>Ga0070752_1000797_pt1 | contig 24064 bp, 24 predicted proteins | sample VirMetDEL_Aug_30_FD_77440 | JGI IMG/M metagenome (GOLD analysis project Ga0070752, IMG submission 77440) | Aqueous microbial communities from the Delaware River and Bay under freshwater to marine salinity gradient to study organic matter... | ecosystem: Environmental > Aquatic > Marine > Coastal...
GAACCTGCAGAAAGCCGGCCACACCCTGTTCTTCTCCGAGCACTTCGACAAGGCCCCGGCCGACCTGGTTGGCGACAACGGCATCGCCCTGGCCAACCCGAAGGAAGTCGCCCAGGAAGCCGAATTCATCATCGTCATGGTGCCGGACACCCCGCAGGTCGAAGACGTGCTGTTCCGCGCTGATGGCGTTGCCGCTGGTGTCGGCGCCGGCAAGGTAGTGATCGACATGAGCTCGATCTCGCCCTCCGCCACCAAGACCTTCGCCGAGAAGATCAAGGCCACCGGCGCCGCCTACCTGGACGCCCCGGTGTCCGGCGGTGAAGTCGGCGCCAAGGCCGCAACCCTGTCGATCATGGTCGGTGGCTGCCCGAACGCCTTCGAACGCGCCCTGCCGCTGTTCCAGGCCATGGGCAAGAACATCACCCGCGTCGGCGGCAACGGCGACGGCCAGACCGCCAAGGTGGCCAACCAGATCATCGTCGCGCTGAACATCCAGGCAGTGGCCGAAGCCCTGCTGTTCGCCGCCAAGAATGGCGCCGATCCGGCCAAGGTGCGTGAAGCACTGATGGGTGGTTTCGCCGGTTCGAAGATTCTCGAAGTGCACGGCGAGCGCATGATCAAGGGCACCTTCGATCCGGGCTTCCGCATCAGCCTGCACCAGAAGGACCTCAACCTGGCGCTGTCCGGCGCGCGCGAGCTGGGCCTGAACCTGCCCAACACCGCCAACGCCCAGCAAGTGTTCAGCACCTGCGCGGCACTCGGTGGTAGCGGTTGGGACCACTCCGGCCTGATCAAGGGCCTGGAGCACATGGCCAACTTCAATATTCGCGGCGAGTAAGCGCAGCCATCTCAGGAAATCCGTGGGAGGGGCTTTAGCCGCGACTGTCGCCGCTGAAGCGCCTCCCACAGTTCCCGAAGGCCCCGCGTTTCGCCCACCCTTTCGACCTTCCTGGCAGGAGGTGTCACGGCCCGATTGCCAGGTCGGTCGATTCCACTCCCCAGGCGCTGCCAGGCGGCGCCTGCGGACTGGAATCGATCCAGCACCACCCAAGAGCCTATTCAAGGTCTCGCGAACTGGAACCTGTTTTTAACGCAGCAGGGCCGGCGCGCAGCAGACGTTGAACAGGCTCCAAGAACAAGAGAACACCGCCATGACCTTCGACCCGCAACGCCTGCTGCGCGACCTGTTCGCCACCGCCATCGCCGCCGCGCATCCGCGCCAGGTGCTGGCCGACTACCTGCCCGCCGAGCGCAGCGGCCGCGTCATCGTCATTGGCGCCGGCAAGGCCGCCGCGGCGATGGCCGAGGTGATCGAACAGGAATGGCAAGGCGAGGTCTGCGGCCTGGTGGTGACCCGCTACGAGCACGGCGCCGACTGCAAGAAAATCGAAGTGGTGGAAGCCGCGCACCCGGTACCGGACGATGCTGGCGAGCGCGTCGCGCGCCGCGTGCTGGAGCTGGTGTCGAACCTCAGCGAAGACGACCGGGTGATCTTCCTCCTCTCCGGCGGCGGCTCCTCGCTGCTGGCGTTGCCGGCAGACGGCATCAGCCTCAAGGACAAGCAGGCGATCAACAAGGCGCTGCTCAAATCCGGCGCCACCATCGGCGAGATGAACTGTGTGCGCAAGCACCTCTCGGCGATCAAGGGCGGTCGTCTGGCCAAGGCCTGCTGGCCGGCCACCGTCTACACCTACGCCATCTCCGACGTACCCGGCGACGAAGCCACGGTGATCGCCTCCGGCCCCACCGTGGGCGACCCGACCACCTCGGCAGAAGCCCTGGCGATTCTTGCTCGCTACGCCATCGAAATCCCGGCCAACGTGCGCGCCTGGCTACAAGACCCACGCTCGGAAACGGTCAAGCCCGGTGACCCGGTGCTGTCACGCAGCCACTTCCAATTGATCGCCACACCCCAGCAGTCGCTCGACGCCGCCGCTGCCAGGGCCGAAGCGGCCGGTCTGCCGGTGCTGATTCTCGGTGATCTGGAAGGCGAGTCGCGCGACGTGGCCAAGGTGCATGCCGGCATCGCTCGCCAGGTGCAGCTGCACGGCCAGCCGATCAAGCCGCCGTGCGTGATCCTCTCTGGCGGCGAAACCACCGTCACCGTGCGCGGCAATGGCCGTGGCGGACGCAACGCCGAGTTCCTCCTCAGCCTCACCGACAGCCTCAAGGGCCTGCCCGGTGTCTACGCGCTGGCCGGCGACACCGATGGCATCGACGGCTCCGAAGACAACGCCGGCGCCATCATGACGCCCTACAGCTACGCCCGTGCCGGCATCAAGGGCCTGTCGGCCCGCGACGAACTGGACGACAACAACGGCTACGGCTACTTCGCCGCCCTCGATGAGCTGATCGTCACCGGGCCGACCCGCACCAACGTCAACGATTTCCGCGCTCTCCTGATTCTCGAGGCCCCAACCCAATGAACGCTGACAAGAAAGTAAAGATCCTCGCCACCCTCGGCCCGGCGATCCGCGATGCCGCGCATATCCGCCAACTGGTGGAAGCCGGGGTCAACCTGTTCCGTCTCAACTTCAGCCACGGCGAACACGCCGACCACGCCCAGCGCTACCAGTGGGTGCGTGAAGTGGAACGCGAGCTGAACCAGCCGATCGGCATCCTCATGGACCTGCAGGGGCCGAAGCTGCGCGTCGGCCGCATCAAAGAAGGCAAGGTGCAGCTGGTCAACGGCCAGAGCCTGCGCCTGGATCTGGACACGACGCCCGGTGACGCCAGCCGGGTCAACCTGCCCCACCCGGAAATCATCGAGGCGCTGCAGCCGGGCATGAGCCTGCTGCTGGACGACGGCCGCCTGCGCCTGAAAGTGACCGGCAAGCAGCGCGACGCCGTGGACACCTGCGTGATCGCCGGCGGCGAGCTGTCCGACCGCAAGGGCGTCAACGTGCCCGAGGCCGTGCTGCAACTGTCGCCGCTGACCGAGAAAGACCGCCGCGACCTGGCCTTCGGCCTGGAGCTGGGCGTAGACTGGGTGGCGCTGTCGTTCGTGCAGCGCCCCGAGGACATCGTCGAAGCCCGCGAATTAATCGGCGGCAAAGCCTTCCTCATGGCCAAGATCGAGAAGCCGTCGGCGGTGATCCACCTGGAAGAAATCGCCAAACTGTGCGACGCCATCATGGTCGCGCGCGGTGACCTGGGCGTGGAAGTGCCGGCCGAAAACGTGCCGCGTATCCAGAAAGATATCGTGCGCACCTGCCGCCAGCTTGGTCGCCCGGTGGTGGTCGCCACGCAGATGCTCGAATCCATGCGTTTCTCGCCGGCGCCGACCCGCGCCGAAGTCACCGACGTGGCCAACGCCGTCGCCGAAGGCGCCGATGCAGTAATGCTGTCGGCCGAAACTGCCTCCGGTGATTACCCGCTGGAAACCGTGCAGATGATGAGCAAGATCATCCGCCAGGTAGAGAACGGCCCGGACTACCAGAGCCAGCTCGACGTCGGCCGCCCGCAGGCCGAAGCCACCGCCAGCGACGCCATCAGCTGCGCCATCCGCCGCATCAGCTCGATCCTGCCGGTCGCGGCCCTGGTCAACTACAGCGAGTCCGGCGCCAGCAGCCTGCGCGCCTCACGCGAGCGCCCGAAGGCGCCGATCCTCAGCCTGACGCCGAGCCTGACTACCGCGCGGCGCCTGACCGTAGCCTGGGGCATCTACTCGGTGGTCAACGAGCGCCTGCGCAAGGTCGAGGAAGTCACCAGCACCGCGCTGGAAATTGCCCAGGCCCAGGGCATGGCCCAGCGCGGCGAAACCGTGGTGATCACTGCCGGTGAACCCTTCGGCCAGCCCGGCAGCACCAACAGCCTGAGGATCGAAACGCTGCACTGACCCTACACGGCTCCTCCAAGCGACACGGACCGCTCCCCTCTCCCATTTATGGGAGAGGGGCTGGGGGAGAGGGCCCTTGGCACAGACATCATGCCTCCACTACCAACCTCACACCCAACCCTGCAAAGCCTGCGCGCCCTGCTCAGCGGCTTCGCCCAGATGTTTCTCCAGCAACACCCGGGCTGCGGCCTGCTGGTGCTGCTGGCCATTCTTATCGGCACACCCGATCTGCTACCTGGCGCGCTGCTCGGTGGCCTGAGCTCGACCCTGATCGCGCAGCGACGCGGTTACCTGCCTACGGACATCGCCATCGGCCTGTACGGCTACAACGGCGTCCTGATCGGCCTGCTGCTCAGCCTGAAACTGCCGTGGACACCGCTGCTGCCCGTGCTGATCATCGCCAGCGCAGCCCTCTCCAGCCTGTTGCTGGCGCCCTGGATGCAGCGCATGCGTATACATGGCTGGCTGCCTGCTTTCACCTTTCCCTTCGTGCTGCTCGGTTGGCTGTTGCTGGCACTGATCGTCCAGCTCGAGCTGCCAGTTGCGCAGCCCAGCCATGCCCCCGAACAGCCGGAGCTGAGCGTTCTGCAGTTGATGCTCGCGGTGCTGCGCGGCCTGAGCCAGGCCATCTTTCTCGACTCACCATTGGCCGGCCTGTGCCTGTTGATCGGCTTGCGCCTGGCCGATGGGCGCACGGCACTGTGGGCGCTATTGGGGTCCGCTAGCGGCACAACCCTGGCCCTGTTCTACGGCTGGCCCGCCGAGGACGCGCTGGCGGGTGTGTACGGCTACAACGCCAGCCTCGCCGCCATCGCCCTGGCGCAGGTCCACCGCTGCCCGCTGGTACCGGCCTTCGGCGTCCTCCTCGCACTGGTGCTGCAGCCGGGCTTCAGCGCCCTTGGCCTGCCCGCCCTGACCATGCCTTTCATCCTTGCCTGTTGGCTGATCAGAGCCGGCGCGCAAAGCTGCCAGCGCACAGCCCGCAACCGCAGGCCCACAAGCTGATCCCTCAAGGGGGGAAACCACCACGCGATGTCATTCAATTGTCATCCCCCTGCCCTAGGGTCCTGCGCATCCAAAGTAGGAGCTACCGTGATGCATGACAATCAATTGACCGACCTTGAACGCCTGACACTGTCCCGTCGTCGCTTCATCAGCGCGGGCGCTCTGACTGGCGCCGCTCTGTTTCTTGGCGGCGGCCTGCTGGGGCGCAGCGCGCTGGCCGACGCAGTCAGTGCCAACAGCCGCAGCCCGCTGATAGGCTTCGCCAATATCGCCGCCTCCAGCGCCGACACCATTACCCTGCCGTCCGGCTATTCGTTCAATACCCTGATCAGCTGGGGCCAGCCGCTACATGCAGGCGGCCCGGCGTTCAAGGGCGACGGCAGCAACAGCGCCGCTGAGCAGCTGCTGCAGTTCGGCGACAACACCGACGGCATGAGCCTCTTCCCCTGGCCGGGTGACGCGGATCGCGCACTGATGGCGATCAACAACGAGTACGTCAACTACCGCTACCTGCTGCCACACGGCGAGCTGCCGAAATCCGCCGAGGACGTGCGCAAGGCGCAGAACGCTGAAGGAGTGACCGTGATCGAGGTACGCCGCCAAAACGGCGCCTGGAGCTTCGTCCAGGGCTCGCCCTACAACCGCCGTATCCACGGCAACCTGCCCATCGAAGTCAGTGGCCCGGCCCGCGGTCACGACCTGCTCAAGACCAAGGCCGACCCGGCCGGCATCGAGGTGCTTGGCACCTTCCAGAACTGCTCCAGCGGTCAGACCCCGTGGGGCACCTACCTGACCTGCGAAGAGAACTTCAGCGACTGCTTCGGTAGCAACGACGCCAACCTGCAGTTCAACGCCGATCAGAAGCGCTTCAGCGTCGAGCACGACAGCGGCGAAAACCAGTGGCACCACTTCGATCCGCGTTTCGATCTGGCCCAGAACCCGAACGAGCTGAACCGCCACGGCTGGATCGTCGAAATAGACCCCTTCGACCCAACCTCCAAGCCGATCAAGCGCACCGCCCTGGGCCGCTTCAAGCACGAGAACGCGGCGCTCACCACCACCCGTGATGGCCGCGTGGTGGTGTACATGGGCGACGACGAGCGCGGCGAGTTCATCTACAAGTTCATCAGCCGCGACCGCCTGAACCGCAGCGACGCCAAGGCCAACCGGCATATCCTCGACCACGGCACCTTGTACGTCGCGCAGTTCGATGCTGGTAACGGCGACGCCGACCAGCCGCGCGGCCAGGGCCGTTGGATCGAGCTCAGCGCCGGCAAGAACGGCCTGACCGCAGCAAACGGCTTCGCCGACCAGGCCGAGGTGATGATTCGTGCACGCCAGGCCGGTACCCTGGTTGGCGCTACCCGCATGGATCGCCCCGAGTGGATCACCGTCAGCCCGCAGGACGGCCAGGTCTATTGCACCCTGACCAACAACAGCAAGCGCGGCACGGACGGCCAGCCCGTCGGCGGCCCCAACCCGCGCGCCAACAACCTCTACGGGCAGATCCTGCGCTGGCGCGAAGCGGCCGATGACGCCGCGGCCGACACCTTCGCCTGGGACCTGTTCGTGGTCGCTGGCAACCCGGTGGTGCATCCCGGCACGCCCGAGGCAGGCAGCCACGCAATCAACGCCGACAACATGTTCAACAGCCCTGACGGCGTCGGTTTCGATGGCGGCGGTCGCTTGTGGATCCAGACCGACGGCAAGTACAGCAACGAGGGCGACTATGCCGGCATGGGCAACAACCAGATGCTCTGCGCCGACCCGCAAAGCGGCGAGATCCGCCGTTTCATGGTCGGCCCTGTGGGCTGCGAAATCACCGGCCTGGCCTTCTCGCCGGACTACCGCACGATGTTCGTCGGCATCCAGCACCCTGGCGAAGCGGGCGGCTCGTCCTTCCCCGACCACCAGCCCGGCGTGCATCCGCGTTCGAGCGTGGTGACCATCACCCGTAAAGACGGCGGCGTAATCGGCGCCTGACGCCGGCAGCGGCATACGACGCGAGCCCTGCGCAGGCTCGCGTCGTTGATACCACCAGAAATGCCCTATAGTCGTGATGCCTGCCGCAAGGCTGCCACTGGACGACGCACGCATGAAAGGATGGATTCTAGGCCTGAGCCTGCAATTGCTGGCCACACCGCTGCTGGCTGGTGAGGTGACGACAGTGATCGGGCCGGTGGAGCAGATCGAAGTCCTCGAGATCGGCCAGGGCCCCAATACGGCCGTGGACAGCTGCCAGGAATACAGCGTGACAGCAGAGGAAGTCGCCGACTTCCTGCGCCACGCCATCGTCATCACTCAGCGCCAGGAACACGACTGGTACCTCTACGGCCCCTGCTACGCCACTGGCACGCTGAGCAGCCGCTACGGCCAATGGCACTGGCTGCTGCGCAACATGGGCACCGGCTGGCTGACGGCCGTCACCGGCGAGACCTTCGTGCTCGCGGATCCACGGCAGGAGTCGTCGCTGGGCGACGAGTAACCTGACAACGGCCTGTTGAGGCGTTTCAGGAGAAACTGCCCTCGTCTCCGCGGCGTCTGATCCACCGCTCGCGCACGCTCAACCAGGCAGGCGGCAAGACGTTTCCCCGGTACCCGATGTCGCTGCCACGACTGGCTCCGTTATCCGACCCTGCTAGCGTGCATGACCTACAGCCCTTATCGAGCGAGAACGACATGCTGCACAGCATCAAGCAAGGCATCACCCTGGACGAACTGGAACTGGCCGGCACCCTCGAGGACATCGGTGTCGAGATGCTCGAAGGTGACAACGCCATGTTCGCTCTTACCACCTTCGCCACCGAGGACGAGTCGGTCAGCGCCGGCTACTTTGGCGTACGCCGCAGCCGCTTCCGCCTGCCCTACACCTTCCACGAACAAGCGGTGGTAACCCTCGGCGAAGTGAAGATCACCAACGAAGCCACTGGCGAAACCGCCCACTACAAGGCTGGTGATTCCTTCTTCGTCGCCAGCGGCACCAACACCCTCTGGGAAGTCGTGAGCGACAGTTTCACCAAGCACTACCTGGCCGTCGACTGAAGGGCACCTCTAAAAACTACCTGCGTTGCCATCGCGGCGTTAAAAACAGGTTCACAGCCGAAGGCTGAACGTGCTTTAGCGCGGCCCCGAAGGGGTGAGCGAAGCGAATCAAGTGCTCATTTACAGCTCGTAAACCCGAATGCGGGCCCAGTGCTTTTTTGCCTGTTTTTGCGGGGCCGCCATCGGTATTGCGCTGGCTGCCTCGGCTCGGGCTTCCTGCTTCGCTCTACCTCCTGCATCCATGCAGTCGTCGCATACGTTTTTAGAGGTGCCCTGAAACGACAGATGTTCAGAAGGTAACGCCGGCCACCAGCGCGATATTGCTGTAGGGCCGGCACTCGCCGGTGCGGATCTGCACCCGTGCCGTGCGACAGGCAGCTTTGAGCTCTTCATGGCTGACCAGTTGCCGCTCACCCAGCTCACCCGCTGCGGTCAGCGCCTCGATGGCCTCCAGGGCCAGAGGCGCGACTTCAAGGGTTTCGCGGGCCAGCAGATGGCTCTGCACCTGCATTTCGCTGAGCACCACCTTGAGCGTGGTGACGAAATCCGGCACGCCAGCGGTCAGCGCCAGATCGATGCACGGCGTGCCCGGCGGGATCGGCATACCGGCATCGCCGATGACGATGACATCGCCATGGCCGAGCCGAGCGATGGCGGCGGAGAGTTCGGCGTTGAGCAGCGGAGTCTTCTTCATGCGGGCAACTCGTGACGATGGGGGATCGAAGGTTGGGCGCCTGGCCGGGTAACGGCCAGGGCGGCGGCCTGCTGGCCAAGGGTGATGGCCACCTCCAGGCTCATGCCTTCGGCCAGGCCTGCGGCGAAACCACCGACGAAGGTGTCGCCGGCGGCCGTGGTGTCCACGGCGACCACCGGCGCCACCGGTACGTGCAGATGGCGAGTGGCATCGGCATACAGCACGCCCTGGCGACCCAGGGTGATCAGCACGCGCCGGGCGCCGGCCTCGAGCAAGCACTGAGCAGCGCGCAAGGCGGTTTCCGGGGAGTCCACCGGCAGTCCGGTCAACAACGCAGCCTCGCTTTCGTTAGGAATCAGGTAATCGACCAGGCCGTACCAGTGCGCCGGCAGCGGGCCGACAGCCGGAGCCGGGTTGAGGATCACCGTACGCCCCAGCGCATGGGCGCGGGACAAGGTGGCCTCGACTGCCGCCGCTGGCACTTCCAGTTGCGCGATCACCACCTCGGCATTGGCCAGCAGCGCCTCGTGGCGCTCGACACGCGCGGGGCTCATCTCACCATTGCCACCGGCAACGATGACGATGGCGTTCTGCCCGGCATCATCGACCAGAATCGAGGCAATGCCGGTTGGTGCACCGACAGCGACATCAACCGCGCTGCAGTCGATGCCCTCGGCCAGCAGGCCACCGCGCAGCTCGCTGCCGTAGGCGTCATCACCCACGCAGCCCACCATCGCCACTCGCGCGCCGAGGCGCGCTGCCGCCACGGCTTGGTTGGCGCCCTTGCCACCGGCAGCGGTGAAGAAGCCATGCCCGGCCAGGGTTTCACCACCAACCGGCAGACGCGGCGCGCGCACGATCAGATCCATGTTCAGGCTGCCGACTACCACTACGTTCGCTTGCATTGCAGGTGTTCCTCTCCATCGAGCACAAGGCTGCGGGCCTTGCGCTCGATCATGCGTCAGGCACTGCGCTGGACTCGCGCAGCACCAGAATGGGTTCGATCAGTTGCTGAGTAACGGCCAGCCCCGGGGTGCGGATACGCTCCAGCAGGCGCGCGGCGACCTGTTCACCCAACTGGCCGATGCACTGACCAACCGTGGTCAACGCCGGATGCAGGTAGCGGCTCACTTCGATGTCGTCGAAGCCCACTACCGACATCTGCTGCGGCACCTGCAGCTGGCGTTCGGCGGCGGCGCGCAGCACGCCCAGGGCGATCATGTCGTTGCCGGCGAAGATCGCCGTAGGCCGTGGCTCGGCAGCCAGCAGCACCTGCGCGGCAGCGTGGCCGGCCGGGCTGGTAAACGGGCAATCCACTACCGCCAGTGCCTCGACGCCTGCCTCGTCCAACGCACGGCGATAACCGGCGGCGCGCAGCTGGGCCACCTGGGTGCTGGCCGGGCCGCCGATGCAGGCGATGCGCCGATGGCCCAGTTCCAGCAGATGGCGGGTCGCGAGATAAGCGCCCTGCTCATGATCGACGCGCAACTGGTCGGCGCTGACGCCGTCCAGCGAGCGGTCGACCAGCACCAGCGGCACACGCAGATTGGCCAGCGCTTCGGCGAAGGCCGCGTCGCTGGCCACGGTGGCGACGATCAGGCCGTCGATGCGCCGCTCCAGCAACACGCGCAAGTAGCGCAGCTGTTTGTCGATGTCGTCGTCGGAGTTACACAGGATCACGCTGTAGCCGTTGCGCTCGGCGTGATCCTCGATGCCGCGGGCCAGCTCGGCGAAATACGGGTTACTGGCATTGGGCAGCAGCAGGCCAAGGGTGCCGGTGGCACGCCCCCGCAGCGAACGGGCCACGCCGCTGGGCACGTAGCCCAGCTCGGCAATGGCCGCTTCGACCTTGCGACGAACCTGCTCGCTCACCGGGCGAGTGCCGTTCACCACGTGAGACACCGTGGTGTAGGAAATGCCGGCGCGGGCGGCGACGTCCTTGATGGTGGCCATGGACAGTCAGGCCCGGCGCTTGGCGCGGTAGCTGCGGTAGGTGTCGAGAATCACCGCGACGACGATCACCGCACCGGTGATGATGCGCTTGGTCGGCTCGCTGGCGCCGATCTGCGCCAGACCCGCCGCCAGCACGGAGATGATCAGCACACCGAAGAAGGTACTGATAACCGAACCACGGCCACCCATCAGGCTGGTGCCGCCGATTACCACCGCGGCGATCACCTGCAACTCCAGGCCAGAGCCGGCATTGGGGTCAGCGGCTTCCAGACGGGAAATCTGAAACAACGCGGCCAGGCCGGCGAGCAAGCCCATCAGGGCGAACACCGACACCTTGTAAGGCTTGGGGTTGATGCCGGCCAGGCGCACCGCCTCCTCGTTGGTGCCGATGGCCACCAGGTAGCGGCCGAACACGGTGCGGGTCAGCAGCAGGTGCGCGGCGCCAATCACCAGCAGCGCGATCACGAACGACGGTGAAATGCCGGCAACGAACGGCGTCGACAGCCAGGCATAGGCGTCACCGATATAGGCAGTGCGCGAATCGGTGAGCTGATAGGCCATGCCCCGTGCCATCTCCAGCACGCCGAGGGAGACGATGAACGAGGGAATACCCCAGGCCACGGTGATGATCCCGGTCACGCTGCCGGCCAGCGCGGCGCAGGCCATGCCCAGCAGCGCGGCGGGCAGGATGCCCCAGCCGAAGCCGAGGGTAGCGACACTGACCACCGCGGCGGCCAGGGCCAGCACCGAGCCCACCGACAAGTCGATGCCGCCGATGATCAGCACCAGGGTCATGCCCACCGCCAGCACCATCAGGTCGGGAATCTGGTTGGCCAGGGTGGTGAAGGTCGCATAAGACAGAAAATGGCTGCTCAACGAAGAAAACAGCACGATCATCGCCAGCAGCGCGCCGGCCAGGCCCAGGTAGGTGCCCAGGCCCTGATGGGTGCCGCTGCGCTTGGCCGGCGTGGCGGATGGAGTGGTCATTGGCAAAGCTCCTGTAACGGGGGGGCGACGTCGCCGAGCAAGGCCTCACGGCTGCGGTAGCCGGCGAAGGCGGCGGCCAGCAGACGATCCTGGCTCCAGTCATCGCGGTCGAAGGTTTCGATCAGGCGGCCAGCAGACAGCACGCCGATGCGGTCGCAGATCAGCATCAGCTCGCGCAGGTCGCTGGACACCACCACCAGGGCCTTGCCCTGGCGCGCCAGCTCACCGAGCAGGCCATAGATTTCGAATTTGGCGCCGACGTCGATGCCACGCGTTGGCTCGTCGAACAGCAGCACCTGGCAGTCGCGCTCCAGCCAGCGGCCGATCACCACCTTCTGCTGATTGCCGCCGGACAGCTCGCCAACTGCCTGATGAGCGCCATTGCAGCGGATGCGCATGGCATCGATCTGCCGCTGCGCCAGGGCCTGCTCGGCCGCCGGGCGCATCAGGCCGTGTTTGGACACCGCTGGCATATTGCCCAGCGCCAGATTGGCGGCGATTGGCTGGCCGAGTAGCAGGCCTTCGCCCTTGCGGTCTTCGGTGATCAGCGCGATGCCGTGGCGCACCGCCTCGGCAGGCGAGCGCACCTGCACCGGCAGCGGCGGATTGCCGATGGCCACCTGGCCGCTGTCGGCGCGATCGGCGCCGTAGATCAGGCGCAGCAGCTCGGTACGGCCAGCGCCGATCAGCCCGGAGATGCCGTAGATTTCCCCTGCCCGCACGCTGAACGATACGTCGTCGACCTTGCCGCGGCGGCTCAGATTGCTGATTTGCAGCAGCGGCGCGCCGATCTGCCGTTCGCCCAGATCGATGGCCTCTCCGACCTCGCGGCCGACCATCAGGGTGACCAGCTCGTCGCTTGAGTAGCGGTCGATGGGCTCCACCGCCACCAGCTGGCCGTCGCGCAGCACGGCGATGCGCTGCGCCACCTTGGCCAGTTCTTCCAGGCGGTGGGAGATGTAGACGATGGCCACCCCTGCCTCGCGCAGGCGCTGGATCTGCTCGAACAACAGATCGACCTCGCGGGCGGTGAGCATGGCCGTCGGCTCGTCGAGCACCAGCACGCGGCACTCGCCGATCAGGTTGCGGGCGATCTCGACCATCTGCTGATGGCCGACGCCCAGCGCCGCCACCGGTGTATCCGGATCGATGGCCTCCAGGCCGACCCGCGCCATGGCTTCGCGCGCCATCTCGCGCAGGCGACCACGGGCAATCCAGCCAGCCCGGCTGGGCAGGTTATCGAGAAACAGGTTCTCGGCCACGGTCAGGGTCGGCAGCAGGTTGAGCTCCTGCAGCACCATGCGCACGCCGAGGCGCTCGGCCTCGCGGCGACTGGCCGGCGCATAGGGCTGGCCGAGGAAGCTCAGCGAGCCCGTGGTCGGTTGCTCCAGCCCGCAGAAAATCTTCGAAAGGGTACTTTTGCCGGCGCCGTTCTCGCCGGTCAGCGCCAGCACTTCACCGGCGCGCAGCTCCAGCTCGACCCCGCCCAGCACAGGCTGGACGTAGGTCTTGCCGATATCGCGAGCGGCGAGAACGGTCTCGCCGCCGGTTACCGCGTGGGTCACGGTTTGGTCACGAGTTCGACAGGGGTCTCGATCACGCCGTCTTTGGCACCGGTAGACTCACCCTTGACCAGCTTGAGCGCCGCTTCGATACCGAACACCGCCTGGCGCGCCGCAAACTGGTCGGCGGTGGCGAGTACGCGACCGTCCTTGAGCATCGGCTTGATGGCGTTGATGTTGTCGTAGCCGACCACCTGCACCTGGTCCTTCTTGCCAGCGGCGCGTACAGCCGACACGGCGCCCAGAGCCATGCTGTCGTTGCCGGCCAGCAGTGCTTTGAGGTTCGGGTATTCGTTGAGCATGGCCGAGGCCACGGCGTTGCCACGGTCGATTTCCCAGTTGCCGGACTGCACACCGACGATCTTCATGCCGGCCGCTTCCATGGCGTCCTTGAAGCCTGCGGTGCGCTGCTGGGCGTTGGTGGTGGTGGACACGCCTTCGATGATGCCGACTTCGTCACCAGCCTTGAGTTTTTCCTTGGCCAGGTATTCACCGACCAAGCGCGCGCCCTTGCGGTTGTCCGGACCTACGAAGGGCACGTCCAGACCTTTGCTCTTGACCACTTCGGGGTCGAGGCGGTTATCGATGTTGACCACCTTGATACCGGCATCGCTGGCCTTCTTGATCACCGGCACCAGGGCCTTGGAATCGGCGGGCGCAATCACCAGGGCATCGACCTGGGAGACGATCATCTGCTCGACGATGCGGATCTGCGCCGAGGTATCGGTTTCGTCCTTGATGCCGTTGGCGATCAATTCGAACTGGCCGGGGTGTTCTTTCTGGTAGGCCTTGGCGCCGTCTTCCATGGTGCGGAAGAACTCGTTGGCCAGGGATTTCATCACCAGCGCGACGCGAGGCGGCTCGCCTTCGGCGGCATGGACACTGGAAAAGCTGACAAGGGCGGCGGCGCCAAGGGCGATGGCAGCGCAGAGACGGGCAGGACGGAAAACGGACATGAGGAAGCACTCCGTGGTTATTGTCGTTTTTATCGGCACGCAAACGTTTGCGAGGCGCTGAAATTATGAAACGCTCGGAGAATTGTCAAATTTTCAGAGAGGCCGGGAGCGGCAAACACCGTTCGCACGGGTCTGTCACTTGCCCTCATGGCGTCGTCCTGCCTAGGCTTGCCCCTCGCATCACAAGGAGAGTCACGCCGTGGCCAAAGACCAGACCTGGCGCCAGCGCCTTTACATCATCATTTTCGAGACCAGCACGCCGGCGGCGCAGCGTTTCGACAACTGGCTGCTGGTGGCCATTCTCGCCAGTCTGATCGTGGTGATGCTCGACAGCATCGAGCGCTTTCACAACCAGTACGCCGGCATGTTCAGCGCGCTGGAGTGGTTCTTCACCGCATTGTTCGCGATCGAATATGGCTTGCGCCTGTACTGCTCGCCCAAGCCCCTGCGCTATGCCTTCAGCTTCTTCGGCCTGGTCGACCTGCTGGCCGTGTTGCCCGCCATCCTGGCACTGGTGTTCGTCGACGCGCAGTACCTGATGATCGTCCGGGCCATCCGAATGGTGCGTATCTTCCGCGTGCTCAAACTGCGCCACTACCTGACCCAGGCCAATTTCCTGCTGGTGGCGCTACGTGGCAGCAAGCAGAAGATCGTCGTCTTTCTGGTCAGCGTTTCTACCCTGGTCACAGTGTTCGGTGCGCTGATGTATGTGGTCGAAGGCCCAGCCCACGGTTTTACCAGCATTCCCACCAGCATCTACTGGGCAGTGGTGACGCTGACCACCGTGGGTTTCGGTGACATCACGCCGAAGACCCCGCTGGGCCAGATGCTGGCGACGATGGTGATGATTACCGGTTACTCGATCATCGCCGTACCGACCGGCATCTTCACCGCCGAGCTGGCCAATGCCATGCGCCAGGACGGTTTGCTGGAACACGACTGCCCGCACTGCCACAAGAATCGCCACGAGCACAGCGCAGCGTTCTGCAGCCGTTGTGGTGGACCATTGTTCAGCAGACAGGCCGAGCCATCACCGTCGGCGCAAAGCACGCCTGAAACAGACTGAAGCAAAACCGATCGGCCATCGCGTGGTCATAACGTCGCCCTGTGGGCTATAAAGCCCGACTTTTTAGCTGAAGGAAGCGCGCCATGGCCGTTACCACCAATGAATCCACGGCACCCGCCAAGGCTGCCTGGATCGGCCTGATTCTGGGTCCATTGTTACTGCTCGCCTGCCTGGTCACCGAGCCGCCAGCCGGCCTTTCCAGCACGGCCTGGGCCACCATCGGTCTGACCCTGCTGATGGCCACCTGGTGGTCGACCGAAGCGATCCCGATCCCGGCCACTTCGCTGCTGCCGATCCTGTTGATCCCGGCGCTGGGCATCGACAGCCTCAATGCCGCCACCGCGCCCTACGCCAACCCGACCATCTACCTGTTCCTCGGTGGTTTCGTGCTGGGCCTGGCCATGGAGCGCTGGAACCTGCATAAACGCATCGCCCTGATGACGCTGCTGGCCATGGGTAGCAAGCCGAGCAAGCAGATCGCCGGCTTCATGATGGCCACGGCCTTTCTCAGCATGTGGGTGAGCAACACCGCCACCACCATCATGATGCTGCCCATCGGCCTTTCGGTGATCGGCATGCTCACCAGCGAGAAGAACACCGGCGAGGCCGAGCGTGAACGCTTCGCCACTGCATTGCTGCTGGCGATTGCCTATGCCGCCAGTGTCGGCGGTATCGCCACGCTGATCGGCACCCCGCCGAACGCCCTGCTCGCCGCTTTCCTCGCCGAGAACTATGACGTGCAGATCGGCTTCGGCCAGTGGATGCTGCTCGGCGTTCCAGTGGCGGTGATCATGCTGGCGTTCATCTGGTGGTGGCTGACCCGTGGCGGCTTCAACCTGGCCGGGCATGACAGCACGCAGCTGATTCGCGGCGAACTGGCCGAACTCGGTCCGCTGAGCCGTGGCGAGAAGCTGGTGGCCATGGTGTTCGTCGCCACCGCACTGGCCTGGGTGTTCCAGCCGTTGATCTCCGACTGGGTGCCCGGCGTCAATGACACCAGCATTGCTATCGCCGCGGCACTGGCGCTGTTCATCATTCCGGTGGACACCAAACAGCGCGTATTCCTGATGAACTGGGAAAGCGCCAGCAAGCTGCCCTGGGGCGTACTGCTGCTGTTCGGCGGCGGCCTGTCGCTGGCGGGGGTGATTCGCAGCACCGGCCTGGCCGAATGGATTGCGCAGAGCCTCGGAGCCCTGGGCGCCCTGCCAGTCATCGCGATGATCGGCGTAGTGGTGCTGGTGATCATCTTCCTCACCGAAGTCACCTCCAACACCGCCACCGCAGCAGCCTTCCTGCCGCTGCTCGGCGCGCTGGCCGTGTCGCAGGGCATGCCGGCCGAGCTGCTGGCGATTCCTGCCGCCATCGCCGCCAGCTGCGCCTTCATGATGCCGGTGGCGACGCCGCCCAACGCCATCGTGTTCGGCACCGGGCACATGAAGATACAGTCGATGATCAGGGCGGGCTTCGCCCTCAACCTGTTCGGCGTGGTGCTGGTGACGGTGATCAGCTACCTGCTGGTGGGCATGATCTGGGCACATTGAGCCTGGATCGCACCAACAAGAACGGCGCCTTCGGGCGCCGTTTTTTATGGTGCGTCGCTTTTGCCGAGGGAAAGATACGATTGATACCGGACCTTTCCCAAACTATTCGAAGCGCCTTAAAAAATACTGTCCCAGCTCCGGGTGGTAAATGCGCTGATAGCTATATATTCACCGCTCCAGGACTTGAACGTCAGCGTGCCATTAAAGTCCGGATAGACCGTCTTCTTTTCATTCAGCAGCCACAGTTGCACATTTTCAATCGGTTTCGAGGTGACTTTCAAATCGCCACTCTCTGGCGCCATATGCGGCAAGCTATAAACAGCGCGCTTTAACTGCCCGCGATAGCGGTAAATCATCGGACTGCGATAATCCTGCGTTTTTGGCCGGTAATACTGGTTGTAACCAACAATACTGACTTCATTGCCACTAAAGCTGACGAACATGAAATTGGGGGTTTCGCTGGTAATCAGGCTGTTATCCGCCAGCATTCTCGATACATCTTCACGACTTAACAGGCTGTTATCCCTGCGGTCGAGGCCGGTGTAAACATGAAGACCCTGCAGATCGGTCATGGCTTTCAACAACAGCTCTTTCGAGGGCGTCGGGTGCATCCAGCGCACCGAACGAGACGTACAACCGCTGACAATTAACAAAATGATCAGACATATCGCTAACCGGCCGGCGGTAGCGGGGGTTACATACGAAGATCTCAGCACAGCACCAGTCCTCGCGGTTGTAATTGCAGATTGAGTTGCTCGATTTTGGGCTGCTCAGTGATGACGCAGATGAAACGCGGATTTTCATGCAAATAGACGTTGCCATCACGCTGCAGCATACCGACCTCCAGCAATTGCAACCCGGCCTGTTGTAATTGCTGCTGCAACACCGGCAGATAAAAACCACCGGCGTCATACAGGAACGCTTCACGACTGTTGTCCTGAACCGGAAAGCCCTGCTCATCATAAAGACTGTCGGTAGACAAGGTAATACCGGCCTGCTGAACCGGTGCCAATGCATTTAATCCATCAACACCCCAAGGATCAAATTCCTTCCATTCGACATAACAAAGATAACGCTCACCCAACAGTGCATCCAGCCAATAGAGTTGCTTATACTCCCCCTGCCGCTCATCAACCGCAGGCACTGCAGTATATTTTTCCGAGAACCCCGGAATGGCTTGCGCCAAAGCAATTAACAGTGCTTCATCACTCATGCTTTATCCTTTTAGCTTATGTAGGTGAAGTGTCCTTACTCTTTTAAGTTGCTGAAGCGACTAGCCAATCATTACGGCAGAGGAATAGGCGGCTATGTGAACCGCCGTGCATCCAGAAGAGGCTGACGGATAAATGGAAAACGGCGCCAGAGGCGCCGTTGAAAGGCCAAAACAGATGCCTCACCGAGATTGGTAGTGCCGGTACAGCCCTGGCGGAATGCCCGAGCTGTCGGTTTCCTGCCACGGCCCGCCGGCTTGCGAAGACCAGCTCCAGCCGCCGTCCCAGCGATAGAAGACGCGCTCGCGGTAGTACAGGTCGCGCGCCCCTTCGACCACGTAGACGCCCAGCCCCGGATTCCAATGACTCTTGACCCCGGGTGGTGGCGCATAGCGCGGATGCGATGGCTGCTGCACCGGCGGCAGCTCACCCACCGGCGCACTCGGCTGCTGCAAAACGCAGCCACTGAGGCCAAGCCCGAATGCGCAGGCGAGGATCAGGCGCTTCACTGGGCCTGCCCGTCGCGGCTGTCGATCAACAGCGTCTGCACGTCACGAGCGGTGTTGGCAACTGGGCCGGTCTTGCCGCTCCACTCGCCCTGGGTGGCATTGCCAGCGCGGGAAACGCGGGCCACCAGCTGTACCTGGTCGAATCGGGAAATCTTCAGTTCGGGCATCATCGCATCCACGTCGGAGAGGCTGACTTGCGCCGGCAGGTCAGAGACCTTCAGGCGTTTGACCGCCAACGGCATCGGCGGGCCGCTGAGAGCGCGAGCGAAGACGAATACGGCATCGTCCGGCTGCACGTTCTTCTGCACCTCGGGCGACAGCGACACGCTGACCTCCAGCGCATGCACCTTGGCCTCCGGCGCTGCAGCCGTGCTCGGCTGCTCACCCTCACCCAGTTGCTGACGGGCGCGTTCGATGCCGCCGACGATGGCCGCGCGGGACGGGTCCTGCTCCGGCAACACGGCGACCAGGCGCTCCCAGTAACGCACTGCATCAGCATAGCGCTGACTTTCATAGGCCGCGATGCCGAGCAGGCCAAGGCTGGTGACCTCCTGCGGGTCCGCCTTGAGCGCCTCGTCGGTGAGTGCCTGGAGTTGCTCGTTCCACTGTTTGCCTTCGGCAAAATACAGCGCCTGCGCCCACTGACCGAGCAGCTCCGGGGCACGCCCGGCAATCTGCACGGCGCGTTCGAACGCCTTGGCGGCGTCGCCGGCACGCTCCTGCGCCATGTAGGTACGTCCCAGGAAGTACCAGGCTTCGGCCGAATCTGGCTGCTGCTTGACGGTCTGCTCCAGGCGCGCGGTCATCTCCTCGATGCTCTGCGGCTGCATGGCCGCCAGCTGACGGGTCTGCTCGACCTGGTCGAGCGCGCCCCAGTGCAGGTACAGGGCCACGCCCAGCACCGGGACCAGCAGCGCCGACACCAGCGGAATCTTGCCGCCGAGCACGCTGCTGCGGCGCTGCACGCCTTCGGTGTCATCGAGCAGCTCGCGCGCGGCCTCGGCGCGACCGGCCTCCAGCTGCGCATCATCGAGCACGCCAGCCTGGCGCTGGACTTCCAGCTCCTGCAGGCGCTCCTGATAGAGAGTGACGTTGAGTGCGGTGCGGTCTTCTTCGGCCTGCTGCTTGCGAATGCGCAGCACCGGAATCAGCAGAAACGCCAGGGCGGTCAGCAACAGCAGCCCGGCGGGCAACCAGAAATCGATCATCGGTCTTTCTTGTCCTGAGAGGCTTGGTCGAGCAGTGCGGCGAGGCGCGCCTGCTCATCGACGGTGAGGCCTACGGCCGAACGGTTTTTCTGCTGCCCACGACGGCGCAGGACGATCACCCCGAGCACGCCAAAACCCAGCACCAGCAGGCCGGCCGGGCCGTACCAGAGCAGCAGCGTGCGACTGGTCAGCGGCGGTTTGTAGAGCACGAAGTCACCGTAACGCGCGACCAGGAAATCGATGATCTCATCGTTGCTCTTGCCCGCTTCGAGCATGCGGTAGATCTCGTTGCGCAGGTCCATGGCGATCGGCGCATCGGAGTCGGCGATGTTCTGGTTCTGGCACTTCGGGCAACGCAGCTCTTCGACCAGGTTGCGATAACGCTGGCGTTCAGCCTCGTTGGCAAACTCGAAGGTATCGATGGCGGCATGCGCGCTGGCCAACAGGCCCAGCGCCAGACCGGCGGAAATCAGCAAACGCTTCATGGCTGGGCCTCGTCGACCAGTTGCTGATAGACCGGCGCCAGTTGCTCACGCCAGATGCGCTCGTCGATGGCGCCGACGTACTTATGACGAATGATGCCCTTGGCGTCGACGAAGAAGGTTTCCGGCGCGCCGTACACGCCCAGGTCCAGACCGAGGCTGCCTTTGGCATCCTCGATATTGAGCTGGTAGGGGTTGTGCAGGTCACGCAGCCACTTCTGCGCCGGCTCGAGCTGATCCTTGTAGTTGATGCCGTGGATCACCACGCCGGCTTCGGCCAGCTTGTTCAGTACCGGGTGCTCGTGCCGGCAGGCCGGGCACCAGGTGGCCCAGACGTTGACCAGCGCCGGCTTACCCTTGAGATCGTCCTGGGTCAGGGTGCGCGACGGATCGGTTACCGAGGGCAGGCTGAAGGCCGGAAATGGCTTGCCGATCAAAGCCGAAGGCAGCTCGGACGGGTCGAGGAACAGGCCGCGATAAAGGAACACGGCAATCGCCAGAAAGGCCAGCAGCGGCAACAGCAGCAGCAAACGTCTCATGCGTTGGCCTCCTGCATGCCCAGGGCTTCGCGCACGCGGGTTCTGACCTTGATCCGGTAGCGCTTGTCAGCCGCGGCGAGGAAGCCGCCGAAGGCCATCAGCAGACCGCCGAGCCAGATCCAGCGCACGAAGGGTTTGATGTGAATGCGCACGGCCCAGGCGCCCTGCTCCAGCGGCTCACCCAGGGCAACGAACAGATCGCGGGTGAAACCGGCGTCGATGCCCGCCTCGGTCATGGTCGACTGCTGCACGGTGTACAGACGCTTCTCCGGGTGCAGCACCTTGATCTGCCGCTCGCCGTCGAAGACCCGCACCGTCCCCTTGTCGGAGATGAAATTGGGCCCTTCGTGGTGCACCGCGCCTTCGAACTGGAAGCGATAGCCCGCCAGTTCCACCGATTCACCCGGCGCCATGCGCAGGTCGCGCTCGTAGCTGCCCAGGCTGGTGAGCACCACACCCAGGGCGCACACGGCAAACCCCAGGTGCGCCATCTGCATGCCCCAGTAGCTGCGGGTCAGGCTCGGCAGGCCCTTGATCAGGCCCTTGTGGCGCGTCTTGTCGAGAATGTCGCGCACCCCGGCCAACACCACCCAGAAGGCCAGCAGGCAGACCGCCAGCACGGCCCAGTGGAAATCGCCATGCACGAAGGTGGCGATCAGCGCCAGCACTACGCTGGCGATCAGCACCGGAGCCAGCATGCGCCCCAGCCAAGTCAGCGGGGTGTCCTTCCAGCGCACCAGTACACCGACAGCGATCACCGCCATCAGCAGCGCCATCAACGGCAGGAACAGCGCATTGAAATAAGGCGGGCCGACCGACAGCTTGGCGCCGGTCAGGGCATCGAGCACCAGCGGGTAGAGGGTGCCGAGCAGGATCATCGCGGCCGACACCACCAGCACGATGTTGTTGACCAGCAGCAGCGTTTCACGCGACCACAGGCCAAAACCGACCTGGCTCCTGACCACCGGTGCCCGCACGGCGAACAACGCCAGCGAGCCACCGACCACCACCAGCAGGAAGGCGAGGATGAACACGCCGCGCTCCGGATCCGTGGCAAAAGCATGCACCGAGGTCAGCACGCCGGAGCGCACCAGGAAGGTCCCCAGCAGGCTGAGGGAAAACGCGGCGATGGCCAGCAGTACGGTCCAGCTCTTGAACACGCCGCGTTTCTCGGTCACCGCCAGCGAGTGAATCAGCGCGGTGCCCACCAACCAGGGCATGAAGGAGGCATTCTCTACCGGGTCCCAGAACCACCAGCCGCCCCAGCCGAGTTCGTAGTAGGCCCACCAGGAGCCGAGGGCAATACCGATGCCGAGGAAGGCCCAGGCGATGATGGTCCACGGCCGCGACCAGCGCGCCCAGGCGGCGTCGAGTTTGCCGCCGAGCAGCGCGGCAATGGCGAAGGCGAAGGCCACGGAGAAACCGACGTAGCCCATGTACAGCATCGGCGGATGCACGATCAGGCCGAAGTCCTGCAACAAGGGGTTGAGGTCGCGACCATCGGTCGGAGCATTCGGCAGCAGGCGCTCGAAGGGGTTGGAGGTGACGATCAGAAACAGCAGGAAGCCGACGCTGATCATGCCCATCACCGACAGCACGCGGGCGAGCATCTCTTCCGGCAGGTGGCGCGAGAAGATTGCGACGGCGAAGGTCCAGCCAGCCAGGATCAGTGCCCACAGCAGCAAGGAACCTTCGTGCGCGCCCCACACCGCGCTGAATTTGTAGTACCAGGGCAGCGCCGTGTTGGAGTTGTTGGCCACGTAGGCGACAGAGAAATCGTCGACCATGAAGGCATAGGTCAGGCACAGGAAGGAGAACAGCAGAAAGGCGAACTGTCCCCAGGCAGCCGGCTGCGCCAGGCTCATCCACTGGTGGTCACCACGCCAGGCACCGATCAGCGGCAGAGTCGCCTGTACCAGGCACAGGCACAGGGCCAGGATCATCGCCAGATGGCCGAGCTCGGGGATCATTGCGCGCTCTCCTGCTGATAGCCCTGTTTGGCGGCCTTGGCCTCATTGTGCTTCTGCATCATTCCGCTCTTTTCCAGTGCCTGCATGACTTCAGGCGGCATGTAGTTCTCGTCGTGCTTGGCCAGCACCTCGTCGGCCACCAGCACACCCTGTTCATTGACCCGACCGAGGGCGACGATGCCCTGCCCTTCACGGAACAGGTCCGGCAGGATGCCGCTGTAGCGAATGGTCACGCCATGCGCGCCATCGGTGACGACGAAGTCCACCTCCAGCGAATCGGCCGAACGCTTCAGCGAGCCCTCTTCCACCAGGCCGCCGGCACGAATGCGTGTATCGACCGGCGCCTCGCCATTGGCGATCTGGCTCGGGGTGTAGAACAGGTTGATGTTCTCCTGCAGTGCGGTCAGCGCCAGCGCCACGGCGATGCTGACGCCGCAGAGGATGGCCAGAATGATGTACAGACGTTTCTTGCGAACCGGATTCACTTCGACTTCTCCCGGCGCAAACGGCGCGCCTCGTCTTGCAGGTAACGGCGACGGGCCAGAATCGGCAGCGCCACATTCAATGCCAGGATTGCCAGGCTGATGCCGTAGGCGCTCCAGACATATGCGCCATGGGTGCCCATGGCGAGAAACTCGGAAAACGAGGAGAAGCTCATGCCTTGCCCTCCACCAGATTCTGCACTTCGGCTTTCACCCAGCTGCTACGCGCTTCGCGCTTGAGCACTTCCAGGCGCATGCGATAAAGCAGTACGGCACCGAAGAAGCAGTAGAACCCCAGCACCGCGAGTAGCAACGGCAGCCACATCTCCACCGGCATGGCCGGCTTTTCGGTGATCTTGAAGGTGGCGCTCTGGTGCAGCGAGTTCCACCACTCCACCGAGTACTTGATGATCGGGATGTTGACCACACCGACGATGGCCAGTACCGCGCAGGCCTTGGCAGCGCTGTCGCGGTTGCTGATGGCATTGCCCAGGGCGATGACACCGAAATAAAGAAACAGCAGGATCAGCATGGAGGTCAGCCGCGCATCCCAGACCCAGTAGGTACCCCAGGTCGGCTTGCCCCAGATGGCACCGGTCAACAGCGCGATGGCGGTCATCCAGGCACCGATGGGCGCAGCTTGCTGCAGCGCGACGTCGGCCAGTTTCATCTTCCACACCAGACCAACCAGGCCGGCAATGGCCAGCATCACGTAGATGGACTGAGCGAGAAAGGCGGCAGGAACGTGGATGTAGATGATGCGAAAGCTGTTGCCCTGCTGGTAGTCCGGTGGCGCGAACGCCAGGCCCCAGACCAGACCGGCGGCGATCAGCAACACCGCAGCGATGCTGAGCCAGGGCAGCCAGCGGCCGCTCATCTCATAGAACCACTTGGGCGAACCCCATTTGTGAAACCACGTCCAGTTCATGCTCGACTCATTATTCAGGCCTGATCCGGCGGTTATCCGGTTCAGATGTCAGTCACGGTTCGTTGTTATTCGCCGACGCTGATGGTCAGAC
>Ga0070752_1000804_pt1 | contig 24002 bp, 33 predicted proteins | sample VirMetDEL_Aug_30_FD_77440 | JGI IMG/M metagenome (GOLD analysis project Ga0070752, IMG submission 77440) | Aqueous microbial communities from the Delaware River and Bay under freshwater to marine salinity gradient to study organic matter... | ecosystem: Environmental > Aquatic > Marine > Coastal...
AGCACACAGGGGCTGCTCAGAGAGCAGATAAGAAAGCCGAAGCACCTCAACCAAAGGTTGAGAACGACCGCCTTACTTCTCTGGAAGAGAAGATTGAGATGCTGACTCAGCTGATGGCCTTGCAGATGCAGGGTGAGCAGAGCACAAGCGTCGATGCTGTTAGCATCGAAGAAGTTCCTTTCCAACTCTAATTCATTGAAAATGACTATGATTCTCCAACTTTTCATGCTCGGAGTGTACTCCACGCTCTCCGTGCTCTGTGTAGCCGCCTTTGTGAACTTGTTCACTGACTGACGGAACGACGGCAACCCTGTATGTATCTCTTAGTACACACTCTCTTCATTTATGAAGAGTGTGTACTTAGAGAGACAACACTCAACTCAAACTTCAATTAAATCCTTTTCTCATGTCTGCATTTGCAAACACCCGCCGTCAGCTGATTGCTGATATCCTCGACTCTTGTCTCACCTTCGAAGCCGCCCGTGGAACCACGGAGTGGGAGGAACTCAACTGCCTTGAGCAGATGACCTTGGAAGACCTGTTGGACTGCTGCCCATACACAGCGTAAGGTACACTGATGAGCCTTGACTAGGCGAAACACCCTTCGGGGTGTCTGTATCAAACTTCAAAAACCTTTAAGATGGCATCATTGCAATCACTCTACATGGCCCTGCAAGCAGGCGAGGGCTTCAGCGTAAACGCTGACCAAAAGACCTTCACAGGCCGTGGCTACGCAGTCGGTGGGACCGAAGTCCCTTCACTTGTGTGCTCAAACGAACACCTTTCTTTCATCCACTTCTCTCGTGCCATGGAGAGCATGGCATCGGAGATGCATGATCCAGACACACAGGTCTTGGGCGGATGGGTAGACGAATCTGGTCAGGTCTACGTCGAGGTTTCAGACGTGGTTCGTAGCCACTACGTAGCCATGGAGCTTGCCACATCTCGGAACGAGATTGCAATCTACGATTTTCAGAATCAGAAAGAGATTCGGAATCCAAAGTACGTTAGTGGTGTGACCACCACCGAAGTCAAGGTCTCACGTAAGCAAACACAGGAAGCATGAAGACCTACGAATACACCTGCTACCTTGGCCGTGACCGCGACGATTGGAGCGAAGGTCAAGTGGAGGCTCTCACCTTGGAAGATGCAGTTCGTCAGATTAGCGCGGAGCTCTACGGGACGGGCTACACCCTGAAAGGGAGCAGTGTCAAAGTAGTTGATAGTCAGTAACTTAAAACCATTTACATGAAGAAGCACTTCAACATCGTGTTCATTACATTCGTGGCATACCTAGCCACCCTAGTAACAATCTACCTCCTCCATCTCTAGAGAGTATCAGTATATATATCTCTCTGAACGTAGTGAAGAGAGTATATATATACGATACCTCTCAATGTCAAACTTCAAACTTCAAACATGAATGACCCAATCAAAAACTACGACACCTGCCACAAATGTGGTGGAGTCGGCATCCTCCTCTACTCGGACCACGACGGCCAAGACTGGCACTACGACTACGAGTGTGAAGATTGCGAAGCAACGTGGGGCATCGGCCTCGAACTCACCCCAACCACTAGAAACAATGACATTGGATAAATCTAACTTCCCTACCATCGGCTCTGCCGTCCTGTACCTGAACGGATGGCACTACGGAGAGTTCCTCGACCGACTTAACGTGGTCTCACGCCACGACCCTGAATGGATTAGAAACATCGCTGACACCATGATGATGTTCGATTGGGAGGACGAAGAGACCAAGAGGTCGATGTTCAAGTGGTCGCTCAAAGAAAAATATGTAATGGCAGTAAATGGTTAATTGAAGTTTGACCACGGGGGTGCTTGGTGAAACGTCACTACACCCCCACTTTTTTCAAGGGAGCGCAGTCGGTGCGTCCGAGGTGTTCGAGTCCCCTCCTCCCTTCTATAGTATGTATGTATATATCTCTCTGAACAGAGTGAAGAGAGTATATATACAGACAATACTTATCAATCATTTTCAAACTTCAATTCACTACCTATGAAAATTTATGCAGTAATCCACGGAGTGTGCGGCCTGTACGAAGGCTACTCCGACACCACTTGCGAGTTCTTCCCCGACGAAGAGTCCGCCATCAAGCACATCAAGCAAAACCTCGACGACTACCGCAAGGACGAGATGTGTGTCAACATCGAACACAGCCGTGACATGATGCACACCTTTGTCACCATGGACCGCGACCCTGACAACTACAAGGCTTGCGTCCCCTCAGACATGGACCACGACGACTACGTTGCAGAGTACATGGATGACGTGAGTGTCGAGGTGTTCCGCATCGTCGAGGTTGATGCCTCACGATACGAGAACTCTTCCACCACCGAGCATATCTGGCTGACGTGGGACCAACAGGATTCCTGCGTGGCATGGGACTACTACCCCCTGTGTATGTCACTTGTGGCTCGTGTCTCCTCCGATGTGATGGACAACAGCACCGACGACAATCCTCACCAATCCCTGCACAACCTTGCACAAATGGGTGAGTTCATCTCCTCTGTGTACTACCGCAACGAAGCCTTCATCGACATCGACGACTACACCATGCACGCTTTCCGTATCCCCAAGAAACTCAAGACCGATGAATGAACAACCCTATGACTACGCCGCCAACTACCTCCGCTCCCTTGTGTACTGGATGGACAGGCGACCTGAATCCCTGAACGACGGCATGACCGTTGAGCAAATCATGAATCAATACAATCAACACCGAAACGCATGACTATCGAATCACAGACAGACCTCGACATCCGAGTGGCAGTCAGCGACTGCTTCAATGCCAACAGCCTTGACACCCACGTCAAGAGTGCATACCAACTACTTCAGAAGTACCTACGTCAGACCCACGGGTTCACTTACGATCAGGTGGACGAGGTAGTGGACCGCATCGAAGAGCAGGTGGCAGAACACATCATCAGTATTCACGAAGAACAGAACGCATGACATTATCAGACATCCAAGATTACTTCGATTACGTTGTCCAAGAGGTGTGCGTGCACGACCCCGAGATGCTTCTCGAAGCAGCCACCGAGACAGGCGCAACGTTTAAACTCGACCCTTACAATGTTCTCTGCTTCATGGTGGAGAACAAGCCACTGCCTGGCACTCACAGCTACGGGTTCCACAGCCCCTACGGACGATCTATTCGTGAACACTTTTCATTTATCTACCACTCATGACATCAGTACAAGAAAACAAGAACGAACTCGAAGCCGCTGTGCGGTACTGCGAGTCAGCCATCAGCCGTGCCAAGCAAACCATCGAGTCGATGGAGTTCCGTCAGCAGGCGGCAACCAAGGCATGGCACGAACAGACAGGGCGTGAAGAATCCCTCACCAAGAAGCTTGCGTTCATGACCGAGGAGTACGACAGGATGAAGGGGTATGCTGACAAGCTACTCGACGAGATTGCCACGCTCAATGACCAACTTGCAGAGTTGTCCAAGGCATACAAGGACTCCACCCACGAGGAGGTCACCATGAAGAAAGCATGGCGTGAGCAAAGGGAACTCGTAGCCCTGCGTGACGACCAGATTGCTATGCTTGAGCGACGACTCGCCAAGTACACAGGTGAGAAGGTCTACCCCTTCAAGGAGGGAGACCTTTACTACGTATTCAATCAGCTCGACGGCACATGGATTGAGTCGGTCTGGGATGACGAGTCAGAGCGCATCCACGACAGCCCAAGTGTTCCAAGTCGCCCACACAGGGTGTACTTCACGGTCGATCAGAAGAACGTACTCGACAAATTCAAACCCGAAGATGACTGACATGGAAAAAATAAAACTTAAAGACATTACGTTTTACAAAAACAAAACTCACATAACAGTTCCAGCAGGGAGGCAGTCTCTGAAGGAAAGAAAAAGAATTGACATCTATTCCCTAGACAGACAAACAGTATTGCCTGGCTTGACTAGATTCCAAGGCGTAGTCGAAGGCGTAATCGATAGGAAGATTGATTTCTGGAGGTTGCGCAAGCGAAAGAAGATGGAGGACGGTGATGTGTTTGAGGTTTACACTCACCTCTCCTCCGAATGTGAAGCAATGAAAGCCTACGCAAAATTTGTAATCAAATCAAATGTAAATGACTGACGAGTACATGGACCGCAAGTGGGCGGAGATAGAGGAGAAGATGCGGCGCTTTGAGGCGACCGCATCCCCTCAAGACAAGATGATGTTGGACTGCATGGTCCGAGATTGGGAGTCTAAAATGAGATTAAAACTACAGCATGAAGAACATCAAAAGATATCGCGTACGTTTTCACCTCGCCAAGGGTGATAACTTTATGAAGTGGCAAGTGTTTGATAGACAGCAGAATACGAAGTCTTACTTCGACCCATCCTTCAAGACAATAATGATGCGTAACTGTGTGCTGGGTAACCGACCTGCTACGGCCAAGCGCATCTTCGAGGGTGAAAACAAGACGGTCTGTGCATGGGTTTCGTGCGACGACATTCAGGTGTGGGACTCGGGTACGGTCAAGATCGACACGTCCGCCATGACACACTACAAGTACAACCCACGCAAGAACCCTCACTGGTTCACCGACACCCACGACAACAGAGACGGACTCAAAATAAAAACGATGATGACAAACAACAGAGCCATATATGGATAAGTACCTAAGATTTATGAGGAACCTCGCCAAGGGTGAGAAGGGTAGCCCCCGAAACAGGCGGCGACTGATGGAACGTGAACTCAAAAAACTCAAAGCAAATGACAGACCTGGAACTAACACAGTGGGTTCTGAACCAGAAGAATGAGTGGGATGTACCTGACTGTCCCGTCGTCAACAACGCAGTCGGTTTCATCATGGCCGATATCGACGAGCGTGGTGCGGAGGGGTTCGTCAACATGACGGCGCAAGAGGTAGTGCATGGCTACATCGGTGCGACAGTCACGGTATCCAACGGATTGATGGATCAGTTCAATGTTAGCATGAGTCAAGAGGAGATGCTCGACGAACTAGGCATAGACCAATCAGAAAAGATTGACGTCAAAGGTCTAGTCAACTCACTCAACACTGGCATGCTGGACATCATGAAGTCCATGTTGACCTACCTAGAATTACAAGAACTAGCATATAAATTTTTTTACAATGAACATGAAAATTGAGCAACTGCTCGAACGTATTCGTATCGAGTACGAAGATGCCATCGGTGAATGCATCGAACCCAACTGCCGACGCCGAGACAAGGTGGAGGTGCGGTCAGCCTTGGCTAACGCCATCAGACCTTACGCAACCTTCCGTCAAATAGCAGACATGCTAGGCAAGGGTGATCATTCCACGATCGTACACATGATGAAGCAACACGAGGTGTACACCGCGAGCTCACCATTCTATCGCTTCAATTACTCCATGGCCCTTAAAGTTATCGAGGACTTTGCAAGCAAGCACAATATGGTTCAACGAGTCATGCTAGAATCCTCTGTGTTGTGCGTCAAGACTGAGCTTGAGACACTCAACCGCACGATCGTACAGCTCAAGCGTCGGCGTGCTAAGATTGAAGAAAGTGTCGACAAATCCTTGGATGTGTCGAACCTTTCCCCTACATTTGTCCACAACTAATTCAATTCAATGTCTAATTACAAGTTCAAGACCACGAACATACGTGGCAAGCAGTACGTCGAAGTGAACGAGCGCATCAAGTTCTTTCGCCAAGAGGACCGCTTCAAAAACTGGGGCATCCACACGGAGTTCCCGATCATTGACGACACACAATGCATGTGCCGCTGTACGATCACTACAGCAGAGGGTACTATCGTGGCTCAGGGTCACGCTCATGAGGTGAAGTCATCGTCCAACATTAACAAGACAAGCTATGTCGAAAACTGTGAAACCTCAGCAGTCGGTCGTGCATTGGCGGTTCTCGGAATCGGAATCGACACGTCTATTGCGTCAGCTAATGAAGTTGAAGATGCAATCGCGCAACAACAAGCCATGGTCGACAACCCTAAAGTCCAGAAGCTTAGCAAAGCTCTCGACGCGCCAGTAGAGAACATCATGGACAAGGCGGTTGCCTACATCAAGGGACAGACGGACAAGCGCAAGGCGTTTGATTCTGTCACCAAGAAGTACGGTGATCAGCTTTCAGAGAAACAAGTTGCAGGGCTGAGAAAGTTTGTGCGATGACAATGCGAGAGCAACTCAAGGAGAGAGTGGGCAAACCCCACCTCTCCTACTCCTCGCTCAAGTATGCTCTCGGAGACATGAAGCTCTGGGAGATGTACATGAGAGGCCAGCTGAAGAAAGAATCAGAAGCTCTTCAGTTCGGGTCCTTGTATGATTTGCTTCTGTTCGAACCTGAAAAATTCAATGACCTCTACTACACTCTCGATGACGCTGACATTGTGTCTAGCATTGGTGGCCGTAACCCTCGTAGCACGAAACGATACAAGGAGTGGGTCGCCGAAGCGGGGCAAACTGCGACGAATGCGGACAAGAAACTAGCTCCTGCCGCTGACGTCAAGCGAGCTGAGGAGATGATCCAACGCCTGAAAGACTGCGGCCTGTACGACAAGCGTTTTGCAGGTGGTAAGTTTCAGGTTGAGTTCAATACAGACCTCGACGGTATCCCACTCAAGGGGTTCCTCGATTGTCTGCGTGACGGAGAGTTCATCGTGGACTCCAAGTCATCACGCTCGATCGACAAGTTCAGGTACGACGTCAACAGCTTTAGCTACGACATCCAGGCCTACATCTACACCAAGGTGTTCGGCATCAAGGAGTACTACTGGGTCGTGCAGGAGAAGGCTTACCCCTTCTTCCCTGCAGACGTCAAGTGCTCCGACGAGACCCTGTTCAAGGGTGAGATGAAGTTTCACGAAGCGATCGAGAACATCAATAACTGGCTGAACGACAGCACACCAACAGAAAAACACTATGCCGACTTTATTGTATAAGACTACACGGGTACTTTGGAAATGCTTGCTTGCATTCTCATTGTACTATACCTTTACCGATATCTTTCCTGTTTAATTTTTTTAATTTATTTACATCATGAGCGATAACAGCTATGACTCCGTACTCGTAGGGTACACCGAAGAACCTCGTTACTACGAGGACAACCTCTCATCTTGGTCCGTCAAACTCAAGAAGTCTGAACTTCAAGAGATGATTGACAAGTATGCAACCACCGTGAACGATCAGGGACAGGGCGGCAACGTCTACCTCAAGTTGTTCATGTCCAAGAACGGCAAGCCTTGCTGTTCGGTGTTCGATCCGAACAGCGCAGCTGCCCAAGCCAAGCGTGAAGCGAAGGCTCAAGCAGCACAGGATGCCCCAGCACCTGTTGCTGAGTCAGATGACTTGCCATTCTGATAGGGCACCTATCTACTACATGACCGCTCGTGTCGCCTTCAAGAAACGGAAGGTTGTACACGAGCGTGTTGTGTGGATAGTATCCGTCTTCGACAACCCGAATGACATCCGCAATTACGACATCAAAACAATGACACGCCTAGAGCATGAGCTCTACGGCAAGAACGCCAAGTCGGAGAAGCAAATAATCATCAGGGAAATCCTAGACAAGAAGCTCATCTCACATTCTACACTGACTAAAGATGAACACAAGCAACAAAATAAAGAGCAAGTGTAAAGACCTTGAGGACCTGCTGCTAAGCAAGAACGCCAAGTATGGTGACTCGGCCCTCGACCCTCTCAACATTTTCTCAGAAGCCAACGCTGTGTCGGGCATCAAGATGCGCATCGACGACAAGCTGAAGCGAATTAAAAACGCAGGTCTTATCGACGCGACGGAGGATACGTTGCAAGACCTCGCAGGTTATCTTATCCTCCTTATGATCGCACGAGACAATGCAAGTAACGATATTCAAAAACGTCTTCGACAAGACCAACCCCCATCACATACCACTACAACAAGCGTTGGAAAGGATTCAGACTGGGAAGTCGAGTACAGTGATTGATGAGGTACGTGCAGGTAACAAAGAGAAAAAGAAAGCGCTCCCCGTTGTATGTTTCAGCGGGGAGTTTTCGTCAAGAGCTGACGACGCGCTCTTCGAGCACTCGGGATTTGTTGTACTGGACTTTGATCACGTTGACGTTGACCAAACCAAGCGGGCTCTTGCCACGGATGATTTCATTCACTCGTGCTGGACTTCGCCTAGTGGCAACGGCGTCAAGGCCTTGGTCCACATCACGAATCCAGAGCGACACAGAGACCACTTCCGTGCAATGATCAAGTACTTCGAGCGCCAGTATGGACTGGAGCTCGATGAGTCTGGCATCAACGAGTCACGTGCCTGCTTCGAGTCGCACGACCCTGAACTCATTGTCAAGGAAGACTACAAGAAGTTCGGACACTTTAGCACAGAGTTCGCAGAGGCACAGGTCCCGAGCAACGAGGCGTACGACTACACGGACTACATGAAGTTGAACTTGGCTGCGCGTATGATTCGCAATGCATCCGACGGAGACAAGCATCGAGTCCTAGTCAACGCATCCCGACTATGCGGTGGTTACATTGCCGCAGGTAAGATGGAGCACGACGAGGTTGTGCGCATCCTGCACCGTGAGATCTGCAAGCGTGACATCGACAGCGAGGAGCATGCACTGAACACCATCCTCGACGGCATTGAGATCGGCAAGAACATGCCCATCCGTGACGTCATCGAGGAGGAGAAGTCTGCTCAACGTGAGATGCTGCTGAACGATGGCGACATGTCGTTCATCTCTTCAGACGATGAAGACTTCCGATGGATCGACGACTACTCCCAGGGCAAGGTGGAGGTCGGCCTGGACACAGGCGACCCCAAGCTCGACGAGTACTTCCGATACAAGAAGGAGTTCGTCATCGTGAACGGACACTCTAACGTGGGTAAGACCACCACCATGTTGTACCTGATTGCCAACTCTGCAGTCAGGCACGGATGGAAGTGGGCGATTTACTCTTCAGAAAACAAAACCGCATCCGTCAAGATGTCCTTGATGCAGTTCGCCATGGACAAGAAGGTTGCGGACATGACTTATCTCGAACGTAAACAAGCATACAAATGGGTAGGAAATCACTTTACCATCATCAACAACAATCAGATCTACACGTACGGAGACATCATTCTCTTTATGGAGAAGATTTTAAGGCAGCAGCCCTTGGACGGGATCTTCGTGGATCCGTACAACAGTCTCAAACTGGATATGAGGAACGCGAGCATCGGGGTACACGACTACCACTACGAGGCAGCGTCGGAGTTCCTGACATTCAGCAAGGCGAATGACGTAGCCGTGTGGTTGAACATGCACGCTGTCACTGAAGCTCAGAGGCGCAAGGGTCCAGACGGTTTGCCCGTTGCCCCCTACGCCGAAGACACAGAGGGTGGCGGAAAGTTCGTAAACAGAGCGGATTGCTTCCTCACGATTCACCGAAAGGTTCAATCGATGGAGCAAGACATCCGCAGGATGAGCGAGTTACATGTTCGAAAGGTGCGCGAGGTGGAGACAGGCGGTCAGCCTACTCCACTGGAGGATCCATACTGCATGCTCATGAACTTATCACACACAGGGTTCACGACACGCATTGGACAACGCGCTCTGTACAAGCCGATTACGTTTCCGAAGGAGGCTACGATGCCGATCAACCTGGACTTTGTTTCCACAAAAAGTTGATTTTGAAAAATAGCTGAGGTACCTTCGGTACATGAAACGTAAAAAGACAGGAACACGCAAGCGATCCAGCGCTCGCAAGAAGCAGCTGGGTCGTTATGCAAGTTCTCTTGAGAAGTACTGTGCAGATCAGCTAAAGGAATACGGGTTAGCTTTTGACTACGAAGAACACACCTTCGAGTTGATGGACCGATTCAGATTCCCCAACAAGTACTTCAAGATGACTGCGAAAGGTAAGGAGATGACGGACCGTTCAGGGTCCGTCGTACTCCCTATCACATACAAGCCTGACTTCGTAGGCAGGGATCACGATTGGATCATTGAGACGAAGGGTTACCTTCCCTCACACCATGACTTCCCTATGAGGTGGAAGCTTTTTCTTCGGCAATTAGTTGGAACTGACTCCAAAACGATTGTATTTTTAGCGAAGAATAGCGGTCAGGTAGACCACGCTATTCAAGAAATTCTAAAATCAATCAAGGATGGAGACATTTGAACTAAGTCATAGGATTCATACAGCGTGCGATCGTATCCACCAGGCTACGACAGACATGTATGAAGCCATGCACCCCGACGGTGAGCCTCACGGTGACCTACTCATTACCGAGCAGAACATCAGAGACTTCAGAGAGTGGGTCAACAATGAGATTGACCTGATTCGAGAACTCATCGGAGAGTACAGTGGCCAACATAGGCTCTAAACGCAGAGCTTATTCAGGCAGTACGGGAAGGGTAGCGGAGGTTAGGTTTGTGCGTGCCGCCAGGAGCAAAGGCTTGACCGTGACGAAGTCGTCACACACAGAGGACAGACACCATCACATCGATTACTGGCTTGCCATGTCACCAGAGGGCAAGAAGCATGGAGTGGATGTGAAGGGGAACAACCTACCAGATGAGATCTGGGTGGAGTTCAAGAACGTTAGAGGGAATCAAGGCTGGCTGTACGGCGGTGCAACGATCATCGCATTCGACATGCCAGAGGAAGGAGGATTCTCCATTGTAGATAGGCAAGAGCTTGCCCTGTTCTGCGAGAAGCACGTAAGCGACGAGCAGGTCAGGAACAAGAAGGATGCCTACCTAAAAAGATACACTCGCAAGGATCGAGAAGATGTGATAACCCGACTGAACTTACGCGATATCAAGACGTTACAGTCTTATAGAGTGTGGGAGTATGACACGGATTATTAACTATCTTCATAGTCCTTTTTTAATCACCACTTACAGTAACCCATGACTACCTCAATCTTTGACAAGAGGCTGAGCTACAAGCCCTTTGACTATTCTGAAATCACCGACCCCCTCATCAATGCGATGTGGGCAAGCCACTGGACACACAATGAATTTAATTTTAAGTCAGACGTCCAGGACTACCATACCAGCCTGACCGAACAGGAACGCGACGTGATCAAGCGTGCTATCCTGCTCATCTCCCAGGTAGAAGTGGCGGTGAAATCGTACTGGTCAAACATCGGCAAGCATCTGCCCAAGCCAGAGATTGCAGACATGGGTGCTGTATTTGGTGGCGTGGAAGTGATCCACTCCCGTGCCTACTCAGAGATCCTGACGAAGCTGGGGTTGGAAGAAGAGTTCACCACTCTTCTAGAGAATGAGCCTGTACTGAACCGCGTTACCTATCTGAACAAATACGTCGATCGCGTATATGAAGATGACAGGAAGCAGTTCCTCTACAGTCTCATCCTCTTCACGCTCTTCACGGAAAACGTCTCACTTTTCAGTCAGTTCTACACCATCCTTGGGTTCAACAGGTTCAAGGCCGTGCTCAAGGACACAGCCAACGTCGTGCAGTACACCTCGAAGGAGGAGAACCTACATGCAGAAGGCGGCATGGCTTTGGTCAATCAGATCCGAGCCGAACATCCTGAGTTGTTCGACGCGGATCTTGAGACACGCATCTGGGAAGAGGCACAAGTTGCGCTCGATGCAGAGCAGAGTCTGATCAGGTGGATATTGCAAGGCTTTGACAATGAGTTCCTTAGCGAGAGCATCCTGAACAACTACCTCAAGAACAGAGTGAACGAGAGCATGCGTCGCATCGGCTTCGCCTTCGAGTTCCCTGTGGATCCTGAGTCGCTAGGCGTTACAGAGTGGATGGACGAGGAGGTGTATGCGTCCGCGTTGTCTGACTTCTTTCACAAGAAGCCTATCGACTACGCAAAGAGCACCAAGAGTTTCACAGCAGACGAATTATTTTAATGTACAAAGATTTTTACTGGGTCACAGAAGAGACCCGTCAGTTTATGGAGAAGGGTTACCTTGACCCAGGCCAGTCGGTCGAAGAGAGGGTGAAGGAGATTGCCGATCATGCGCAGTCTATCCTTGAGCGGAACGGAACGGGCAAGTGGGACAACTTCAGCGACCACTTCTACGATTGCATGAAGCGTGGGTTCTTTAGCCTAAGCACCCCCGTGTGGGTGAACTTCGGCAAGGACAAGGGCCTACCCATCTCGTGCTTCGGAACGCAGGTGCAGGACGACACCTTCGACATCTTGCGTGGTGCCGCAGAGATCGGAGCCATGAGTAAGGTGGGAGGCGGTACTGCCACGTACTTCGGCAACCTTCGACCACGCGGAGCCAAGATCTCCAGCGGTGGCGAAACCAACGGTGCCGTGTCCATGATGGAGCTGTTCAACACCACCACCAATGTCATCTCACAAGGCAAGGTGCGACGTGGTAGCTGGGCCGCATACCTAGACGTAGAGCACCCAGACATCGAAGAGTTCTTGCAGATCCGCAGCGAGGGGCACCCCATCCAGGACGTGTCGTTTGCTGTGTGCATCAGCGACGAGTGGATGCAGTCTATGATTGATGGCGACAAGGAGAAGCGTGGCATCATGGCCAAGATCCACAAGAAGCGCAGCGAGACAGGCTACCCATACATCTTCTTCACGGACAACGTGAACAAGGCAGCGCCTGAATGGTACAAGGAAAACGACATGAAGATCAAGCACTCACAACTGTGCGCAGAGATCATGGAGTACACCGACGACACCAAGTCTTTCGTGTGTTGCCTGTCGTCCATGAACCTGCTGCACTACGACGAGTGGAAGGGATCATCGATGGAGTTCGATCCTGTATACATCCTGACATCCTTCTTGGACGCAGTGTACACTGAGTTCATCGACAAGGCGAAGGACATCCCCTTCATGGAGAAGGCCGTGCGCTTTGCCAGAGAGCACAGAAGCATCGGCATCGGAGCACTGGGGTATCACTCCTACCTACAGAAGAACCGCATTCCATTCGAGAGCATCCAGGCTAGGCTCATCAACAAGGAGATGTTCAAGGACATCGAGCTCAAGAGCATCGAGATGAGTCACGAGTTGGCCGATGAGTTCGGCAGGTCCAAGCACTCAGGATACAGGCGCCACAGCACCCTACAGGCTGTGGCTCCTACGACATCATCGTCGTTTATCTTGGGGCAGGTGTCTCCATCTATCGAGCCACTGCAGTCCAACTACTTCACGAAGGACTTGGCCAAGGGTAAGTTCACATACAAGAACCCGTACCTCAAGGAGGTGTTGGCCGAGTACGACAAGGACGATGCGGCTACATGGAAGAGCATCATGATGAAAGGCGGTTCTGTCCAGCACCTGGACTTCCTCACGCAGGACGAGAAGGACGTGTTCAAAACGTTCGGAGAGATCTCACAGATGGAGGTTGTTCAGCAGGCTGCCGATCGTCAGAAGTACATCGACCAGGGGCAATCTCTGAACGTGATAGTATCAGATGAGGTTAGTCTGAAGGACGTGAACCAGCTTGTCATCAAGGCTTGGGAGCTGGGCATCAAGACTTTGTACTACCAGCGAGGTGTAAACAAAGCGCAGGCAGTGGGACGTGACATCCTCAACTGTGCGGTTTGCGAAGGCTAACGTATATTCGTAGGGTTACACGGGTTTAGTTAGCTGTGGAACTTCGCTATTGGTGGAGAGGGGGCTTCGGCCCCCTTTCTTTTTTAGAAGTCGCTCATCAAGGCTTCATCAATAGCCTCTTGCACTTCATCGGCAGTAGTCTCCATCGTCATCATGATGTTGGCCTGGAACCTGGTCATCTCTTGTCCGTCATTGAACACCACGATGGTGGGGACGACCACGATCTTGTGTTGCTTCTGAAGGTCTGGAGAAGATACAATGTCGACGCGAGCCGTCTCGCAGTCGTTGAGACTTTCGATCCATGGCACGCTGTTCTGTGCGTTGAAGCTCGCGTTGAACTCAACGACACACAGGCCTGACTTGCACACCGTCTCATCCTCTACAGCCCCCGCAAAGGTGGCCGCCAAGAGCAGAGCAAATGGTGCAGATAGGGTTGATATTAGATTCATTCTTCATCATCTTAGTTTGTCTATTTTCTCCTCGATCCTCTTGATGTCTTCCTTGATTTCAGCTACGTCATCTTGCGTTGTCATGATTGTCTGACGGACCAGCTGGTCTTTCATGTCAAACTCCATGCGCGAGATCACGGGTTCGGGTGGGGCAGGCAACTCCTTTGCCTCTGCAATATCTGCTTGCAAAGCAAACCACATGGCTACGATTGTGCCAATACCCGCAGCTAGCATACCTATAGTTTTTAAGTCTAGCGTAATCTTAGTGTCCTCCCCAATCTGCTGAGCCATATCAGATAATTACATAGTTGATTCCCAGAGAGAAGTCATGCCATGACCTGTCCCAGTACTTGTGATACTTTCCCTCTGCGAATACCCCGAAGCTTTTGTTAAAACGTTTTCCAAAGATAAGGCCTCCAGAATAATCCATCCACTGATCACTGTTCACGAACCTGTGGTAAGAGTACTCCCCGTCGGTGTCCAGGTGATACGGGATAACGTTGGCCCATGTATGTACCCAGAAGTTCTTGGTGAAGTGGTAGTAGTCGAACCCAAGTACCACAGAATGAACCCATTGGTTGGGCAATTCACTTCTCTTCTCCGCTACATAGTTCTCAAGAAACTCAGGAACAACGACCTGTTCCCATACGTCATAACTATTTGCCACGAGCTCACCGTCTGGAGAAAAAAACTCACCCGTATTTACATTGATGTTGTATCCTTCTTGCAGTGCCAGTGAAGTAAAGTGAAGTTGATTGTTGTCAAGCAGCCACTCATTTAGAGGGTCGTATCCGTATGGCTCAGACAGTCTCTGCATGACGCCAGCGTTCAGGGACAGCTTCCCCAGCTTGACTCTTGCTCGCTGTGATGCTTCGAAGTATCTCACGTCTGCGAATCCATCCTGCAGGAACTCCACCTTGCCGATCCACTTGTCAGCCACGTATCTCAGGAAGTAGTCTTGGTCTAGGTAGTTGACACCCTGCTGTCTCCTGTAGTCACCCTCGAACAGGAACTCAAAGCCGCTCACCTTTCCAATGGTGGCGGCGTCTCCGTATGACTTCTCCGTTCCGTTGTAGAATGTGTTGGCTCTGTTCTCGTATCCAAAGCGTGCGATCTTGCGAACCCCTGCAGTAAACGAGTAGTCGAACGGAGTCTCAACAACGTCTGTCTCCAATCCGTTTGCAACAGAGAACACCTCTCGATCTGACAAAGAGTTTCCCCCACTGAAGGCGGTGTAGAAAGTTGCGAACTTAAATGCTTTCTTCAGTGACTGACCAGAGACGCTGAGGCTCAGCATCATCAGGATTATGGATGTAATATATCTCATTGCTTGATGATTCGTTCTACACTAATCCTTCCCTTGTAATTTACAACAACCTCATAAACCCCGTTAGGAAGCGATTTAAGATCGATATGCCCCGATGTAGTGCCAGATACTACGATCTGACCAGAGGCGCTGTAAACGTCTGCAAATGCTCCGACAGGTGCCTGGAAGTTGATGACACCTCTAGTGGGGTTGGGCCATAACTGAATGTGATATAGCCCATAGCTCTCCACGCTAGTCACACCCTGGCTGCAGTACTCGTACATCTGGATACATACCTCATCCCATCCTACTTCGCAGCAGTAAGGGTCAACCTCGATCACCCACGAGTAGCAGAAGTCGTTGGCCCAGTATGGTTCCCCTGGGCCAGTGATACATCCAGCATCGTACAAGCATTCATCGCTTGTCATGTTGGCATCGGGGTTGTAGTTGTGCGCATCAATGTCCATGCATCCAGAAACTGCGGGGATGCAGGAGTCCTCTAGCTCAGTGTTGGCATCTTCGTCATAGTTGATTGCATCTGGGTCCATGCAACCGTAGATGTAGGGGATGCAGCTGTTGTTCTCCGTGTTCGCCTGCTCGTTGTAGTTGAACATCGTAGGGTCAGTGCATCCAAACACAACCTCCTCGCATTCAGCTGGATCGGTAGCCACCTCGTTGTAGTTGAAGGCGGTGGGGTCTTGACATCCGACGACTTCGAGTTCGTTACATACACCGTCCCCATCTGTATCGTTGATGCACTCGTTGTCGCATCCGTAGTACTCGATAGGGAACGTGCAGTCACCGTCTACGTTTGCCTCTGGGTTGTAGTCGCACGCGAAGCTGAGCGTGCATCCCACGATGGCAGGCTCGCAGAAGTCTCCGCAGACAGGCACCCCTTCGTACTTAAACGGGAACTTCTTGATAGCATCTGACCACGGGTTGGTTCCGCCCTCTACGAATACACCATTAGGTCCGTCGAAGTAGAACCCGCATTGATTGGCTGTAGTCTCTGCGTTGCCTTGCGTAAAGAACATGACGTTGACTGCCTCTCCAGAATACAAGGGGATCTGAATCTCCTTCTCAAACTCATCGGCAGGATACATGGTGAAAGGCCCCCAGGTCTCGTCACCTTGCTGAACTCCAAGCCAGCTTCCGAACCATCCATCACCTGCTCCGTCCGTAAGTGTCAGAGTAAAGTCACAGTTGTCCTCTGTCTCCAGTGTGTTGGCATTCTCGTTAAAGTTAATTGACTGAGAATCAGTACATCCTAAGATAACTTCTGTCTGGCAACTGCCGTCGTCAATCACAGCGATGGGGTCATACTCAGTAAACCACGGGTCGGTGCAGCCTTGAGGAATGGGAGGAAGGCATGGCTCTACGACAATGATGTCGCTACCAATGCTCTCGTACTGAGTGGTGTCGCCAACGTAGAACAGCTCGTCACCGCAAAGGTTGGCCACCAGTAGGTTACCATCGACACCGCCGTAGCAGCTGCCGCACATGCCGTCACCGAAGGCGTCGTATACGTTCACCTTGAACTCCGACCCCACAGGTAGACATACCGTCTCCACAATGGGAGCCCCTACAATAGAATAGCCTGACCCCTCTGCAACCACCTCACCGTCTGGGAACGTCATCAGATCCCAGCTGATCTCAGCTGCATAAGTATCAGGCGTAACTGTAACAAGGATGTTACTGTACTCTTCTTCGCATTGTACAGGTGGGAAGTCGCAAGGTGCAGGAGCGTTGGCCCATGGGTGGTAGTTGATGGCACCCGACTGCATGCAACCAAAGATAGGCGGTGGGCAAGCCAGCACTTCGAATGGAATGGTTTGCTCTGACGTACTGAAGTCGTATACCGTAGTGTCTAGGGCGCAAGTGTTTACAGAAAACCATCCCTCACCATAGCCACAGCAAATGCCGTCACCGAAGGAGTCGTAGATGGTGAAGGTGTAATCGCCTAACGGCAGGGGAAGGAACGCCTCGACGTAGGGGTACTCTCCTTGCAGAGGAGCGGACCCTGCAACGATTGCGTTGCTTGAGTCCCGCACCAACCACGTAGTCTCTTCCCCGTATGCGTCGCCTTGGATCGCAATAGACACCCATCCCTGCTGCGCTGTTGCAAACAGCGGCAAGAACATCAACAGTAAGGCTCTCATTTCTTTGCCTTCTCGATAGTTCTTCCTGCGAAGTATGCACCAAACGCAGTCAACATGAGGATTTCAAGCAGGGACACGTAGCTATCCTTTACATTGAACGGTAGATTATCAAGGGAGTCAAACACCATGGTGAGCATGAACATTGCCATCAGGCAGATCAACGTCACGGGTCTGATGAGCTTTGCAAGCTTCACATCACTACCCATATCAGCCTCCCATCTGCGCGTGACCGCATCCTGATACTGAAGTTCAGCATCCACAACTGCGTCTGCATCTTCATTCTTAACCTCTGGCTCTTTGTGAAGCAGGTTCTTTACGATGCCGAGCGCTCCTTTATCAGGGAGCAGCTCGCCTACCACACCCAATACTGCAGGTGCCTTGTCCGCCATCCACTTACCGAGGTTGGTGTCTTTGATTTTTTGTTGTTCTTTCATTCTCTTCCTAGTGCTTGCCTCACTGTCATCTCTGGGATGAGACCATGAGGTCTTGGGTTAATGTATTGTCCTCTAAGTTCATAGTATCTGGCGTTGAAGTATACGAGAGTCTTCTTCTCTTCCTCTTCGAGCAGATACAAAACGTTGTTCTTTTTGATGTAGTCCACGTCGGACTGTCTGAGATTACGACGTGCCTCTCTAATCTGAGACAACATGTCTGTCGTATTCTTGAGCGTCTCCTCCAGAGCCTGGACCCCTGTAAAGTCCACGCCATCCACATCGACATCCTCACCCTTGGCGTACGCCTTGGCCTGTGCCATGTGCTGTTCGACATCGAGTCGGTTCTGATCGAACATGTCGTAGTCGTAGAACCTTGACGCCTCACCCAGAATGATCTTCGCAAACGGGATCTCGTTGCGGCGGATGATGGGCTTCTCTGTCTCGACCAGTGCCTGCAGGAATCCTACGTTGTCGTCCGTCTCGTTGATGGCGTTCCTCACGATAGCGCCTCCTGTCACGGACAGGTCGACCACGTCACCCGCAAACTTACCCGCACCACCGAGGAGCGATAGCATCAAATAATAGTATGGGTCTGGGTTGAAGTCACCCTTGCCCGAGATATACTCCTTACCTCCTGTCATTTCGTTGAGGTACTTGTTCATCTCCACAATAAACTCGGGGGCTCTGAACGAGAGCGTGTAGTCTGGCACTTCCGTCCCGAACGGGTATTGCTCCTGGTACACCTTGCCTCCGAAGTATGTGGAGTTGAAGGCCACCTCCGTGGCAGGCTTCAGGAACGTAGGCATCATCGTAGATACGCCAGCCTGGATCAGGTTGTCACCCTGCCCGAAAGAGATCGGAGAGAACGAAGACTGCGCAGACAAGGCGAGGAACATAGCCCCATCGTCAATGTCGCGCACACCCAACGCCAGCTCCGCAGCAATCATGCCTGTGTTGTTGAACAGGTTCATGCCGTACGGGAGCGGGATCGTGATGTAGTCCTTCGGACCAGTCATGATGATCTGGTTGCGCTGCTTCTTGTAGTCGGCGATCTCTTTCTTGTACCACAATTCATCGTCGTCGTCTCTCGCAGACACGAGGATGTTGAGAGCGGTCTGCATGAACGAGAACATGGTTACGCCGATACCCAGCTTCTGAGCTGACGTGATTCTAGACCTGGATGGCTGCTGAGGAACCGCTTCCTTGAGCGTTCCAAACGATCTGGTGAATCTAGCCGAACCCTGCACCGCTGCGTTGAAGAACAGGAACCATGCGTTGATGGACGGGGTAAGCTCTCCACTCTTGTTGAAGTTTACCGTGATGTTCTTCGACAACTGTGCAGCTCTCTGTGGCGTAGCCCCTGCCTTGCGTGCTTCGATGTACGCAGAGAGTCTGATTGCATTCTCGAATGCCTCGTTGACTCCCTCTACGTACTCACCCACGGCACCGAGAGACTTGCTCCAGATCTTGGCGATGGCCTCACCAGCTCTTGACTTGCCGACTGTCTTGTCGTTGAGGTCTGACACCACCTTGTTGAGCGTGTCGGAGTAGGACCATCCAGTCCTACCTCCTGCCTTCTTCCACTCCTCCATGTACGCGATGAGCTCGGCATCCATCGGGAGGCCGTGCGCGTCTGCGAGAAGCGCCTTCAAGCTGGACATTGTGGTGCGCATCAGCGCTTTGTTGAACTCCTTGGTAGTCAACCCCATGCCAGACATGATGCCTCCCTCTCTGTCGATCTCTGCGGCAGCGTTGTATACCGCTGACTGGAGATCTCGCAAGAAGTTGGGGATGAAAAACGCAGGGTTCCACACGGTGTATGAGTTACGCAGGAAGCCCACGTACTTGGCAGCTTGCTTCGATGTGAAGTCAAGCTTCTCCAATGTCATACCGTTCAGGGCTCTGGCGTAGTCCTTGTTCTTGAATCTGATGAAGTGTTGGACACCGTTGATTCTCAGTGGCACGGTGTCCTCTCTTGCGAACATGGCCTCGTCACTGAGCTTGACACCCATGGAAACGAGCCTGCTGTCTGGACCGTGGACACTCCACACGGCGGAGTTCGGATTGCCCTTGACCAAGTTATAGAGAGACAACATGGCCTGGTCCTTACGTGCTTTCTGCACGGTGGCCGCTGCCTGCATGACTACGTTACCGAAGATGTTGACTCCAGTCTGCGTGCTACGACCCTTGGCTTTGCGTACCGACGGGCCGTAGATGGCCATGCCCGCACCACCCGAAGGGTATGCCGATGTAGACGCATCCATCTGATCCTCTGCCAGTCCGTTGAGTGGGACGTAGTACTTGAATCTCTTAGCCCATTCGTCGACAACCTTTCTGGTTTCGAGACCACCCTCGACCATGTACTTTCGGGTGAAGGCGATCATGTCGTACACTTTGGAGGCTACGGCTCTCATCTCTGGAGAGTCGAGTCTGTCCAAGATATCCTGTGCCTCCTGGTCCGACATGCCCGACCCCTCGGTAATGCTTGCGTCTCTGGTCTGGATGAATGCATTGCGCTCCGCAGCGTGACGGGCGTATAGAAAGTCTGACAGATCCTCAGCTGAAATGTCGTATGCCTTGACCAAGCCGTTGATCTCATCGACCATGCCTTCGATCTGTTCAAGATCGTTTCGGACCAGACCGTAGAACAGGTCCATCGCCATCTCAAAGTCTTGAGACTGAATGACCTTGTTCCCCTTGAACACCTCGACGTCCTGCTGTAAGAGCATGACGTCTGAGTATTTGTCTTGCAATCTCATTGCAAGTCTCTGAAGCACAGCGCCATACGGAGTGGCAGTAGAGGCGGTCCACTTATCCCGACCCTGAACATACGCCCTGCCCAAGAGTCTTCTGGACTCAAGCTTGGCACCCTCCTTCTTCTTCACGCCAACTGCGATGTCCCCAGCAAATGGCTGAAGACCAATAAGCCCCGTGGTCTTTTGCCTTGCTTCGACTTCACCACTTGCCTTCTCCGTGATTGTGTTTGAGGGGATCGCTCTCTCGAAGACGACGGGGATGACCTGTCCTCCGTCTACGTACGTTCCTGTGGTGTAGGCCATGCCGCTCCTGAAGTTGGTCCACTTCTTCTTGCCAGTCGGCAAGTTGGCGACCTCATCAACACTCTCAAACCACTGCACTTTTTCTCTCTCTCCCTTCGGGACAAACGACGCAGAGAAGATGTCTCCTGCCTGCCCTTTCTTCAATGCAGGGTCGTTAACTGCATCGAGGAACTGTTGCCTTCCTACGAACCCTTTCTGAGACCCAAGCCCACCCTTGGTTTGAAACACTTTGTCGAGCACACTTCCTCGGATAGCAAACCCGAGGCGCCCCCTCTTGTTTTGAAGCCTCTTGAGTACATCGATGACCGCCTCCTTCTGAGCTTTGGCATCTAAGGCGGTATCAATCTGCATGACATTGTCCTGAATCGTAATGCCTGGAGTCGTGCTGTTGATGCCGAGGAATCCTCTGAGTGTATATCCAAACTTGTTGGACATCTTCACCACCTCACTCATGTACTCCTCCGAGTTCTCTACTGCGTTGGGAATGTACTTGCTGAACTCTGAAGTAGACGCCTGATTGTTAAACAGAGCGTTCAACATCTTGACAGCCTGAGCGACGCGAGGATCGGTGGCTTCCATGCCGCTGATGTAGTCAATCGTAATCTGCATAGCGATGTTAAACACTGCAGGGTTACCCAAGCTGTTCTCCTCGTTAAGCAAAGCGAACAGTGCCATGTAGTGCTTCTCGTCTGACTCTCTCGTGTAGTTGGCCAGCTCCATGGCGGACTGAGGGTTGGTGTTAGTGTGCAGTATAGGCACGCCCAATGCGTTGGCCCTTGCCGCACCGAGCGGACCGCCTGCAAGTTGAAACTCAGCAACCGTCTTCTTACCGTCGACCTCAATCTCAAGCGATACAGTACCAAAGCGTGTCCAGTCCAGGTTGTGTACACTGACCTGAACATCTTCTGATCTCACACCCTGAGCCTCAAAGAATGCAGGGAGGTCTGCGTAAATAAACTTACCGACTCCTCCTCTGCCTGCGGCTTTCTTGCCGAGCTTTCTAAGCTCAAGTCCTTTCGGTGCGTCTGGCCCGAGGTCCATGATACCCTTCTCGCCCTGCAGTCCCTCGTCGAGGAGAGCCAGCTTGTCAAGAGCTGACTCCATCTCGACGGCTGTGAGCAGAGAGAAGCTGCTGTACCTCATGTTCCTACCCTCCGACCCCATCGGGAAGAACTCCCATGGTCTCATGCCGTGACGCTCTGCACCTTCTGCAAGCTGCGTGAGCAGCTCTCTTCTAGAAGGCACTGTCTCGCCAGCTCTGTTGAAGATGTCCTGGTTGTCCTTAGGGTACAACCACTTTGGTACGTTTGGTCTGAACCTAGAGTCCAGGTCGGTCACTGGGTTCAGTGCGTATGCCTTCGCGTTTCTCAAGCCTGCACGCAATACAATCACTTGATCATCCTCAGACAATGAGTAGAACTCGTCTTGAACGTATGGTCCGTTGGGTAGGAATGCAGCCCAGTTAGATACAGTAGCAAGGTTAGACGCCCTGTGAATGTCTTGGATCTTTCTTCTCGCACTTACCATCTCTGCAGTCAGGGCCGATCTCTTGCTCGCAGAAGCCACTTGGTTGGAGATCTCTTTCTGTACCCAGGTTCTAGGCTGTGGTACTGACATAACCTTTAAGTCTCCAGTTGCTCTGTCGATTACAGGCTTTGGTGACTTGACGTTAAACGACCTCCCGTCCTTGACGTAAGTCACGTTCATCATACGCTCTGGAGAAACGCCATTACCAGTGAGCTTGGCGTACAGATTTCTGTAGTGGTTGTAGTCCTTGACCGTTGTCGTGACCTGTCTCGATCTTGTGTAGAACGAACCTTTCGCCGAGTATGTTTGAACTACTTCCTTGTAGTGGATCTCCGTGTTCTCCAGGTAGGTAAACTTTTTACCGAGGTTCCTTGACTCCATCGCGTTCTGGTTCTCGCCTTCTTGCGTTGGGTCGAACTGATTCTCTGGAATGTTTTCGGCTTCCTCTTGAAGTCTGTCGTGCTCGGCCTGCGCCTCGAAGTCCGCCTTGCTGAACCGTCCGAAGTCTCCAGTCTTGGCCAACTCTCTTGCGTGATTTTGGATCACGGCAAGAGCGTCTACGTCGTTTACACTCAGCCCCCGCTTTGTGAATCCAAAGAAATTTTGAGAACTACCCAGGACTCTGGTAACCTCGCCTCCGAGATTGATGTAACCAAACGCTACAGCCTGCATGTAGTTGTTGATGATCTCTTTCTCCAGAGAGGCTTGATCGTAGTCTTTGTAGTTGTCGCGTACTGCTTGGATTAGATTAGCTACCCCTCTCTCTGTCTGAGCCAGGTTCTCAATAGCTGCAAGTAACTCTCCTCTCCTTGCACCGTCATTCACTAAGTCTCTAAACTTAAAGTGACCGATCTCGTGGAGGAGTTGCTGAGAAACGTCAAGTTCTGTAGAACTTTCGTCGATCACGATATGAACCTCATCTTGAACGCCATTATCTCTCTGCTCTTGAGAGGCTTCGAGATAGGCTGCATCCCCCTTTACATTGACAGACTTACTAAATGAATCTCTGTCTTTGTGAATGACAACACGCACCTGACCTTTAGATTCTTTTGCGTACTCGATAGCCCTGTCCACAATGGTGGCTTTGTCTGTACCGAGCTCTGCGATTTGCTCTTCGGTAAGGCCGCCGATAAGCTCCCCCTCTTGATCCGTGAACAGAACAAATCCGTTTTGCGCGCTCTCCGTAACAGAATCCAGAGTACCCTTGTTAGGATCTGATATGAGTCTACCTGTAAGCCTTGAGTAACCTAGATTCGCAGTCTCTTGAATGACTCTTTTTCTGAATCGGTTGTCTTTCTGTGCTTCCCTGAACTCTGCCTTCTCCTTATCTGACAGCTTGCCGTACTGAGCGTCAAGACGAGAACCGTATCCCTTTGCAAGCTTGCCGTCTGCAGTTCTAGCTGCACCGTTCTCATCGATGGTGATGCCTCGCTCGTCAAATGACAACACCCAGTCATAAAACTTGTCAGCGTTGTCACGCTCCATCAGTTCTGCAAGGATGTCAAACCTTCCTTCGTCGAACAACTTG
>Ga0070752_1000806_pt1 | contig 23972 bp, 24 predicted proteins | sample VirMetDEL_Aug_30_FD_77440 | JGI IMG/M metagenome (GOLD analysis project Ga0070752, IMG submission 77440) | Aqueous microbial communities from the Delaware River and Bay under freshwater to marine salinity gradient to study organic matter... | ecosystem: Environmental > Aquatic > Marine > Coastal...
TTAATGATATATTCACCTTTATTTATTTTAATATCTCCATTTAATAATCTATCACCATATCTTTTATTACTATTTGCTAATATTCTTTCTTTATATTTTTGATAATATATTTTATTATACAAACGTTTATGAGTCTTATAATTATATAGTTTGAATAAATACTCTTCTATTTCAGTCATATAGTTATATACTATATATTATTTACGCTTTAATAGCCGTTATTTTCAAATTATACTATATTTATTTTATCAATTGATACAAAACGCCCTTACTGGTATGACGCATATCTCTAGAATCAACCCCCTAAAATTAATATTAACACTTAATATGACTGATTATTCCTCAAAACCCTAAAAACACCCCAAAATGAGACATTTTAGCCTTTTTTTCTCAAAAACTCGCCTAGATGTGAGATAATTTTAAAATTATCATCACCTTATACGATTTTGTAATGAGAAAATACTTGAAAAAAGTCTCATTTTCATAAAAAAGAGAACTTTTCATTAAAAAGTCTCATTTTTATTAATAATCATGGTCAATATTAATGTAATCCGTTAAATCTAGATCCTTTTTTACTAATGGGTTATTAATCCTTTTTATCTCTTTATTATATTGCTTAATCATCTCCTGAATTTCAACTAGAATATTTTTAATATCTTTAATTTCGTTTTCTAGTCTATTAATATCAGTTGTTATTCTTCTTTGACTTGGCATTATATATTATGGTTCTATAATATTATCATCTGCTTTTTTTTTAGGTATTAGTTCAGGGTCAGGGTCAGGTTCAGGGTCAGGTTCAGGTTCTGCTTCTTTTTGTTTCTCTTCATCTGTTATAGGTGGTGGTTCTCTTGAACAATCGAAAATATAGCAGGTTTCACTGCACCCAATACGACACCGACATAAACATCGAGACTGCCATATAACCAATAATAAAGAACCGACAGCACCTAAGAATAAAACAACCGCTCCAGCTAATTGGTCTATACTCATACTATCTATTCTAATTAATGGCTCTTCATCTTGTATAGTTGTTTCTTCCATTATATATTATATTAATCAAATTTTATTATAAAAATATCTTTTTTTATTGTATAATTTTTTTTCTCTTGTCTTTTTCTTCTATGAGTATTATTTTCATCATAATATTCCTTTTGATATTTTAATATCTTGTCTCTATTTTTTTTATAATATTCTTTGGCATAATCTACGTTGTAATTTGATTTATTTTCCTTTTCCATTATATATTATTTAATTATTTTTTTTGGTTTGTTTTTTTCTGTAATTTTTCCTGTTCTGCTTCTTCTAATTCTGCCGATGTTTTAAAGGGTGTAATTTGAGGAGTGTTATATGGAACTTGAAACTTATAAATTACTGAACTATGAGGATCTAAAACAGCAGGTTTTCCGTTAGAATCAAATATTTCAGTTGTTACAGAATTTATTGTAATCCTTCTTTTAATAATGAATTCCATTGAGTTGTCTCCTTGATTTACATAATAATCAGTACCACTAAACGATTTATTAACCAAACTTAAAACAGGAAGACGTCCATTAGTAAAACTATTTCCTCCGTAATATTTTACCATTGGTAATATATCACTTCTTACCTGATAAAATGGAATATTGGTTTTTCTTGGTAATTTTTCAGCATACATTAATGTCGAAACTTGATTCTGAATAACTCTATAAGGTGAAGCGGTTTCTTTAAAATCGAAAGTATGATTTGACACTTTTGTCAATACTCTAAAATTATTAGGTATATTTAATGTATTAAAATAACTTATATTAAATGGGTTACTTCTCCATGATATTATTTCATTTGAATTAATTTGAGCATTAGTAGTAAATGGATATATTTGAGATTGATTTAAATTAACACCACTATTTAAAAAACGATTATTTCTATAAAGTATTTCTTGGAATGGTAAATCTTCCGTTAAATATGTATGAGTTTGAGTTTTACTAAATCCTAAAATATCCCATAAACTATTTTCATATGTTTTTTCAGTAATTCCGAAGAATCCGAAAAATATTCCACAATTAGAATCAAAAATAACATTTGTCTGCATTTGATTATAATTCTCCGCTACTTCTTGCGTTGATGTTACTTCTACTGTTGGGCTTATTTCATAAATTCCAGTATTAGCATTTGGATTAACATCTAAAGGAAACTGAACTGTATTCTCTCCTGCATTATCAATATTTGAATAATATATTTCAGGTTGTCCTGTATTAGCATCAGTTGAAACACCTGTTATTACTGAGGCATCAAAACCACTAAGAGCATTATTAAATTGTTTTCTTGATGTATGTAATTGAGACATTGTAAAACGTGATTCAACAGTATCAAAATTAAATAAAAAAGAATCAGCTCCTAAATAAATTTGGTCATTTCCTGTATCATAATAATATTTCTTTTTTGTTGTAGATGCGGTATTATTTAATATAAAACTATTACTGAATACGTGTTGTAATGAAGGGTGTTTATTTTGGTCGTCTTTAAAATATGCCGTTAATTCTGATTCATCTCCTAAACCATTCCATAACATCATACATTGATTTCCGTGAGCCGAAAAATGCCTATCCCAGCCTATGCGGTTATATGATTGAGTTAATAATGGAAAAGTTGAACTATCATAATTTAAATTAAAATTATCATCATTTCCTCCATAAGTATCAGAACCATTTGTATAAAATTCAAAATAAGGATCACTTTGAGCGTCTAATTTAACATAAAATTTTACATTTATTCTAGTATAATATTTATTATCTGTTCCTGATATCCAAGGAAAAAAACAGCCATAAGCACCATCTTCTTGGAAGTTTTCAAATAATGAATTATAAGTTAAATATAATGGATTTGTAAAATTTGCTCTTCCTGCGCTATTTTCTGAATAATCAGTGCCGAATCTCGTTAATTTATAATTTGCTAAACTTGTAAATGTTGTAGCAGGAATACAATCCGCATGTATAAAACGAGAATTTTCAGGGGTTGAATTGGTAAATTTAGCAGGTTTATTTTCATACATTTCGGAATCTTTTGCTTGATATTGAAAAAGATAATGAAACTGTTTTAAAATGTCGTCATCATATGGAATATTTGTATATAATGCTCTTATTACTGTTCCTTCTTCTGTTTCATCAGCACAACTTACCTGATTTAAAATAGCGTAATTTTTCTGTTTAGCGTCATAAGTTAAATCTTTTAGAATACTTCTTCCTGTTAAAAATATTGATGGATTATAACATCCTATATATTCAAAATTTTTCTGATATTGTAAAACTTCTGAATTATCATTATAATTAATTGCTTCATTAAAATTTTCAGATGCTTTTTGATAAAAAGTCCTTCTTGTAGCACAATCAAATAATTTAAATGTTTCTGTTTCAGTTGTTAGTCCGCCGTCTATATCTTGATAATCATCATCCCAGTCAGTAGTGTAATCTGTTTTTTCTATCCAGCATCTCATCGTTTTTCTTTTTGGTTCTGTATGTTTATCTAATTGTTGGCTTATTTGTTGAGCAATAGAAGAAGGAGATATAAAACCTTTATCAATTTCTATTTCTACTTCATTATGATATATTGAATATTCATAATTTGCCATATCACGAGGAAAAAAAATACCTTCATATTGTCTCCCTGAATAACTGCCTGAATATTTAGAGTTTGGATTTCTTTTTAATATTGTATATCTTTTATTATCAATTGGAAAAGCATAATTATATATTGAATTATATGTAGATTCAGTTATACCGTGTTGTTTTTCTTCATTTAGAGTATCTTTATTATTACCATAAGCGGTATAATTATCTTTATATGTTTCAGGGGAAAATTTATAATGAGGAAATGGTAAAGTATAATTATATAATCCATCTTGATTTTTGTAGAACTCAAGAAAAATATTTACTTTATTGTCAAAAACATCATATTTTACTTTATCATAAATTTCAGTATCTTCATTATATTTATATATTTCTGATTCTCCGATTTTTTCATTTTTAAATTCTATAACATCGCCTCCACTACCTAGAACGTTTAACCCTGCGTATTGGACAGATAACAAAGCATTCTCAGGAATTGTTACTCCTCCGTCAATTCTATTAATCCATCTATTATTACTTTCGTTTTTTTCAAAAGAATGATCACAGGCACACTCTATAAAAATATAATCAGGTTGTTCATTTGCCATTTTATATAATATTATATAATATTTTTAAAAGATATAATTTTAAAAAAGATATTTTTTGATTAAAGTTTTTAAAAAGTTTTTTTTAATTATAAACCTCAGTAAAACGTCCATTTGCTAAGACTAAGGTCTTGCTCATCTGTAGCCATACTAACTGGTTAAGGTCTTCGTCGCCTGTATCTGTAACGGTCATATGTAATTCAATACCTCTATTATTAATTCTCTGTCCGCCTAAGTTGTAAATAGTCATCCATCTCTGAACTCCCTCGAGTTCATCATCTGCACTATGAAGTTCTAAAATTTCGTGATCAGTAAATTCATTTCCGAGGGTTGCGTCATATTCTCTAGCAGTTAGATTAAGAGGCATTCCTTCGGCGGATATTGTATTTACATATTGTTCAACAGGGTTCTTAATATCAACAGGGAAAAGGAATTCATCATTAACTTTTAAGTTATAGCTAATTTTATCTCCACTAGTTGCTCCGAGTTCTGATTTATAACGATTAATTAAACTATTAGTTAAATCAGTATTTAAATCAGTATGACAGATTTTAACCATATTTACAGCCTTACCTGCACCGCCGAGATTGCGAACGAGATTATTCTGAGTGTCATAATTTACATTAGTTTTAATTAATTGATTTTCAAAAAATGGAAGAGTCATTAATGGGTTCTTTTCAGCAAAATTATTCATTGTATCTGCCGAATAATAAATATAATCGGCGATGAGTTTCGGCGAGTCAGTATCTAGCACGAATGTCGGAGTTGTTACTTGGCCTTTTGGAACACATAAACGATTAACATTAGAATCTTCTAGGAACAATTCAATAATTACAGGCTGTTCAATCATGTAAAGCGGAAGTTGCGTGAATCGCAGACTCTTAAATAGAGTGGATAATTCAAGCACATATTCCGAATTTTTTCTTAAATCCTGATAATCGTGAAGAGAAACAGGGCATTTATCGTCAGCACGTGTAGAAGTACCAGTATTTGCTAAAGTTAAATCAAAATCACGCCCAATATGTAAGCCAGTTTCTGAGGGTCTTTCAGTTCCATCAGGAACACCTGAGCCGTTCATATTTGGGACTTTGGTGGATTTATAAGCTCCAACCATTCCTGATTTAATAGCTTCTTTTCTAAGAACTGTATCATTAGGAAGCATTAAATTTTCGTAAGCACTTAGCACATTGTATTGGTCGGTAGAGTCCAAAATAGCAGAACCTGCGCGGAGTACGCATTTTTTGCAGATTGCATTTACTCCTGTAGATATTGGAAAAAATGCTTTATGAGAATCACCTTCTAATTTCATTCTAAGAGAGATTTTAGAGTTAGAATGAAGAATGCCTTTTTTATCTAGAACAAAACGGATATAATCACTTCTAACAACAACAGGGTCTAAAATGGAAGTATCTACATTTTGGGATTCTTGAAAGCTTTTACAATTTGGTTTTAAGAGGTCAGGCACTTCAGGAGCGGTGCATCTTTTAGGATCACTCACTAGAGGATTAAGTGCCTTTATTTCATTGTTCATATTATTTGGTTGAGACATTATTTATTAAATAATAATATATTATTTTTAAAGAATTTTATTTTATAAAAACTTTTTAGGAAAAAAACTTTTTAGAAAAAAGTTTAATCAAAAAGAATTAACTAGTTCAAAACTTGGACGCCTACATCGTCAAAATTGAGAGTGTTTCTAGTATGTACGAACATATAGGCACTATTGGGGAAGTCTTCCTGTAGGGTGCTTGTAAATTGAACTGTAAAATTACCTCCTACCATATTTACACCTTGGTCAGAATAATAATCCATTCTTAAGCCTACACCATACACAAAATCACCTTTTACTTTATCATGTTCGTCAGCGAAGGACTGTTCAAGGTTGGTATTAATGGGACTTACGCCACTATTTCCAAGAGAGGCAAAATTACGAATAGCACTAATAAAGTTTCTAGTAATTTGACTATTAAATAGGGTTTGGTCTTCTGCTACATCATCCTCAATAGGATATTGTAACTGAATTTTAACTCCATTCTGTAAAAATTGAAGATCTTTAATTACGGCAGGGGCTGTAGAACTATTCATAATAGGAAGATTGCGAGTTCCTGATTTCTGATAGTTATTAGTATTTTCTGATGGACGGAATACAACCCACGCACCAAGAGTCTGAGAAGTCCCTAGGTTAAAATTAAGAGTAGCAAAAGCACTATTAATTACCGAATAATAACTTTGAATAGAATTATATACTAATGTACGAGGGACATTCTGAATTCCTGTCATCATACGTCCTGATAGATGAACGTCAGAAAGTTCATAATATGGAGCAGTTCCTGAATCAGCACGGAATGCCTGACTTGGTGGGCATAAATTTAAGGATATTACCAAACCATGAATTAGCGGTATCGGATTTTGTCCTAAAAATAAGCCACATGGAAGCTGAAGGCTGAAGAACATTTCAGATTGTCCTGCACCAGTTCCATTAACTACAATGTCAGAACCCTGACCCTGAGACATTACAGAACCACGCTGAACATTGTCAGAGGTTAAAATCTGTTGTTCTGAACTAGTAACGGATAGATAAGAACTAAGGAACGAATTGTAAAATTTAATTTCTTCTATAATTTGAGAATTTGATAAAAGTGAGACCGAGAGTCTATCTAGAAGAGAATAAACACCTAGACGTTCATCTAAATTAGCAGTTCCATCGGCAATAACTCCACCATTTGAAGCTTTACATTTTAATTTGCCGTTAAGGCGAATAGATGAGCCTTGAACTGTAGCATTTGGATTTTGAGCAAATGTAAAGTTAATTAATGGCACACCTTCGAATTTAATGACATTATTAGATGGTTGGTTTGAAGGAAGTAGATTAAAATATTGAGACATTATTTATTAAATAATAATATATTATTTTTAAAGAATTTTATTTTATAAACTTTTTAAGAAAAAGTTTAGACAAAAACATTTTTGATAAAACTTTTTTCTAAAAAGTTTAAAAGATTACATTAACGCCTGAGGTTGTAATTTCGAAACGTCTTACATGAACCACCCACGCATTGATTAGCTTGGCTTTACTTGCAGAATCACCATAATTTACGTTCAGTTGGAAGTCTTTGCCTCTCGTGTCGTAAATCTGCCCTTCTAATGCTAAAGCACGAGGAATAATACAATTATCTTTAATATGTTCAAATGAATTACTAGGAACTCCTCCCATAATTAGAGCCTTTTCTAATTCAATTAAATATTGACCATTAAATATTTTATTTACTTGGTCAGATGTTTTTGCAGTTTCTACAGGGCGGTCAGGTTGTAGTTTTGAATCATAAGTCCATTGATAATTATCAAGATGATCCCAATTTCCACTAATACCATTTCTTAGTCCAAATTGTTTAATGTTAGTATCGATATCTGCCGATTGGTCGGTTACAGGAACAGCAAAAATTGCCTTAGCCATACTATTATTAAGATTAAAATGAACTGTAGCATTTTTATCTGAGGATTGGATTGAATGACGATAATTCTGAGCACATAAGCAATTATAGGCGACTTTTCCGTTTTCTTTGAGAGCCTTCATCATTGCGTTCTGATAAGCAGGAGTTGTTTCAATCTCTTCTACAATCATTTCAACATTAGAAACTAAATAAGAAGGTTTCTGAGTGTTGTCATCATAAGAAGTAGATTTAATTGTTGCACCACTATCGAGATTTCCGTCTGCGTTGGCATAACTAGCAACAGTTAATTTAATGAATTGTTCGCCTCCTACATCTTCAACACCAATTGCGGAGATTGTAGTTTTTCCAGTTAATCCTGTTATTTGGATACGTTCTCCTACACAAAAAGGAACTCTAGAAGCATCTATCATTTGATTATTAGCCCACGAGAGATAAATTGCAGTAGCAGGAGAAGAAGCCGTAGGGTAACCACTATATTTAAGCCCAGTATTTACATGAGATAATTTAGGAACATAATCTGTAGTAATAGAATTTCTAAAAAGTTTAAAAACTCTACGATCAGGTGAGAGGATAAATTCCCAACGCATACCCCCTAGAAGAGCATTAGGAATTATAGTTTTAGAACTCATAAGCCCTGTTTTAAGTTTGAGGCATATACGAACTTTATTATATGTTGCCGTTCCAGTAGCCGATTTTCTAAAATATGGGTTAAATTGCGTATTAGTAAAACGGTTTTCATCATTTCCTGTCCAGCTTCTCTGGTCTGGATTGTAAGCAACAACACCTTCAGTTAATCCATCTTTATTAATACGTGTATCAGTTTCTGAATATAGAGTATGGACATTAGCCCAAGTGTAATAATTAGGATATTCTTCTAGAAGAACTCCTGAACGATTATAACATCTAACATCTTCTAATAGAACAGAAGCACCTATTAGAGGGTCTAATTGACATAAATAATCATAAGTTGGGTCATTAGTTTTTAGTTCTAAATCAAATTTTAAATATGACTGTTGAGGGTCGAAAAACTGCACAGAATCATCAATTTCAACGACGATTTTCTGCCCTGAGGTATATTCAAGACCGTTTTGACTTACAAAGGATTTACTCTTCTGTCCTACTTTAATTTTTGGTTTTGAAGTGAATAGATTTGACATTATTTATTAAATAATAATATATTATTTTTAAAGAATTTTATTTTATAAAAACTTTTTAGGAAAAAGTTTAATCAAAAACTTCAAAAAGATTTTTATCTAAAATGATCCGCTTCCAGCGATCATTTGAGCCACAGGGTGTGACACATTACTAACAATTCCTAATGTAGATAATGAAGGATGAATAACATTAGCCTGAGGAGGTGCTTGATGTAGATTTTTTTGCTGTCTTTGTTTTTGGCTTATTTGGTCGTTAATTTTATCATTTTCTGATTTCTCACCAAAATAATCAAAAGCACCACCTGCTAAATCTAATAAACCGCCTACAATTTCTCCACCAGGAACTACTGAGGTAACATCACCAGCTAATGAAAGAATATTTCCTACTCTTTCGCTCGTATTATCTCCTAATGCTCCCCAACCTTTACCCTGAGCTAATCCTGTTAAATCTTTACCTGCTAATTCTAAACCTGAGGCTATGGATAATCCTGCTCCTGCTTTTCCTATAATATCCCCAGCAGTTGAAGCCATTGTAGATTCTCCTTCTTTTAATCCATTTTTAAGTAAATCTTCCCCTGCACTTTCTCCTGCCTGAACGCCTCCTTCTGTTGCTCCTGCGGTTTCTCGTGCCGTTTGAGTTGCTTCTTCTGTTGCTCCTGTTGTATCAGGAGGGGCTTCTTCATTAGGGGTTTCTTGTTCAGTGTTTCCAGCTTCTGTTTCTGTTCCTTCAGTATTTGCTTCTCCTTGCGTTTTTGGTTTTGGTTCAGGTGCTTTTTTCATTATAGGCGGTTTAAAAAGTTCTTTAGCTCCTGCTTTTGCGTATGCGGTGGCATTTTTTAATTCACCGCTTAAAGTTCCAACTTGTCCAGTTAGTTCAGGGGCTTCTTTTAATCCTGTTTTTGCAAGTTGTTTAGCATTTTTATAAAGGTTAGATGATGCTTTAAGTCCTAAAACTCCGCCTATATCTTCAACGTTAATAGGTATTCCTTCCATAATTTCAGTTTTTCCAATTTCTCCTGTTTCTTTATCTTGTAGTTTAGTAATAGCATCTGTAAAATCTTGTTTCTTTTTATCAAATTCTTGACCTGCTCGAATATTTCCAGCTTCAACATTTACATTTTCAGAAGATAAATTATTAAGTAATTCATTCTGAGAACTTACTAAATCAGCATATGACATTTTATTAAATAATAATATATTTTTTTTATCTAAACTTTTTTTATAATTTTACTTGTTTTTCAAAAGTGGCGAATACTTGTACAGGATTTTCTCGCATTTTAATATTCATGTAATTATATCTTTTTCTTTCTGTTGCTAAATTATAATATTTATAAAAATCATCTTGTCCGTTTTCAAAATTATCGCCGAACTCCTCAGCCATTTCTGCCAACATCTTTTTATTTGGTATAGGAAAGCCTATTAAAACATCCGTTAAATTAGATCTACTGATTTTAGGCAGAGATTTAAAGTGCTGAAGTGATAAAATAATATCACAGTTGTAATGACGGCTCTTAGTTATAAACGAGGTTAAGAGTGAGTTTTTCTTCATTGATGAGTCCCCGATACAATCATCGAATACACAGCATATGTGATCCATCTCAGATTTATTATATTGTTTTTGTTGGTCTATTATTCCTTGTAATTTTTCATCTGAATAAACAGTATCGCAGTTATAACGTTGTCTTAAGAAGCGTGAGGTGGAGCATTGTTCTATTGTAGGGCTAAATATGAATACGTTTTTGTACATATCCTGACCCAGTGCTGACTCATGTAAAAGAAGCCATGATATAATCGTACTCTTACCTGTTTGACGTGGAGCAAATAAACCAACTACAAAAGGGCTTTGAGGTAAATAAGGATGAACTTTTTTATATTTCTTTTCATTCTCATCAGGTTTTACAGGTGTTATTTTTAATCCTTGTATTTTTTCTTCCATTTATATATTAATATATATTATTTTTTTAAAGATTTAATTTATAAAAAGAGTATTAGAAAAATCCAGCATATAAATCTTCTTCCGTCCATTGAGGCTTAATAATATTATTAATGGGGTTTTCTTTCACAGGTTCAGGCTTTGGAGGTTCTACAGGTGGTTTTTTTGCTTCTTTTTGAGCTTTATATCTTTCAATACTTCTGACTGCTATATTTTCCATAAAATCCTCTAATTCATCAGGTTCAAAAGATACAGTTTTTTTTATAGGGCTTTTAGGTCTAGGAGGTGTTTTCTTTTTTATTGGTTTGGGTGTTGGAGGTTCTTCTTCTACTTCATCGTCATTTTTGGTTGAACTTTTTTCTAAAAAGTTTTTTTTGTTTGCTCTTTCTTCTGCTAATAGTTTTTTTCGTTCTCTCATTATTCTTAATTGTTCTAGTTGTTTTTTACGTTTTTCAGCCTTTTCATTAGGTTTAGGCTTTATTTTTTTAGGTTCAGTTTCAGGAGGTTCTTCTTCTTCGGATTCTTCTTTTTTTTCAGTTTCTTCTTTGACTTTACAAACTTTTAAAGGTTCAGGATTTTCTTCAATTATTTTTTCTTCTTTTTTTTCTTCAAACATATCATTTACTTCTATATCTTCTTTAATTATATTTTCTTGCTCTTCTTCAGTTTCTTCTTCCTCTGATGTTATGGCTTCTTGCGTTGCTTCAATTATTTCAGGCATTAGGTCATCTTGGTCTTCGTAGTCCATGGTATAAATTGATACAATATTTTTTTTTACGATTTTATTCTAAAAATAAATCTAAAATTAATTTTTCAGGAATTCTATATCTAAGGTGTAAATCAGGTATTGTATTATTTACTTTTTTTATTCTTTCAGTATTACCTAAATTAGACTTATGTAAGTTTCCTATCATATTTCCACATTTTTTTTTACATAATTTAGGTTCAAAATTTTTTTTATTAGTCCATATTCTAGTCCTTTTTCTATAACCCCAATCTGAATACATACAATAATCAACTACATAATTATTTAAATCTTTCATAAATATTCTATCTTTCATTTTACTTGTTGCTGGATTTTCTATAAACCAATAATCAGGTTTAAAATAATCTATAATTTCTAATGTTCTTAATACTAATTTGTCATCTTCTTTCATTTCTTCTTCTTGTATTTCCTTAGTGTATATTTTTCCTTTTCTCATTCTGCCATACCAACACCCCTGAAGTTTAGAATAATTAGTACAAGGTGGAGAAGCCCAAACAATACCAAAATAATCCTTAGGGAATTTTTTATAATCAAAATCCATTATATCACCTTTAAAATCTGCTTCAGAATTTAAATCTACTGAATAACTAGACCAGCCTAATTTATCACATAATTTACCAACTGAGCCAGTTCCTGAAAATAATTCTAATACATTCATTTATAATATATTATTTAGAAAAACTTTTTAAGAAAAAGTTTAATCAAAAATAAAAAGTTTATTTTGGCGGTAAAATATGAAAAGAGGCACTAGTAGATGGTGCTAGTTCTATCGCATATCTTTCCCCTTTGGTTACAATTGAAACATTAATAGAATTAATATATAAATCTTCGGCATTATTTAAATCTAAATACATTCTTTCAGGGGTATATGTTCTAATCCCTAAAGCTGTCCCTATATCTGCGTCATTTGTATCTGTTAAAATAGGGCTTATAATTTTACTTACTGATGATGTTGCTCCGTTCATTGTATAACCATTTCCTAAATCAATTCTTACATATAAAATATCATTATTATTTAATGCTATTCTATTACTTCCTAATATTTGAATTACTTGATTTCCTCCTACGTCTTCCTCTAATCCTTTTCTAAATTTTGGAATCATTCCTATTGCTCCGTCTAATGTTCCTTTTACATGATATAACGAGTTTGTCATTGAATAAGGAATAATAACAGTTCCGCCCTCATCAAAAGTATATTCTTTTGTTACTATAGGAATTCTATAAGCATATTTAAAACCTCCTGCATTAGTGTTTAAAGTTTCGTCAAAATCATAACTCCAAAATAATCCAAAATATTCAACACTATCCATATCTGCTATTGTTATACTCTGCCCGTTTTCTTGAACATCATAAGCATCGTTATCTGAATCTATGGCGTTATATTGCATTATCGTGCTAAACATTCTGAATAAATAAGTTTCAGTTATATCTGTTAAATTAGTTTCAGGTAAAATTAAATTTCCCATTCTCCATATATTATGGCAAATATGCCAAATATTACAATCTGAAAAATCAGTTATTCCATCTGATACTAAATCAGGTAGAATCGGTTTATTAGTAGCACTTAATAATTTCGGAGCTGTTGGAATTGTAACAGTTGTTTTTCCTTTAATGGCTATTTTAGGAACTAATTGATATGTAGTATTTCCTATTGGTTTTAATTTTAATGTAATTGTATTCGCAACAACTCCAAAAGAGAAAAGAACAATTTTTACATTATTATTTTCTACTGTAAATTCGGCATACGAATCAGTATAAACAGCGACAGGAGTTCCATAATTATACTCTTTCATTTCAAATCTTCCACCACTTGCCCCGCTTTCATCTATACTACCCTCTAAAATATAAACCTCAAAATATCCATTAACTGAAGCCACGCAATAATCAAAAAAATCTAAACCACGAGGACAATCTGCTATTGTATCGCCTTTTGATTTATAAACATAATCGCCATATTCTTGATATGTTTCACCTTCTGTTACACGTGTTAATCCTGCTATTTGATTATCTGCTACAATCTTGACCCTAAATGTTCCGTTATGATTACTAATAAATCTATCCCATTCTCCACCATTCCAGCCAGTTGTTGTAGTAGATACAGTTCCAGCAGAAGATGAATAAGTAATATTATTATAATCGTCATAATATTTTTTAAATGATGAATCAGGAGGAAAAGCTGCAGTAATATCATTCGTTGTAGTATCCCAATCAAAACTAATATTCTGAAAAACACGTTGATCATCAAAATTAGCTTTAACTGTCCAATGTCCAGCAGGATAAAAATCACCGCCGTAATTTGCACTAGGATTATTTAAAATATATTCTAATTTTTCCACTAATTGCTCTACTGAATATTCACCTTTTGGAACTACTACAGGCTGAGGACAATTAACATAATTATTCATTTCTTTTACAGATAAAACAGCAGTCGTATCTGCTAATAAGGCACTTTTAGCCCCTGTTGAATCAGGAACATCTTTTAATTTATATTCAGTGTCAGGCATCTCTACACCGTGATAAATAAAAAATACTTTGTTTTCTGTAAAATTAAAAAAAGCATTTCTGTTTATTGTTACGTGATTTAAGGCTATTTTAGAACCTTTAGAAATTTTCATTGTAGAACTAAAATAATTCTGATAGTCATATGCACGGCTGTTAGGCTCATTTGATTTCTGAGATGTTAAGATTAACGACATTTTTATTTATAATAATATTTTATTTTGTATTGTATTTATTTTAATTTAAAATAATTCATCTTAAAAAAAATATAATTTATATATATAAACAATGGATATTTATGATAGTTTATTCAAACAGATTCAAAAAACTAAGCCCAATGTTAGAGATATTACGATAGAATCCTATCTTAAATATTTAATTAATTTACATAATGATATTTATGATAGTAAAAATTTTAGTAATTTAAAATGGTTAAAAAAGTATTCAGATATTATGGATTCAATAAAAGATAAATCATATTTAACTCAACGTAATATATTAAATGCCGTTATTGTTGGATTACATTCTGATAATGCTGATGATGATATTATAGAAAAATATTCAACGTTAAGAGACAATTTTAATAAAAAATATATTGAAGATAATAAAAAAGGCTTGAATAAAAAACAAGAAGAAAATATAATTAGTAGAAAAGAATTAGATGATTTTATTAACCAATTTGAAAAGATTGTAAAGGTTAAAAAATGTCGCAGTAATAAAAATATGTCAAAAATTGAATTACATGAATTTCAATTATTCGTGATTTTAAAATTTTATCAAAAATATCCGTTAAGATCTGATTTATGTACTTTTAAATTTATTAGTTCAGAAGATGAAAAAGAAGATGATGAAAATTATTATATATGGGATAAAGGAGAAATATTAATGAATCGTTATAAGACTTCTGATTCTTACGGTGTTTATACTATTAAACTTAATAAAGAGATTAACTCATTATTAAAATGTTTAATTAAAAAAAAGATTGTTAAAAAGAATAATTATTTAATTACTAAAAAAACAGGAGAACCTTACACTAAGCAAGAATTTAGTAATTTAGTTGTTAAATTTTTTAAATCTAGATTAAATAAAAGTATTGGTTTTACTCTTTTAAGAAAAATTTATTTACAAAAATATTCAGATGTTAAGGAAGAGATGGCTAAAGATGCTCAGATGATGGGGCATTCTACCGCAGTTCAACAGAGTATATACGTTAAGTAATTACTTTATGTTATCTTTAACAAATGGTAATCTATCAGTTATATTTTCTATTAGATTTCTTGCTACTTGTCTTTGATCGTCATCTGTTACATTTGATGCTTTATCTTTTAATATTTTAAATTGAGATTCTAAATCTTTCATGTTTTTAAATTTAGATTCACTAAATATTTCTTTTTCTGTAAAATTAGCCTTTTTTAAGCTGTATTTACTTGAGCCTCTAATCTCAGCAGTCATCATATTTATTTCATCATCCATTTCTTCTAATCCTTCCTCTATTTCATCAAAATTAACGGTTGTTTTTTTCTTTGGCTCTCCAACCAATTTTTTATAATCTTCACCATAAAGAGCTTTTAAAGCGTCTATTTTTCTTTTTTTTTCTTCTTCTTTATCCTCTTTTGTAACATATAAAGGTTTTCTACGTTTCGGAAGTGTTCTTTTTTTCTTCATTTCTTCTAATAATTCGTAATTTGGTTCTGCTTTCTTTGGTTCTGCTTTCTTTGGTTCTGCTTTCTTCTTTGGTTCTGCTTTCTTCTTTGGTTCTGCTCCTTTTTTTAATGGTGTTCTTTTATTGAATTTCTGAACTGTTGGTAATTTTAAATATTCAATGGCTTTTTCCATATTAGCAATATCTGATTTACTACATTTTAGTTCATCTCGTTTTTTATACATCCTTAAAAGTTGTTTATATACTTCTGAATCTCTAAAACTTGTATCATATTTGTCAGGTTTAAATGTAAAAGTTCCAAATGAGTTTAATTCTGAAAATTTTTTACTACTGAATACTACTTCATCTATTAATTTTTCTACTCCATCTTTAAATAAATTACAATCTTTATCTTTTCTTTCTTCATATATTCTTTTAATTTCCCCTGTAATTAAATTTTTTACTCCTAAATCTTCAATCATTTTTACTAATTTTTCACTATCAAAAGCTTCATTAAATGACCTTTCCCCTTTGTATGTTTGATTGTAAAAATTTTCTACTTTTTTTAAATTTTCGTTTTTAGGTTCTGCTTTTTTTGGTTCTTCTTTTTTCTTTGGTTCTGCTTTCTTCTTTGGTGCTTCTTTCTTTGGTTCTTCTTTCGTTGGTGTTCTTTTATTGAATTTTTGAACGTTTGTAGAATCTTCCATTATTTTTAAACCTTTTCTTATTTCTGTTAATTCTCCTTCAGTGCATTCTCTTTTATATTTTTTATGATTTTTTAATATTTCATTAGCACCTTCAATAAATTTCTTTCTATAATCGGCATATTTTAATTTTTCTTTTCCGTATCCTTTGGCTATTTCTGCGTATTTCTCATTACCTGATAGAATATCTCTCAAATCATTTAATAATCTTTTTATTTCAGAAGAACATAATACAGCCGTTCCTGCCTGAATTCTTTTTATTTCATCTTTTATTTTCTTTCTTAATTCGTCATCAGTGGCAAATTTATCACTAACTCCTATAAAATCCGCTTGTTCTTCTAATTCTTTTCTGTTTAATTTTTCTACATCAATACCTAATGCTTTTTTCTTCTTTGGTTCTTCTTTCTTCTTTATTTTGATTGTTTTAATTGTTGGTTCTAAATCAATACTTTTTTTTTTACCTTTTACAACTTTTAAAGCTTCTACTTTAGGTTTAGGTGCTTTAAGTTTTCCAAGGTTAATTTGTCCTGTTTCTATCCTTTCTTTTGTTGGTGGTTTTCCAAATTTTACATTTACACGTTTTCCTCTAATATTTTTCGGTATTGGTGGAAAAGGTTTTTTAGCAGGTCTTACTTCATCCTCTTTTTTTGGTTTTGGTTTTTCTTTAGGTTTTTCTACCTTAGGCTTTTTTGGTTTAGGTGTTTTAGTTAATAATTCATTGTGTGCGTTCTTTAAATCTTGGGATACGGTTTTTTTCATACCTTCTTCAATTTCTTCAACTAAATCAGCCTTTTTTTTTCCTGTGAGCATAATTCTAAAATGAGCATTGTATTTTTTAATAAAGGTCTTTAATTCCTTTACTGATCTATGTGAATATTTAGACATTTTATTAATTAACAATAAAATTAAAATATTATAAATTTTTTTATTATTTATAATTAAATATGCCTAAAAAAACTGCTAAGAAAATGAACCCATATATTTTAAAAGATGCTGAACTTATGCCGTGTGAATACTGCAAGATGACTAAAAAAGGACATAATAATATTAGTTCAATGATTGAAGAAAATAACAGAAGAAAAGAAGAAAATAAAAATAATATATCTCAAAAAAAAATATTTGGTTCTGAACCAAAAAAAACTAAAAGTAAAAAAAAATCTAGTTACAAATAAATGGAAAATATTTTAAATCCTAAAATATATCAACAGGCTAAAAAAGATGCTGATGAAAAATATAAAAGACATTCAGCTTATAAATCTATGTTTATTAGTAAAAGATACAAGGAATTAGGAGGTAAATATAAAACTTCTAAAAAAACATCAGGAGGGACTGACAGATGGAATAAAGAGCAATGGATTCAGGTAATACCTTATTTAACTAAGGGTGAAAAAATAGCCTGCGGAAGTGCTAATAAAAAAAATAAAGTTTGTCGTCCTTTTAAAAGGGTAGATAAAAATACCCCTGTAACTTTACCTGAATTAATGAAAATGCATTCAAAGGAGGATTTATTAAAATTAGCACGTAAAAAAAATAATAACATGAACGGTAGGGTTTTTTGGAAGACTTTAAAATTTTATCAGTAATCATCTTCATTGTCTGAATATTCATAAGGTTCAGGTGGTTCGTCCTCTTCTATATCTGATTCTGAACTTAAATCATACATTTCTTTAATATATTCATCTAATAAATCTAATAATGACATTAAAAATATTGATAAATCTTCGTTGTTTTCTAATAATTCTAATATTTCTTTTACTCTTGAATCATCTTTTATAGAATATTGGAAGTAATCCATTTATTATAATACAATATTTTTTGATTAAACTTTTTTCTAAAAAGTTTGTTTAAACAAAAATACAATTAATTAGATAAAATGCCTACTAATAATAAAATATATATGAAAAATTATATGAAAAAATATAATTTATTAGATAAAAATAGAGAATATAAAATGAGTTATTACGAGAATAATAAAGAACATATTAAAGCATTACAAAGAAAATATTATCATCAACATAAAAATAACCCTAATAAATCTCATTATTTACAAAAGAGATTAGATTTACAAAAAAAATATTATAAAGAGAAAAATCCTAATTGTACTAATTATATAAATCATATGAGTGCAAAAATTGATTATGAGATTAAATTTAATTATGGTAATTGGATTATAAAATTTTAGATTAAATTATATTCTTCAATAATATCAGATAAATCAGCCGTTATATCTCTCTCTAATTCTTTTTTTACAAATTCGTTAAGGGTCATTTTCTTACTCTTAGCCTTCATTGGTGGCTTAGCCTTCATTGGTGGTTTTTCTTCTTCACCCATAAACATTTTTCTATAATCTCTTTTAATTTCTAAAGGAGCATAATTTATTTTGGATTCTATTACATCTATTAGTTCATCTTTTGGCATCTTATATATATTAGTTTTATAATATTTTTTATGCTTTTTTAAAAAAGCTTTTAATGTTGATACTCTAAGTTTGCGATATTTTTTATCAGCCATTTTATTATTTTTAATATTTTTTTTTAAACATTAGTTTTTTTATAAATATTTATATATCTTTTGAGGTTCAAACATATTTTTTAATCTATATTTCATAACATAATATATAATATAAAATATATTGTAATTTAAAAATTGATTATGATATTTATCTGCTTGGTCTCTTTCTGCTAATGCTACATTTAAATCATCTTTTAAATAATTAATTATTGTTTCTTGTTTTTTTATTCTTGTTTCTTGATTTTTAATATGAGTTATAAAATCTTCAAATCCTTCAATTAATGACATTTATAATATATAATATATTTTATTTTTTAATTATTACCATAAATATTTTACTGCATAATAATTAGCGGTGTTTTTATCTTTCCATGTTAATTCTCCTTGTTTATTTTTTATTCCTTTAGCACGTGCTAAATATGATTTACGTCTTATTTTATCATTATGATCTAAATTAGAATATTCACCTAATTTATCTTTATAATGTTGATAATTTTTATTTCCAAATCCTATTTTTTTATATCCTTGTTTATTATCAGCTTTTACATATACCCAATATTTATAAACGGCTTTTGTTGTATTCTTCCACGGCTTATATAATATAGGTTTTCCTTCCTTAGTCCTTGGCATTTATACTGTCTAATAGTTTTTTTTCTTTCTCTAATTTCTTTTTTCTATGATATCTTTTTTTAGCTTCCCTCTGTTTATTTCTATGCTCTTCATTTTCATTATATCTTTTTCTTGCGTATTCTGTATTTCTTATTCGTTTTTCCATCTGTACAAATTCCTTAAATAATTCTTCATAAGTTACATAAAATTCTAGTTTTTCATCTTCTGTTAATTCTTCAAAGGCTTCTATTATGAGTTCTAAATCGTCGCTCATTTTATAATTAAAAGATATTTTTTTTTTAAAGAATAAATTTTTAAACTTTTTAGAAAAAAGTTTTATCAAAAATGTTTTTTTAAAAAGTTTGTTCTTTCATTTTCTTAATCTTTTCATCTGTATATTTTATACCTGTAAATATATAACCTTTATTATTTCTTACTTTAGTTATTCCTTCGTGATTTTGAACCAATTTATAAAAAGTTTGTTTAGATATAGTTTTATCATTAAAATATTTTTTAGTTTGTGAATCTTTGAAAGAATCATATAAATTAGTAGATTCCATTTTATCAGTTTTAATACTTGTAATTTCTATTTCAATTTCATCAAAAAACTGAGTTATTACGTCATTGTCTTTTAAAAACATTGATGTTTGTTCTTTGACACTTGGAGGAGGTTCAATTATTCCAGTTGTATTATCTTTAATATATTTATTATAATATTCAATTAATATTAATACGAATTGCTGTCTATATCTTATATCTTCAGAAAATTTCTCTTTAATGCTACTATCCATTTTTTCCTCATAAAAGTTTTTAGGATTTGGGTCAGGTTTGAATTGGACAGGGTGATCTATTAAATTGAATCTTCTTTTAATACCTCTATCTACTTCTGATAAATTAGGGAAGCCGTTAGTTTGAAAAAACATCGTAAATTGTGGCTTATAATGTTCTTGATTATGATATAATTTTCGTGCTGATATTTCATCATTTCCGCTTAATTTTTTTAATGTTGAACTTTGAAACTCCTCATTTTTTTTACATTCTGAAGACATTAACATCCTTACGCCCTTTTTGTCAGCTATTTCAGGCGTTGCCGTGGATGATGATTGTTTCGTCTGTGTGAAAAACTCCGATGATATAACTGAATAATATTCACCGAATACCCTTTTATAGAGTGTATCTAATAAACCTTTACCATTGCCACCGAAGCCATTAAATACATAAAAAGCCTCAAATTTATTATATCCGCATAAACACGAAGCAACTATTTTTAAAACATAATCCCTAACATCTGTTTTTCCGTCTTCTTGTTTATAGATTATATTCATTATATCAAATAGTTCTTTTCTTATATCTTCATCTATTGTAGGTTTAAAATCGTAGCCTGTGCTTTTAGTAATATATTCATCTACTTCAGGATATCTAAAATCCCCTGATTTTAAATCATAAGAACCATTTTCAAAATTTAATAAGTAAGGATTTACTTCATCAAATTTTTCCGTTATTTTTTCATTAAAAGTTAAATCAGATATTTCTGATATATAATTAGATTTCTTATTTTTAGTTCTTAGTGTCTTTTTCATGTCATTTAGAAAATCAATTTTTTCAGATAAACTTTCAATATCTTTTGTATTTTTATCTATATTGTCTTGAATTATTTTTATTTGATTAGCATCTAATTCAGGATTTTTTATCTGTGTTTGTGCTAATTCAATTTCTTTTTTTAGAATGTCCTTTTTATTAATTTCATTAAATAAATAATCTACCATTATTTTTTCTGTTTCAAATGATAATAATTTACTTATTGTTGGTTTTTTATGTAATTCCCATTTATTAAATTTATTAGGTATCATAAAAAAACCCTTCTTTTCATCAATACATACTATGTTTTCGTGAATTTTTGTAAATAATATTGCTAGGTCTGTTTCTGTAGCATTTTTAAGAAAATCCTCAATAATTTCTTTATGTAAAATAGTTTGATGTTTCCTGAATTCATCAGGATTACATTCTTTAGCATAATGTCGCAATGTTCCAATATTATAATTATATTTTTCGGCATTTTTCCATTTTGGCATTACCCAATCATAAAAGGTATTTTTATCATAATATTCTGATTTACTAGCCCATTCCTCCAATACTTCAAATGAATAGCCCAGCCTTTTAATAATACAAGCCATAACATAAGTAATTTTTTCAGAATCAGGATTTACTAAATTTATTAATCTTTTATGTTCTTCTGTCAGTTCTTTTTCTTTGATTTTAGTTGTATCAAAATTAAGAATATTTTTATTATTATTTTCAGTTTTTGATTTTTCAAATGATATTTTTAAATTATTATTTTGAGACTGAACATTTATATTTCCTTGTATATCTATAAATTTTTGAGGTATTTTTTGAATTAATCCACAGCCTTTAATATCATCTATAAATGTTTCCATTGTCTGCTCTCCATAAGGTTTATATTCTGCTTTTTGTCCTTCAGCTTCATATTTAGTAGGAGGGGCATAAATTATAGAGCCATCATTACGAATATCTACTGATTTAATTCCGAATAAATCAGGTCTTAGGTCTGATGTTGTTAAAACTTTCTCATTATATTCAAAATATAAATGATAGCCTTTATTAGTTTCTATACATGGAGTTTGTTCTAAATTTTCTAATTCTAAATATTCTAGAATCTTTTTAATAATATTTTCATCTTTGGTATCAATATCTACAACTGTAATATTATTAATCTTTCCTGTTTTGATTGCTATACCATTACTCCATTCATTATAGAGTTCTTTTTTATAATAATCTTCATTAGTTAAATCACCCCATCCCTTTTTTTCTCCGTCCTTATATATTACACAGGGTAAAGTTTTTTTTACTAATTTTCCTTCTTTGTTTATCTTTCCTTCAAAATTAAAATAACATACTTCTATATTATTTTCGTAAAATAATTTTTTAGCATCTATGATCTTCATATTCTATATATATATATTAAATATAATATTTTTAAATAAAAATAATTTTTAATTAAATAAAAATTATTTTATATATTTTTTACTAGGAATTTTATAAAAAATATTATTATTTATTTAAAAATTATTTTCTAATATATATTATATATATGGAAATTCAGGATAATTGTAAGATTGTTAAACATAGGTTATGGGATAATTTAGAAAATCCTAATGATTGGTCACCTATAAAGAAGGCAGATATTAATCACGAGGAAGTAGGAGAAGGAATAGCTAAATGTTTATGTAATAAACCTTTTTCTATTGAAGATAAAATTAATTTATATTATATTCAAAATAATAATAATAAAATAGTAAAGCCATTAACTAAAGGATGTTTTGATATTTTTTTAAGTAAGAGAGAGGAAGACGTTATAAAGGATTATCCACAATTAGCGGAATATAAAGGTAAGCATAAAAGTAAATTATTAAAAGAGATTCAAACTAAATTTAATAATATTTATAAAAATCCTAATATTGATGATAATTCTTTATTGATTGATATTAAATATGAACATTATAGATTATGTACATTGTATGTTAAATTAATTGTTATTATTGATGAAATTGATAAAATATCACGTTTTATTAATGATGATGATAATAAATATAATCAAAAAATTTATAAACTTCAAAAATATCAATTGAAATATACTAATAGAAAAAATTTAATAGGCTATACTTTCAAAAATTTATATGAGAATAAAAATAATACATGGGAAGGTATCGTAGAATATTATAAAGATGCTTATTCTTATCAGGATTGGGCTAAAGAAATAAAAATGTATCGTGATTATTTAGATTTAATGAAAAAAAGCCCTGAGTATTATAAACTGAAATTAGAGGAAATTACTAAAGTTAAAAATAATATTAGAAATAATTACATTGATATTAATAATATTGATAATATTAAAACAAATTTTGAAATTATGTATTAAAAAGTGTAAAAGTGTAAAAGTTAGTGTAAAAAGGTGTAAAGCGTGTAAAAGGAGTGTAAAGTTTTTACACAACAGAGAAAAAAGGAGGTTTTTATATAATTATATTCTATTGCTTAATTAAGTAATAAAAATTATTACTTAATTTTAACTATAAGACTGAATACTAAAAAGTGTAAAAGTGTAAGAAATATTTAGATTCTTTTGTAAGTATTTATAATATTATAATATTAAAAATATTATAAAAAAAAAAGTTCGTAAAATTCTTACACTTTTACACCTTTTTTTATTCAGTCATATTTAATAAAAGACCTATTTGTTAATTGAGACGGCGGAAAGGAACAGAACAGAGAAAATCCACAAAAGAATAAAACCCCAGTTTTAAAATTTCTTACACCTTTTTTACACCGCTTTTACACTTTTACACCTTTTTTACACTATTTTTTACACTATCAAAATTTAATGATATATTCACCTTTATTTATTTTAATATCTCCATTTAATAATCTATCACCATATCTTTTATTACTATTTGCTAATATTCTTTCTTTATATTTTTGATAATATATTTTATTATACAAA
>Ga0070752_1000807_pt1 | contig 23969 bp, 29 predicted proteins | sample VirMetDEL_Aug_30_FD_77440 | JGI IMG/M metagenome (GOLD analysis project Ga0070752, IMG submission 77440) | Aqueous microbial communities from the Delaware River and Bay under freshwater to marine salinity gradient to study organic matter... | ecosystem: Environmental > Aquatic > Marine > Coastal...
CATCCTTCGAAATCGCACTGGAATGGCTTTTCTCCCGTGTGGGTACGCTTGTGTTTGGTCAAATTGGCTGACGTAGTGCACGCGTAGTCGCATCCTTCGAAATCGCACTTGTAGGGCTTTTCTCCCGTGTGTACACGCTTGTGTGTGGTCAAATAGCCGGATGTCGTGCACGCGTAGTTGCATCCTTCGAAATCGCACTGGAATGGCTTTTCTCCCGTGTGGGTACGCTTGTGTCTGGTCAAATTGCCGGATTTCGTGCACGCGTAGTCGCATCCTTCGAAATCGCACTTGAATGGCTTTTCTCCCGTGTGGGTACGCTTGTGTCTGGTCAAATAGCAGGATTGCGTGCACGCGTAGTCGCATCCTTCGAAATCGCACTTGAATGGCTTGCTATTTTTGCACATTTTTCTATACACAAATATGAGTATATAGAAATCATTTTCACTTCAATTTCGAAATCGTTTCAGACGCTCTCGCGACGTCGCCCGAAGTGAGAGAAAGCGTGTGCATCGCTGATTCGGCAGAGAGGACAAACGCGCTCATGTTTCCAACCGCTTCTTTGAGCAAGTTTTTGGCTGTTAGCTGGTCGGCGTTGCAGCGTCTTATTTTTCTCTCGCAAGACGCCACCTCGTGTGCCGCTTCAATATCCACGCTCACAAACTTGAGGTGTTCGCGGGAGTCTTCTCGAATCTGCTTTATTTTTTCGATTTGAACACGCACGGAATCAGATATTCTAAGCATAATTTCCAAAAGGTTGTCTATGTACGCCTCGTACTCTTTTTTCCTCGATTGGAGAGTCCGCGGCACTTGCACGCCTATAACCATGTGTAAGTGGAGCTCTGTGATTCTAGACTTTCTGTAGAAACTGGAGTGTCGGAGAAACGACGGCAGATCGACCGCGACTTTCAGACCGAGTTTATGAGAGCGTCTAATCTTCCATTTCCTGCGCCTGGCTGCGGTATACACGTATCTCTGGTCTACTATAGAAAGATCTACCCCCAATTCAGGGTTCCCCACGCTTTTGGCAAGGATTCGGTCTGCCTGGTCGTAGTACAAGTCGTCTTTGTCAGACGGATCGGGCACAGGGCTTGTGTGGAGTACTTGAAGGTAGGTTTTCCCCGGTTTGACCGCCATATCGCTGGGGACATACACCCACAAATTCCCGAAATCGAAAAAGACCACCGAGTCGTCGTACTCGTACACGCGGCGCAGGTTGAAACCTCTTTTGTGACCCGCCGTTTGGATTCTAGCCAAGGAAACGTTTTTATTTTGCTTTGTCATTTTTCCATCGGTTCGTTGACTTTAAATTGTAAACTAATCGAAAATGATATACGTAGCAATGAAAATGGAGTTAATTCACAGTCCTACAATTTACGATGGTGTAGCTAAGCCTGCTTCAGCGGTCGAATTCCGATTTTTGTTTCCCAACGGATTGGTTTGTCCGAACTGAGCAATCAGGTTTCACAGCTGACGTTGAGGTTAGAAAAAGCCTCTCCACTGGCACAATCTATTGTCCTTATCGTTACCAACATGAATCGCTTTGCAGATGTTTTTTTCTTTTACGTTTTCGCATTGTCGTCGGATCGGATCAGTGACTGACAGCTCATTTATTGATGTACATTTCGGCCCTTTTCGCATCTCCCATACACCAAAAGCGATAGCGGCAGTTATAACCACAACGGCTATACCAATAACAATGTTTTTTTTGTTCATTTTATTCATTTATATATATATATATTATTTGCACAGAAAACATACTTGCGCGGCATGCGCTATGTTTAGAGAATTATTTTTAATACTACTTTGCAGTATTAAAAATGCGGCAACAAATCGACCGTTTCAATCACTTCATCGGCCAGCCGCACTGCTTAGGCATAGTGGCCAGTTTGTAGGGGATGTAGAACATCGGGAGAAACAGAGCGCCGAGGAATCCCCACAAGTTGAATCCCTTGTTGCACTTGAAAGAAAGAAAAATCGCGTAGGCCGACAAGATCATAAGAATGACCGAGCCCATAGTAACGCCGCCGGAAACGGCTCCGGCAACTGCAGAAGATGTTAGATTATTGTCCATTTTTATTTATGGGGTGATAATGTTTTTATAAAATGGAAAGTTCGTATGGAAAACACATAACACTTTTGAAAGAACAGTTGGGTTTCTACCCCCACACGTGGACAAACTGCGCGGACGATTGCCGCCAGTGTGCGATTTGCAAACCGTTTGGCAGACGTGTCTTTTACAAGTGTTCAGGACCGCCAGCCACGCCGTTGGCCGAAAACTCGGAGGAGGAAAGATGGTTTGATGGAGCCATACCCGACCAACCGCCCGAGATAACGCGTTCCATGTTCCCGCACCAGTTGAAGTCTGTGGGGGACATGGAGAGATTTGAAAGAAAGGAGCCTGTTGAGTTGACAGATTACCACCCTCATCCCGGAAGCGTCTACAATCTTCTCGGCGAAGACATGTCTCTGTTTCACGTCAATCCGTACCCGTACAGACGTTGTATAGAAAGAGAAAACGGACGCGTCAGCGACGTGAAGAACAGAATCTTCACACGTTCTTTCGGAATCCAAGCCGATCCTGTCGGGTATGGCAAGACCCTCAGCGTGATCGCTCTGATAGCGCGCGACAGAATGCACTGGGACGTTGCGTCTCCGCACGAAATAGTCAGCGAGTACAATCATGGCCTTTTCAAATGGTCGTACTCGAACACGGTTCCTCGAGTGAACGTCACGCTGGTTCTGGCATCTCTGAGCTGCATAGACCAGTGGGTGAACGACTTCAAATTCGCCCCTGGACTTTCGGTGCTGGTCGTCCGGAACACCAAAACGGTGAAAAAGTTCTGTTCGCCGGTTCTCAAGAAAGATTTCAAGTATGATGTCGTGCTCACGACGCCCAGCATGTACCGGAAGATATCGGCTGAAAACATAGGGGTCGTGTGGAAACGGTTTGTTTTCGACGAGCCGGCTCACGTACGGGTGCCAGGGATGCACTTGCCTATGGCCGGTTTTACGTGGTTTGTGACGGCGACTCCGAAAGAGATAAAGAGCAATCAGGGAGGAAACTGGATTGGTCGAGCGATCGAAATGATGCACGGCATGATTTGGCACTCTCATTACAGTCTTATGTTGTTTACGGTGCGAAACCCGACGTCGTTTGTGCAGAAGAGTTTTGGCATGCCAGAGACGGTGCTCAAGACGTACGAGTGCAGACAGCGTCTCGTGGGCGGTCTTCGAGGAATAGTGTCTCAAGACATACTGACCAGAATTGAGGCGGGCGACGTGCGAGGCGCTATATCCGAGCTGGGCGCGGAAAGACGCGGGATCGGCAGTTTTGTCGAGCTGATCAAAGACAAAAAGATGAGAAGAAAAGAAGAGATACTGTTTTACTTGGGTCGAGCAGAGACGGATTCGGCGAAAAAGAAATGGAAAAAATCTCTGAAAGAGATCGAATCGCAGATAGCTCACTTGGAGATCACCGCGCAAGAGGAGCTGAAGAGCGCGTGTCCCATCTGCCTGGAGGACTTGAACGAGCCGATTCTGGAGCCGAGCTGCCAGCAGCTGTTTTGTGCCGAGTGTCTGCTTCGATGGGTTTCTCTGCACAATAGCTGTCCGAAGTGCAGAGCTTCTATTTCCGGAAAAGAGCTCATCCACTTGTCCGACGAGACAAAAGAAGAGCCCGTGGAAAGCAAACTTCCGCCGCAACTGCCCACCAAGATAGAGTGCATCCAACGCATATTTGAAAGCAGGTGGAAACAGGATCCGAACGCCAAGTTCATCGTGGCGTCCCAGTACTCGGGAGGGTATTGGAGTATCCAAAAATGCCTGGACGCTATGGGGATGAAGTGGTGTCAGATTTCGGGCAGGGCGTTTGTGCGTAAGAGGCTTATCGAGTCGTTCAACAAGGGAGAGGTTAAAGTTGTGTTTTTGGGAAACTTGGACAGCACCGCCGGAGTCAATCTCCAGGCGGCCACGGACGTGCTGATGTACAACACGATGTCCGAATCGAAGCGTGCGCAAATCATAGGCAGAGCGAACCGAATCGGCAGAAAACATCAGTTGGTTGTGCACACTTTGGTTTTGCAACAAACAGACTGAGATGTCTGAAAATGGTTCTTGGAAAAGGTTTTCGTTTTAGTCAAAAAAATGGTAAAAGTTGTCAGCATCAATGGAAACATCGCTTGCGGAAAGTCGACTCTTCTTCGCGCGCTCAAAGGGAATGGGTATGAAGTGGTAATGGAGGGACTTAACCGAGGAGAGTGGGGGAACGTCCTCGAGCTGTACTACGAGAATCCCAAACGCTACGGGTACCTGTTTCAAACGCTCGTCATCGCCGAAATGAAGGAAACCTACCGAGCGTTGAGGAAACGACAAGACGAGGTCAAGCAGGGGGTCGTATTCGTTGAGCGATCTCACATCGACTGTCTGGCTTTCGCGACGCTCGTGCACAAAAACAAAGATATGTCTGATGTAGAATTCAAAACCTTTTTGCGCATTTACAACCTTTTGGAGGAGAAACCGGACGTGATCATGTTCTTGGATTTGTCTCCCGAAATCTGTTTCGAGCGGTGCAAAGCGAGAGGACGCGAGTGCGAATCGGGTATAACTCTGTCCTATCTCGCAGGCGTCGACAAGTGTACCCGTCAGCTCGTGTTTGATAAAGAGAAGACTTCGAATGGTGTTCCAGTTATGAAACTGGACGTGTTGGGGAAAAGCACGTCTGAAATAGTTTCTGAAGTGGAGTCCATTCTTCAATTCTCTACTAAACGTAGACTGATTTAAATCGTTATTCATTATTAATAACAATAATGAATGTAAATCAACCTAGAAAAAGAGGAAAGCGATACGCCCTTACGCAGGCGCGCAAATTAGAAAAAACCGAGGCGGAGAGGTTGGATGAAAGACACCGGGCGTTTAAAAACGATGACATAAAGATGTGCGAACCCTCCCCTGACCCAGTGGACGAGGCCACGGACGACGCCTTTTTGAAGTTCTGCGACCCGGGAAACTATCCCATCTTTTGTCATCTGGACAAACGACAGCTCAGAGAGTTCATCAACATGTGGGCGAACCGGTGTGACCCGGCAGAGAAGGTTTTTGAGGATGATGAATGGAAAACTTGAATAAAGTATAAACATGACTACTGGTATTAAAAGGATAAAATATAGAGGCAAACCATGAGCGATTCTACTTCCCACACGACAACAGAATACACATCGTCTCCGTCGAATAAATCGAAACGCGAAGCGTCATCTCGGAACAAACTTCGCAAGTCGCCGAAACGCGAAGGGTCTGGACGCCGATTTAGAAAGTCCAAAACGCCGCCTTCTAGAAAAAGCAGCAGTTTTTCTCCCTCGTCGTCTGACGGGGAAAGCTCGGAGGATGATTTCCCGAGATACAGGTCAAATTGGATGGAAAAGAGTCCTAGCAACTCGAGCAATCGAAGCCGTCGTTTGTACGATGACCTCAAAGACTTGGACGATCTACTTTCGGATGCCAGAGATGTTATACGAACCATTTTGCAAAAGTAATCATTTACACGCCGCGTTACACGCCACCGCGGCAGAAGCCACAGCTATTCCGCATTCAGGTTCGTCGAAGACTAACGCGGCACAACCGATCTGGCCGGACACAGCCGCCGTTCCGCACGCCGTGTTGCAAACGCTTCCTCCGAGAATCGGTTTACCTTTTGAGTCTTTGCCTCCTACATCGTCTGGGAGTGGACCCAGTCCGTACAATTTGCCGCCCGTTGCTTCTATAGCCAAGCAGGGATCTCCCATTTTCACCTTGGTCTTGTTCACAACATTTTCCATGTTCAACACATTCTCCGACGTGCAACTTTTTACGCGTTTGAATCCCCTGATGTCTTTTTGATCCGGAAGAGAGACTTTGGAGCCTGAGCTTTTGGAGCCAGCGGTGTGGTTTACGATTACGTACGCTATGCCGCCGACCACTACGGCAGCGATCACGGCTTGGGTGATTCCTTTCAAAAGGTAGTAACTGGCGACGGCGGCTACGACAGCGAGAAGAATAACTAGAGCAGTATCTTTAGTGTTCATTTATTAAATAAATAAATGAAAAAATGAAGGATTATTTAGCGCGATGCGGATCCAAGGAGCGTTTAGAAATCTGAAACGATAAACCAATGTATTCAGATTTAGCCTGCAGCTCTCCTTTGCCTTTCTCCTTTTCCCACGCGTCCCACTTGGCGCAAGCTTGAAACTGAAACGACCACGGTCTGGAGGTGTCGTTGTCTCCCAGGGTCGCCTGCTTCATCAGTCCGTACAATTTCAACGTTTCAGCTTCGGTGGGCTTTATAATTTTCCTGTCCATCATCTCTACTGCCTTTTCAAATCTTTTTATAATGCTCATCATAGTTCTGTTTATTTACGTCATTTTATTCTGTTATTCATTGTCAACTCCAAGACTGGTGTAGTAGGTTTCAAAATACTCACTTTGCCGTTCGCAGCCCATACAAATTCGGTTTGTGTTCTTGCAGGCGATCGCCGTTGTCCCTGCTCCTAGAAATGTGTCTAGCACCACGTCGTTCTCGTTGGAATGTTTGCGGATGAGATCCTCGAACAAAGCCAAACTCTTCTGGGTGGGATGAATCCTCATTTTTCCGCCTTGCAATGGGTAATGGTAAATGCCGTTGTCGTACTTGCTGTTGAATGTGGGCTTTGACTTTTTGATGCCCAGCACTGCAATCTCTCTGCAGTTTGTCAGGTAGTTCACTTTGCTGTTTCGAGGCTGCGGATTGGTTTTTATCCACTCTATCATTCGCAGCTGCTTGAAACCAGCATCCTTCATCATATCGTGAAGCAAACTAATTTTCCACAAGTCGAAGAAGATGATGCAAGTGCCTCCGTCTTTCAGCACCCGAAAGTACTCCTTAACAAAATAGTTTAACTGTTCCAGATCGAAATCCTTGTCCCACGAGCCGTAGTCGGTTCTGACCGCGTACTTTTTCCCGTAGATCGTGCCGTACTTCAAGAAGTCCTTCTTCTTCGAATCGTCTTTCAATTTATTTTTTTTCTTGAACTCTTTCCAATCTCCGTCGGTTTTGGTGTCCTTCTCGTCGGCTTTCACCTTTTCAAAAAATGTTTGCATCCCCGACTTCTGGGATATGATGTAGGGTGGATCTGTCAGAACGAGATCCACACTCTTCTTTGATATGGTTTTTAAAAAGTCAACCCCCTCCCCATTTGTCAGTTTGAATGCAGGAGTACTAATCATCTTTGTAAATTATTTTTTTATTGCCCGTGATCATTTTCGAAACGCCGGGAAGCGAAAAGTAGGTTTAATCAATTCCACCAGGCTTTCCCAAATCAGTGCTTTTCTTTTCCACCTGGATGCTCTTCTTTTCAGACGAACCTTCTCAGCCTTCTGTCTTCTCTTGACTTCTTCAACAAACGCAATCGGATCCCCCCAATAGGTTCCCTTGTACCAGTACGGGTCGGCAGCGTCAAACGTTTCGTCTCCCTCGGTGTACTTGATACCAGAAAGCGTTAGTATATGCGGGGGAGGTCCTCGTCTTTTTTTCGTGAGATTGGATTTTTTGTCCTCTTCTCTTTTTTTAATATTGCAATGGCGACACGATGCTTGGAAGTCGTCTTTTGTTTGCGTGGCGAGATTGAGTACTCTCGGATCGTTATACAATCCATTTTTATGGTCGACTTGGATGTCGTGTCGAGAACCGCAGAACGCGCAGGGTTGCTTTCTAAAATATTCGAGTATGTCCTTTCGGATGGGGTGTGTGACCTTGAGTAAGTGGTTCTCGTTGAACCCCGAAGTTCGCATCGCTTCTATTTTCCCGGTGGTACCTTTTCCTTTTCGTCGAATATCCCAAGAGTATCGAGTATCACCGAAATATATATTGCCTCCGCCTCTGCCATTCCCATTGTTTCCCCAGTTGAGAATTGTTTCGTCGATGTCTTCTCGCGACACCCATTCAGACACTCCAGTTTCGGGATCGGGCTTGAACAGCCTGTCTACCTCAACTTGCTTCTTAGAAAGTTTTTTGGAATACGGTCCCGAAAGGATGCGGTCTACCAACGCACTCTTAGACCCGCTTTGCGGGTGACCCAGGTCGATGCACTTCTTTTTCAGGTTCTTGACTGACAATCCGAAAAGATTTTGTTTTGTGGTTTGCATTTTTATCAAAAAGGATCGTGATTTAACCCGATCATTTTTACACTATTAATAAATGAATAATAAGCAAAATAAATGTACTAGTTTGGTTTATTATTTTCCCACCAGCACTCCCAACATTCTATTCCAAGGCGAGTAATCTCGCACTCACCATTCTTATTCTTCATTATGTGATATCTATTTTTTTCATAATCGTTTCGGTCAAAATCTCTCATTGGATCGGAACCATCACAAACCTCCTTTTTCAAATAATCAAGACGCAACGGCTTCCAATTGTTTTCTTTAAACGCCATAATAATATTAGCTAATCTGCCCTTCTCTCTCTCTCCATTCATCTGTTTGATAAAATTGAGCTTCGCTTTCTCCGCGCATAATTCGGCATTGTCCGCATCTTTGGGTTCTTGCCAGCTGGCTGGTGAAAGTGTTGGTACCTTTTTATTTAAACCACCTCGCACCTTAAGTTTTTTAGACATATCAAGCTCAGCAATGATACTCTTGTAGGTGCCAGTATACTCGCCTGTTTTAGCGCGTTTGTTTGCCCCGTTAGTCATAGCATCGAGACAGGCAGGACCAGTCTGAAGCTTGCTAGCCGTTTCAGCATTAGTGTACAAATTAACTGTAGGCGCTCCGTACTTATTTCTTCCACAGAGGCGTCCAACTTTCTGAATCATGTTTGGCAAAGGAGTTTGCTTTCCCGGTATATAAAGCATCCCTCTTAGATGCCATCCATAGTCTGCAGAAACAAATGAGATTCCGCGGGATGCTAAATCCCCTGCCACAATCACAATCCGTGGAGGAAATTGACCGTTATTGTTTTCTTTCAGATATTGCAACAGATCTGAAATCTGCAAACTGCTGGGTTTGTTTTTGTAAATACTCACGTTTGTTCCGTCGCTGCAAGGATGAGAAACTTCGTCTGGCATTCCATCATAATTTAATGTGCAACCGTCTCCATTGTATACGATTGTGGTGAACTTGTTTGGGAATTGAGTATGGCAATTGTCCGCCACTTCATTCATATTCTTTTTTTCTCGTGTAGTTGACAAACTAATAAGTCCAATGAATGGGATCCAACACAGTTTGTCTATACGCATCACCGGTTCCTCGTGGATCCACTTCCGCAAAGTTTCTATTGGATCGTCGTTCTGAATTAGGACGTAATTGATCGAACCATCTTTAAATCCACGATAGTCCTGGGGAGGAACAAGCTCTATTCTAGATCTGCCGCCTGGAGCAATTTGTTTAGAGCCTAGAATATCGGCATCTGTGGCTGTAACGTAGATGGCTTTTTCGGCGGCAGACGCCAATTCTTGCACCAAGTCAATGGTATTGGCATTTTTTCCGCCGTTTATTCCATCAGTAGGGCGATTCACGCTGAGATCATCGGCTTCATCCACGATGAGATCAAAGTTCCGCCCCTTATCCTTCGCAAACAAAGCGATACTCTTTGCTTTTTCTAGTTCCGTTTTGTTACAGATACAAATAAACACGCGAGGGTCGCGCGAACATCTCATATTCGTCATGTCGCTTATTACTGTTTGCGCGTCTAAATCAGAAGTGATATGCTGGGTTAAAAAAGCCAGATTGTCAAATTGCGAGACTCCGCGACTTTCGCTGAATTTATCCCAATCTTTTTGAAAGGTTCTGACATTTTTTGCAAGCTGTAAAGCGTCACACTTGACATTTCGTAAAACCATAATTACGTTACGTTTTCGGAGAGTAACTTGATGAAGAGCAGCACACAACATGGCATTTGTTTTACCGCTCTGTGTCTCTCCCTTGATGAGTTGTTCTTTTTCATCAAAAGAAAAAAAACGGAAAAAAGAATGATTTTTTTCTCCCAATACGTGTTTGATAAAATCTTCGAGTCGCTCAGGCAAAGATGAAGGCTCTGGCACTTTACTCTCACCGTTGTCAACCGGCTCTGGCACTTTACTCTCACCGTTGTCAACCGGCTCGGATATCGAAATGTGGCTCGAATCATACGCAGCTCCTCTGAGGTGTGAGACGATCGCGCCCGTAATGCTTAACGCCTTTTTTTTGAGATACGAATACATATTGTTTAAAGTGAAAGGTGGCTGACAGCTAAGTCATTTTTTTAATCATTTTCATTTTTACTGAATGTCGTTGCAGAGATGGTAGTAGCGCAAAATATTCACCATCGGCGCGCCGTAGAAATTTAAACCTAGTTAAAGTTATCGACCCAGTAATAAAAATATGTTTGATCTTGTAGAACTATCAGCCAATCCAGCACTGCCTTTGTTTTCGGTAGTGGCTGCATCCGCCTTTTCGTGGGCAGCGGCAGTAGACATCCCTTACTACTGGCCATTTTTCGAAAAGTGGCAGCAGAAGTGGAACGTGTCGTACGAGTCTCCCGAAGTCGAGTCGGTCAGAGGAACGATTTGGGAGGACAATGCTCGGCGCGTGATCGTACACAATCGAAACCACGATTCGTGGTCGCAGAGTCTCAACCCGTTTTCCGACCAAACACCGACCGAATTCAAAGCAAACCGCAACGGTCTTTCGCCTCTCGTCTATCCGCGACCGCCGTCCAGATGGCCACCGCTTCCTGCGACGCGCGATCTTCCCGATTCCGTCGACTGGCGTCTGCACGGAATTGTGAATCCGATCAAGAACCAAGAGCAGTGCGGAAGTTGCTGGGCATTTTCAGCGGTCGCCTCTTTGGAGGGGCAATACGCGCTCAAGCACAAGAATCTGACTTCTTTCTCCGAACAAAACCTTGTCGACTGCGTGCAAAATGTCCAAGTGAACGGGGGACTGTGCTGCGACGGCTGCGAAGGTGGTTTGATGGACGCGGCCTTCGAGTACCTTGCCAGCTCTCAGAACGGAACGGATGATTTGGAAAACAAGTATGTGTACACGGCGATGGACGAACCGTGCACTTTCCAGGAAGATGGACCCGGACTCGGCGACGTGTCGGGACACGTCGATCTGCCTACTGGATGCGATCATGCGTTGGCCAGCGCCGTGGCGACCGTGGGTGTGATTTCCGTGGGCGTGGACGCCAACGACGACTGGCAGATGTACTCCGGCGGCGTGTACGTGCCCGACCCGGATCAAGGAGGCTGCTCGTCAGACCCCGGCGCTCTCGATCACGGCGTAGCGGTGGTGGGGTACAACACGGACGTTTTCAACAACAAGACGATGAGCTACTGGATCGTGCGCAATTCGTGGGGGACAGATTGGGGCATATACGGGTATATGTACCTAAGTCGAGACGTGCCAAATGCCTGCGGCATCTCCAACTACGCGAGCTATCCGGTTTTGGGAAACAACTCGAACGAGAATCAGTGCTTGAACTCTCATCCGCAGTGCCCATCTGAAGTGTGCTACACCCAGTGTCCTTGCAATTGCTTCATCCCATCCGGTGCATCACCGTGCGATTGCTCGGCCGCGACGTGCTCCTGCTGACCACGCCAGAAACATTACTATAAATAAATGCTACTGCTCACAATGCTCACTTGTTCTTTTGTTTCCAGCGCCGTGTTTGCGGCCGCCATTGAAACAGTAATCGCTAACAACCCGAAAGCGTGTTTAGTTTAATACTGATGTTAGTATTAAAATTATTTTTTGTCTTCGCATCTGCCTCTGGTGAAATCGGTCTGTCCGGCGTTTCTCGCGACGCACGCATTTCCGTACGTTTTGCCGTTTTTTCCACACACGGGGTCGTACTCCATTGTGCAAACTTGTCCGGGTCGTCGCCCGGGCAAGCAGGGTCCCTTTGTGAAATTGGTCTGCCCGGCGTTCCGTGCAACGCACGCATTTCCGTACGTTTTCATGTCTCTGCCGCACACGGGGTCGTACTCTCGAGTGCAATATGGGGAGGGCATTTTGAGAGGAGGCGGATCCCAGGCAAAATCACAGCGTCTGTTGCATTGAGCCTGGAAGAGGCTGTTTCCGCCCAAAGGAGATGTGTCTTGGCAACTGCAAGGAGACGCGCCGTAAATCTGCCCATTTGAGCCTTGGATCAGATTGAGGTCGGCCGTCGGCGTCGAAACCCATCGTCCGGCCTGCGCCCATCCCTTTTTGTCTATATCGCCTCTAGTCTTGCTGCCGACGGATCCTCCCCACCCGCCAACCGCTTTGTTCATCAGAGTGTTGTTGTCCGCGTAATATAGATTGTACATTATTTAATTATAACCTAGAATAAAATGGATCTCATAAATCTTCTCATACGAACAGTAGCATTCATCGCATCCGTGTGGATTTTGCTCGAGTTCATTTTCACTTGCAAAGTGTCCACTCCGTCGGCAATCCTGATCGTATTGGGAGCAGTTGCCGTCACGGTCATCGTCTTCGTCATCGCCAAGCAGCATAAGCTGACCATCTGTCAAAAGTGCAAAAGCACTTACTTACCTTCCTGACTTTTCGGCGCGATGGATTTAGATATCAATATCCCCAGCAAAAACCCAATCGTGTTTGCGATGATGTCCTGAACGTGTGCCCAAATGTCTTCCCCCCACCAATCGTCTGAACTGAGTGCGCCGATCGTATATTCGATAACTTCCCACGCGACGCCAAGAGAGAAGAACAACGGGAATTTATCGGGGTAAACAATTCCCAACACCATGTGAAGAAGAAGGTGGGAAATTCTCCAACCGGTGAAGTGAATCATCGTAGCGGACAGCCCTTTTGACACATCCGTTTTTTTAGAAAGTGATATAAGCGCAGCGCCCATTGCGAAAATAATAATCGCCACTCCTACAATCAACGGAGTGGATGCCTTTCTCAGTTTTTTAAATTCAATCATACTCTACTTTACTTTTCAAAACAAATCTTTTTAACTGACGTATTCTCATTTTGAACTAAAATGAGAATTTGCCGTTTAGTTTACTCAGGGTATAAACGGACACCACTTTTCGCTCGACCACGGCGCCAGAGTTCCGCACAACTCATCCCAGTAAGAGAAAAAGGGTTGTTGAAAGTTTCTGTTCCACCCCGACGTGTGGTGCACATTGTGAAACTTCGTTCTGTCGTACTCTGCATCTCCCGTGAGGGTGTGATCAGCGTACGTGGCGATGATGGCCATAGAAGCCAGCACCATCGTTTCCACAAAAGACACGTTTGCAAAAAGAACGTAGGCTGTAAAAGGTATGAGCGGCAGCAGCAAGTCGGCCTGATCGTTTCTGAATCCTTCCAGAGTCGTCATAGGTCTTTGCATGTGGTGCTCTTTGTGCGCGTTTCTGTACAGATAAGGCACGCTGTGTTCCAGTCTGTGCCGCCAGTATTCAACCGTGTCCACGAAGAAAACTCCGAGAGTCACCTCCGACCAGTCTAGTCTCACTGTTTGGTTCGAAATGGGAAGGACGACAAACAGGACGAAGGGCAACGCCACAAATGCGGGCTGCATCGTCAGCGTTTTGAGCATTCCGTGTTTCTTGGAGTAGCTGTAGATGTTTTCATTCACGGGGTAGATCCACGGGTAGATGATGATCGACCCCAACGTCGAGATTGCTGGGAGAAATGCAGCAGCGAGGTTGATCGGATCGCAATCGCAAAGCGTCGCAAAGCAGTCTGAGATTAAACTGTGTAAGTGGAATAAATGAGTGCACATTTTTATATTCAGACATAAACATATTTAAACTATCATTTTCGACGCGCGACGGCGGTGAATCTGCTTTGCAACAACGATGACTACCGCGCAAAATGCGGAAAGCGCGATCAGGAAAGGCACGCCCTTCGCAGACGCGTACATAATGTCGTAGCCCGGCTGAGTGATTTCGTCAAGTTCCATCACCGATATAAACCAGTTGGAAAGCATACCGGACAAAGTGGAAGACGAACCCCAGTTTTCAGTTTTGTTTTCTGTGTTCGGAAATGTCTGAGAAACGAGAGGTTTGGAGTGCATAAAAGTGCGATTGTTAGAGAACAGATACAGATCGATAGGCACCATTTCGTAGGGGGATGTTTCCCACTCTTTCACAATCTTTTCCATTCCTTTTCTAGAATGGATCACCGCGTGCATGGTTCCTCCTTTTATAACTCGCCAACTGCCGCCGCACACTGCGCCGTGCGGAATGGCCAAAAACGGAGAGCACCCTAAAAAGTAATGGTCTATTTGCGAATTATCCATCACGTCAAGTATGTCATCTCCGACAGCGTCTTTGTACTTGTAGTACTCCGGTTCAACGATGAAGTCGTCTTCCAGAACGAGAACAGTTTCGAATCCCTGCTCCAGGGAGTACTTGCACGCGGCGTAGTGGGAAAAGGCGCAGTCTGCCTCGGATGTTTGAACGGGCAGAGGTTTTCGCACGTTCTTGTAGCCTGGGTTGGTTTGGACGATGATGCGAGAAACTAGACCTGCGAACAAGCGAGCGTTTCGGACAGCACTGCGCGTTCTTTCAGATCCCTGCATGGTTAAAATGATCGCGCAATCAACCGGCGAGCCTTTCGCCGAGGAGGGAAGGTATACAGAGGTGTACAGATTGAATTCTGCCATATTTAAAAAAAGGATGATATAGTTTAAGTTGAAATAAAATGGGAACTATGTTTAGTCTATGTCAAATTATGGTCGATGTTGTGAAGTGCAAGAAGGGGAGAAATTGCTGCTGTTCGCGTGGCAATAAAGCGGATGACATTGAGTCCGGGTTAAACGAGAATAATATGAACTCGAGCACTTGGTCTCCGTACAGAAATTTATAAAACAACAAAGTTGTAGATTCAGATTTTTTTTATTCTTCTTACAATTTCCGTTCTGAACTTTTTGGCGCTGGACACCGTTGTGAAATTATCTCTGGCGCTTTTGATAAAATCGTGGAAAACGCTCGATATGAATAGTTCGGCATTTTCACCACTGTTCAAATACTTGTAAAACTTGCGTTTGCTTCGAGGCGCGCTGGTCATCAAAATGGCTATCACTATGCTCCAAAGGCTGCAAAGACCCACATTGTTCCAGCTCTTTTCCGGAGACAGCGATGGGTTGGATTTCTTCGCCTCCCCGTTCACATTTATCGATCCGAGCTTGTTTGCCCAGAATTTACCATTGGAATCGAACACGCGAACCTCGTTTTTGCATACTTGAACAAGCACACTGTGGCTTTCGTTTGCACCAGAGTCTATAGAAACAATATAGTATTCTTTCACTGGATGTCGAGCAGAACCTCTGATGCTAATCAAATCACTGACAGATGCGATCTTCCCTATGCTCAGCAGCTCCGAAATGTTTTTTTCCAAGTTGCTGATCTTCGAGAGATCGCTTCGGGTTGTTTTCAAAAGAAAAGAATTCATTTTTCTTTTGCTGTTCTTACCTTAAGTTAATCTTACTAAACGCTAAATTACTTTTTCTTTAACCATTTTTATTTTTGTAAAAAAATTAATCTACTCCCCCTTCACGCCTCCTCATTAAACCATCCAGGGCAGTTTGCCTCGTTTTTGTTCCATTTCAGCGTCCACTTTTCCGTGGGCTTCGTCTTGTAATAGTTTCTGTACGTTTTCACGCCGTCAAGGCGTCCTTCTTTGTCGTACACGGCACACTGATCGAAAACCTCGTCGTTGATCGCGCAGTCAAAGTACTTGCACCCGTCGGGAATGCCCACCAACGCCCTTTTCTTCTGAGGAGGGTCGGTGACGGTCTTCTCTGCCGATTTGGCATTCTTGACAGGGTATCCGAGCTGCTTCAACCGCATAAGATGGGACTGGCACTTGTGAACCTTTCCGTAGCGCCGAGTGTATTCGGCGCACAGCGAAAACCCAAGCGAAATCGCCCACTTGTAGTGCGAACGTCGGGCGCGAACCCATTTGGCGGATGGGTGGTTCTTGTGAGTGCACCGATACGGTTTCCACGGGCACGGATCGCTCGCGATAACTCGCGAAATCTCCAGAACGCCCGGCTGGTTCACGTGCCACGCGGAGTACAGAAGCTGTGTCGTTTCCAAGATCATCTTGACGCAGTGCTTGTCGCAGTGATCGATGGCCGCTTTCAAGGCGTTGGTGTGCAAAAGAAAAAGATTCATATTTTCTTGTTGGTTGTGTTGAATTAAGTTGACTTGCTAATAGTACATATTTTTAATCATTTTTATTTTTATCACTTTTTATCCATCCACGCCGGCCGTGTTCTGTGTCTACCCCTTCCCGCTCCTCCAGCTTGCTGCTTCGTTTGCCCTGCCGTTTGGTTGTCGGATGCACGTTTCTGGTCACGCGCTCGTCCTTGAACCCCCCTTCCACCCTCTCCGCGGTGATTTGTTTTCTTTTTTCTGGATCTCCCATTCGAACTCCCCCCCCGTCCTCTTGATCTTTCTCTGGCTTCTGCCGGGGTCAGCTTTCTATTCCGCGGTTTCTGTTTCGACGAAGGCGTCCTTTTCACACCGTTGTTTCGCGGGGTTTTCTTCGATGCGGATCTTTTCTTTGATCTTGACCGATATTTGTGTTTTGGGGTGCGCCTGCTCCGCGATGACGCGGAGCGTCTAGACTTCAACGGGTTTGGCTCTCCTGGTTTGGGTATCTCGTCGGATACCAGAACGCGCCTGACTCCCTTTCTCGTAAACCGTTTTATACGAACGATTTCTCCCGTGCTTTGTTTTTTCTGTTTTACAGTCAGAACATAAGTCAAGTAATCTTTCGACCACTCGTGAATGTGAAGTTGACCCTTTTTGTTCTCGAACATCACCAAGTGCTGATCTTTATCTGGATCTTTCAGCCCGTAGTAGTGAATGCCCCTCCAAATATACCCCTTGTTGTTGGGCATATTCGCTAGATTCGCTCTGATGTACTGCGGTAAGCTTTGATGCACTCGAAGGACGTAATCGTAACCTCTTTTAGAACTTCGTTCTTGATACCTGGCTTCTCTGCCTGCCTTCAGAGTCTTGTCCCAGTACTCTTTTGATATTTTGGATCTCTTGGCTTTATCTGCGAGCTCATCCAACTTCTTTCGTCTCTTCTCTTGAGTTTTCTTGTTTGCGATGGCTGTTTCCCTTCGTTTTTGTTGAGAGAGTTCTTGGTCGAGCTCTCCGCTGGCTAGCTTTTTCTGTCTGTCTCCCAGTTCTTTCAGTTCTTGTTCGAGAGCGTCGTTGTCTTTTTTCAGTTTTTCTATGCGGGTTTTGCAAAAGTCGATGTTCGAAGATCCCTGTCTCAGTCTGAGTATAGCATTGGTGTTGAATCTGATAAAACTCTCAAGCTCCCGCACCCTCGTCTTGATTCGGTTTCGTTCTGAAATACGATTGTCCATGATAGTTTGGTAATGAAAATATTTTTAGTGTGGATCATTTTCGATTCTCTCCTCGAGCGCACGCGCGAGTATCACAGCAGCTTGAACAGTCGCTCGCTTCGCCAGGGCGAGCCATACATTTTCCATAGTTCATACTCGTGTCGGCGGTTTTTGTGCAAACGTACGGATTCTGCGGTGAACAAGCTGTGAACGTTTTGCATTCGCCGGGATCGCAGTTTCTGCAACTGAGCAAATCTCCCAATCTCGGTAGTTGACGTGACATTTTGTTATACTGACTAAATTTTTTGCAAACGACTGTTGCGCTCCAAAGAATTCGCGTTCAGTTTGTCGGTGAGAACCTCTTTTCCGTGAGATTTCCAGTTGAAGGTGCAGTTGTGTGCAGTTTCGCTTTTATGAACAGAGCACACCACTTTTCCGCAACGGCAAGTGTGCATCAAACGAAGTAGCGAAGGAAGCTTCTTTTTGCAAATCTCGCATTTCATCTTTACTATTGCTCATATGTTTTACAATCGATCATTTTTAGTCTGCTTTGCGATGACGCTTCGCGTCTGTATTATAGAAATATTCGCATATACTAACAATGACGCAACAATGGAATGACTATCTCACAGACGCAACACTGGTTGAAATTTTTTCGCAAATTTGGGGAAAGGACGAACCTTTTCCGAAAACTCACCGTCTCAGAAACTTGAAAAGGATGTCCAAACCCCTTCACAAACTCAAATGGCTTTCTCAACAGCTCTACCACAGACGCGGTCGTCTGTTCGGAAGCGGAAAAGAGAGTATGTCCGAGTTTGTACAGCGCGCTCGAGAGGAGCACTCCAAAATCAGAGAGGCGATTGAAAAAATCCACCAAAGCTCCGACAAAGAGGTCGTAAAGCATACGCAAAACGAAATACTGTTCGACTGCGGCTCTCGGGGCGCACTGGAAATATGGTTGACGAAATCTTTCAAAAAGTGTTCCTCCAGGTTTTCCTACATGGACAAAAAGTACGACGGAGAAATTGAAGACCTAGAATCGAATCTGGTCCGAAAACGGCCGAAGAACTGGGACACTGCCAGCTTCGTCCGGCTATTCACCCCCGTCAACGTCACGATCCTGGGATTTTTCCCTCTTCTTCGACTAGCCCTAAACCACGCGTCCGACGTGCTTGCTTACTTCCACTCAAAAAATGACTTTTACGTTCGCAAAGGAGGAGCGTGGGTGCCAGAAACAGACCTGAGGAACGTCTGCGACGACATCTACGACGCGCTGTGCTTTTCCGCCAAAGAAATGCGCGAAATGGTGATAGAAAAGGTAGACTTTATTTGCGTTGACATTCCGGAGGATGAAAACCGCTTTTCCGCTTGGTTTCGGCGCATTTTCGACAAAACCCACTCCAGGGAGTTTGTGAACGCCTTTGAACTGGTTTGGTTGGTGGAAGAGAACGATGAAAAAACCGGAGAACCGCAACTTAACTCTTTCATCAGAAAAGAGGTGATCAAGCACTTGTCTCGGGACGTGCCTGCAAACGAAATCGTTCTCCAAAACTCCACGATTGCTCAGAAGACGATTGCTCGGAAGAAATATAAACCTCACAAACGAAATGATGAGAATGGACCTAGACTGGGAGACATCTCCTTTAAAAAAGTATTTCACCCGAACGGCGGGTACACAGACACGAAGAAAACCTGCACGCTCTTTGCCAAACACTGGAGAGACTGCGTGTCCAACGGACAGTTTAGAAAGAGTGTCGTCGAAATAAAGCGATGGTAATGCGGCGGCGGGAGGAGACATCCACAAACTCGGGGGTCAAGATTTTGAAGTCTCACAAATTTTTTGAGAAAATTTGTGATGGGGTAAAAACGCTTTTCACTTACGGAGAAGGGAATGTCATTTATTGTTGTATTTTTTTTGTTTGTAAAATTTTGCTTTTAATAAAGATGCCACGACCTAAATATACAGCGTGTGACGACACTTACTCATTGAACCAGCCTTGTTTGACGATAACTCCGGAGAAACTGTGCCAGATGCCCTACCTGTCCAACTACAAGGAAAGCTGCGCAGGCGATCCGTGGGCTTCCGCCGGCTGCGAAAACTTTACATTGGATCAGATGCAGGAGTACAACTGCATGACGCCTGGCTTCAACGGACGCCCGGTGCACTTTGAATACTCTGTCGAGAGCGGGGTGGACTGGAAAAATGCGAGATGCGTAGGAAACGCTTGCGGAGAATGCAAACAGCCCAAAGTTTTATAAATTACTTTTAATAAATAAATGACAGAAGGAAAATGCACACCTTACGGAACAAATTGGATCGGCGATCCTACGATTGCGCCCAAAGCATTCGCATATTGTGCTAAATTTAATGACGAAACATCGTGCCAAGCGCAGCGAGGCGATTCTCCGGGGCGGTATTCTTGTTGGTGGGATGAAACGTACCCTTACGGATGTTGCAAACAATATTATAATCGTCCTCACGCCGATTGTCATCTTGATAGGACGGCGTGTTTTACAGACTTTAATAATTGCTTTTGGGATATGCAACAATGCGGTGCAAAATCTTGCGCTACCAAGTGCACGGCGAAACAATGCAAAGCAGCTATGTGCGGCCGTGATACGCCTTATGTTTGTCTGGATGAGAAAGATGATCAGATTGGATGCAAGTCAAATTCTGAAGGGTGGGACGTTCCGGGTCCCAATCCTTGCACTAGCTGTTGCGATGTGAGAAGCTGTGATACTATCAAAGATTGCGAAAGTAATAAATGCACACCGGAGCAGTGCAAAGGTTCTATGTGCGGAAATTATTCCGACTATGTTTGTCTGGACGAAAAGAACAATCAGTTGGGGTGTTCTGAAGATCCGAACTACTGGAGTGGTTCCGCAAATCCCTGTGCTAGCTGTTGCGCCGTAAGCGGTTGCAAACCCCCGGTGTAAATGTTTAGTAAAACAAATGTGCGACAACATAAATAATATTTTGTGCAAGGCATCGGATTTCTCCGCGTGCATGGAAGACAAAAAATGCAAGGATGCTACGCCGTACCAAATTCTGTACGATAGCCAATATAAAGGCTGTTTAAAAGGAACTGAATGCGCGGCGTGTTGCCCCTACGGAAGCAAAGATCCCTCTTTGCCCATCGAAAAGGCTTGCGTAGATAAACATTTGAGGGATTGCAAATGGGAAAAAATAGACGGAAAGTGTACCAGGAAAGCCGATGGGCATTTTTCCAACAAGAAAGAATGCGAGGACATGTCAGGCGCGTGTTTTGACGGTTTGATGAAGAAGTGCGGCAAATTCATAGGTAAGTGTTCATACACAGACGGGAGTAGTTCTTCTCCTAGTTCGTATGAACAACTTCAAGAGTGTTTGTTTGGTTCCAATTACGTGAACCGATACGAATCCTTCTTGAAGGGAAACTTGAGCATGCAGCCTGAGATAACTATACCGGAATGCGCGCATACTACAGAAGTGATCAACCACTTCATCAAAAGAGCTTGCGGTAAAGAGCACGTAGGCAATTGTTATTGTCAGAACACAGGAATAATTACCACTCCGTACGCCAGAGGACCCCGGGAGCACAGAAACGCCTCTGGATGGTGCTACAGATTTAGACAAGAACATGACGGTAAAATAGCATACAACAATTTCGATGAAAGTTCCTGCACAAACCAAAAGAATTCCTACTTTTGTAATGTGGCTAGACATCAAGGGAGAACAGGCTTTGAAAAGGAATGTAAATGGAGTGGACCTAAAAATCCATTTCCAGCGCTTCCCCTAGGCTACTCCTGCATTAATTTGGGGCAAGGTATGAGGTGCGAAGAGGTGAACAGCACCTTTTTTTCGCCTAGTCATAGACCCGAGTTTACAGCTACTAGAAATGTGGGAGGGATGACATTCAACGATGCGCCAGCGGCCAAAAAAATGTGCGAACAGTCTTGCAAGTAAAAGTGTTTTTATACAGTTATTCTGTATAAAAAATCAGACGATTCTGTCAATCATCCGTTTTTTTTTGCTAGCCTTTGCTGCCTTTTCAAGCTTCTCTATTTCTTTTTGATCGTTCAAATTGAGGGGTTCTCCCTTGCTGAGTTTTTCGACTATCCTCGCGAACGTGTCCTGGGCGATCACTGTTTGCAAATCTCTGGCCAAAGACTCGACAAGATTGTCGAATCGGCTTTCCTTGTATTCGGTGATGATGCTGTTTGGAACCAAGTCTTTGCATTGACGGGCTATCTCCGTGATTTGATCTTCGATGCTTGTGAAAAAAGTTTTGAATTCGCAGGGGGTCATTCCTATAGAGCCATTGGGGTTGTCGTCACTTTTATTATTGATAGAGGCAGTTTGAAGTTGAACTGATTTGAAGAATAGTTTTGTTCTCAAATTCTCATAACTCTCCGACGCCAAGCCGTGTTGCTCCGCTTTCGAACCGTATCGATACGTTTCACTCAGCGCCACAATCAAAGTGGACAAGCTGGCCATTATGCCCATTGCTAAATTGAGTTCTGGTGTTATGTTGGGCATGTAAGACGCTATAAACCCCGTGATCGAAGTCAACGAGGTGAGACCTACGCTCGGCCAGAAAAATGTCGCGTTCAGTCGATCGAAATGCCTTTGACTTGCGGCGTGGGTGGCTCTCCTTTCTTCGGCAAACTTGACCAGCTTTTTCAGCACGAATGTGAGCTCCGGACTTCCAGGGATTTCATCTTCTTGATTGGAGAAACTGCGAACAAGTTCCAGGATATTATTGGTTTCTCTATCCCCGCTTCTCAATACTTCATTCTTCTTCTTTTCCAGTTCGCTCTTGACGTGGTCGCGAATCGTGTTTAGATTTCGCAGCGTGTTCTGGCGTTTAATTTTCTGTTGCTCAGTTTCCTCCTTGGTTTCCATTTATTATTACACACAAATCTAAATCTAAATCCACGTAACGCAAAAAAGCCCCCTTGATCAAACTATTCCAACGTTTGATCAAGGGGGCTTTTCTTTTTTTTTCTTTTTTAATTCTTTTTTTCTTTTTGGTTGTTTTATTTTTACATAGCAGTAGCAGTGATGTCGCAAATCGTTTCCCAGTCCAATCGTACGTGTTCAACCTCGTCGAAAAAAACTGAGTTTGTCGACCTGCGCAGTTTCGGGATCTCCAATCCAGACTTCATCTTCTTTTTCTTTGCGCGCTTCTTTCTCGCTTTTGATCGTGGCGTGACAAAAGGATGGTTTCGAGTAAACATAGAAAGCAACCTGGACTTGCTCCTTTGAGTGATCCAAGAAGTATCGCGTTCGGTGAAGCCACAGTCATAGTCGTCGACTCGTCTCCAGAAATCCGATTCAGTGTCAATGGCCGGCGACATCATTTCACTAACCGGGACATCCTGACCAAAGTAGAGAACAGTGTTTTCCAACATATCGAAAGAAACCGACATTGTGGTGTATGTAATTGTTTTTGTCAACTTTTCATTTTTTTAACCATTTTCAATTTTAATGTTTTTTTTTTGGAGATTTGCGTCTGCTTCGCGATGACGCTTTGCGTCTTCTTGTCGGTGTGCGACGGGGGGGTGTTTTTTTTCTTTGTTCTAGCACGCGTTTCTTGGGCGATCTTTTCTTTCTGGCGCATCGGCGTTTTATCTCAGCCTTGCTGAGTTGCTTGGCTGTTTTGGGGCTTTTTCTAGTAATCCTTTTGCTCGGACGACAGTAAGGGTACTTTTTTTTCCACGCTTTAATGTCAGCGCTAGGTCTTCCGCACGGAACCTTTTTCGGCAGCTTGCACACGTCTATCCATTCTTCGTCGAACCATCGAGTCAGCCCGGTTGAACGAGTTTTCGAGCCCTTGTAGGTTCCTCCTCGACGCTTGTATTCTTTTACGAGCCAGCCGCTGGCGTACGCGCTGGGCCACGCTCTGAACTTGCGCTTGGCTTCCGCTTTCACTCTATTGTACAGTGCAGGATTCGCTGGTGATTTTTTTTTCTGCATTTATTTTAGAAAAAAAATTATGAAAACTGCTCTCGAATCTTGGCAAGCTTGGATTCAGCCTTTTCTCTCTGCTCTTTTTCGTCGGACAAACTCTTCGCGACCTCATCGTATTTCTTTTTCAAAGCGCGAAGCTCGCTTTGCAATCTCCCAGTTTGAGTCTCCATATCAGAACAGTACTTCTTCACGCTCTTCATCAATTCTTCAGATGCTGCTTTGCTATGCCGCGGAGTGGCTGAGTTTCCCTTCTCGTGTGTTTGCTCAGAAACCGTTTCTTCCTCTTCTTTCGCTTCCCCTTCCACTTCTTCTTCCACTTCCTCTTCCACTTCCTCTTCCACTTCCTCTTCCGATGCGGATTCTACCAGCGACGGGTCGATTTTAAACTTCCATTTGTTGCACAGATCAATCACGATTTCGTCTACGATCATATCCTCGTCTTCACTGAGCCTGCCCACAACCAGCTTGTCTTTCTTCGACTTAAACACCAGTCGAGAGTCCGGATGCCAAACTGTGTCCTCCTCGCCTTCTCGTTTGAGTTTCTTGAGTACGATTTTATTTTTGGTCATGATTTATATACACAGAACAAACTTTATAAGCCAGATCAAGAAGACTCACAATGCGGTTCATCATCGCAGAAATATTTCGTTTCACTATTTACTGTCTTTCGTCTACCGGCGTACTTGCGATTGCGCGTGCCAAATA
>Ga0070752_1000818_pt1 | contig 23810 bp, 22 predicted proteins | sample VirMetDEL_Aug_30_FD_77440 | JGI IMG/M metagenome (GOLD analysis project Ga0070752, IMG submission 77440) | Aqueous microbial communities from the Delaware River and Bay under freshwater to marine salinity gradient to study organic matter... | ecosystem: Environmental > Aquatic > Marine > Coastal...
AGCCCGGCCATTCAGATGGTGAACTCCACGCTGTACGACGCACTGAAGGCCGGCGCATCGGACGTGCACCTGGAGAGCACCCCGACGGGCATGGCCATCAAATACCGCATTGACGGTGTGCTGGACCAGGCGGCCTTTCTCAATGGCATCGAGCGCAGCGAGCAGGTGGTCTCGCGACTGAAAGTGCTCTGTGAGCTGGACATTTCAGAGCGCCGCATTCCCCAGGATGGCAGCTTTCGGGTGCGCTCCGGCGGGCGGGACATCGACTTGCGGGTCTCCATCATGCCCAGCATCCATGGCGAGGATGCGGTGGTGCGGATTCTGGACAAGCAGGCCATGGTGGAGGCGCATGGCGCGCTGACGCTGGAGGCCCTGGGCTTCGATGCGCCTTCGCTGGCCCGGTTGCGGCAGCTGGCCGCGCAGCCCTACGGCATGCTGCTCGTGACCGGGCCGACCGGCTCGGGCAAGACCACGACCCTGTACGGCGCGATCAGCGAAATCCACGACGGCCGCGAGAAGATCATCACGATCGAGGACCCGGTGGAATACCAGTTGCCGGGCGTGCTCCAGATTCCCGTGAACGAAAAGAAGGGCCTGACTTTCGCGCGCGGGCTGCGTTCGATACTGCGACACGACCCCGACAAGATCATGGTGGGCGAGATTCGCGACCAAGACACGGCGCAGATCGCGGTGCAGTCCGCCCTCACCGGCCACCTGGTGTTGACGACCGTGCACGCCAACAACGTGTTCGACGTGTTCGGCCGCTTCACGCACATGGGGGTGGACCCGTACGCCTTTGCCTCGGCGCTCAATGGCATCTGGGCGCAGCGCCTGGTGCGCATCAACTGCGCGCACTGTTCTGGCCCCGTTGATCCCGGCGCGGCGGCACTGGCTCGCCACGGCATCACCCATGATGACGCCCATGGCTACACCTGGCGCGCAGGCGCAGGATGCGTGCATTGCCGTGGCACGGGCTACAAGCACCGGCGCGCGATCGCCGAGGTGCTCACGCTGAACGACGAGTTGCGCGAGCTCGTGGTGGACAAGGCGCCCATACGCCGTGTGAAAGAGGCGGCACACCGGCTGGGCACACGCAGCCTGCATGACGCGGCGCTGGAACTGGTGAGGCGGGGTGAAACGACCCTGGCCGAAGTGCAGCGAGTGACCCTGCATGCTTGAACGTCTGCGCATCGACATCACACGGACGGCGCTGGAAGTGCATGAACTGCACGGCTGGGGTGGCCGATCCTGCACGCTGCGATCGCGCCAGGCGCTGCCCGCTGGCGACCCGATCGAGGGCCTGAAAGCCGCTTGGGCGAAGAGCGTGCAGGCAGGGGATGCGAATCGCAGCACGCTGATCGCCCTGGGAGATGACTGGCTTCGCTTCTTCATGGTAGTTCCCCCACCCAACGCGCAGCGGCTGGGCGACTGCCGCGCAGCGGCGGGTATGCGATTCGAGCGGCTGTATGGCGAACCGGACACAGATTGGGACATCCGGGCGCGATGGCATGCCACCCGCCCATTCGTCGCCTGTGCCGCGCCACGCGCTCTGGTCAGCGCGCTGCACGCCGCAGCAGAACACAGCCGGCTGCGGGTGCGTGCGCTGGTTCCGGCCTTGTTTCTGGACTGGCCCACGAAAGCCCGCACCAACAGCGCGCAAAGGCGAGCGGGCTGGGTCGTTTCATGGGACGGTGGCGCAAAGGCGACCGCAGTCCCACTTCTGAAAGGGCAGCCTCAAGGTCTGCGCTCGGCAGATCTGACGCAGGACACGGTGGGTGATGCGCCCCGGTTGCGCGCATGGCTTGATCGACAAGCGCTGTTGATGGGTGTACCTGCGCCGCAGGCCTTGGTGATCCAGGCGCCGAAGAATGCTTGGCACCATGCAACGGTGGGCGCCATTCCGTGCCAAAAGGCCACGCGCTCCACAGGCTCCAGCCGAGCGTGGTCTGAAATTGACTTTGCCAAGCCAACCTGGCGCCGTGTTCTTCGCTCTTCCTGGCTCGGCTACGCGGCGCTGACCTTGGCGATCGGGCCGTGTGCGAGCGCAGGCTGGCAGCTGAGCGCCGCCCTGCAGGAGCAAAGGGCATTGCAGGATGCGCAGGCCGAGCTGGAAGCGAAGTGGGGTGCGCGAGCGCGTGTCATTGCCTCGCCCACCAAGCGGCCGACCGATGCGCAGGTGGTGGCGGTCAACCGCGCCATCCACCAGCTGAACCTGCCCTGGGCGAGCATGCTGGAGGCCCTCGAAGCCGCCACGCCTGCCCGGATCGCCCTGCTGTCCGTCGAGCCCGACGCCCGCGAGCAGCGCATGAACGTGACGGCAGAGGCGGCGACACCGGAAGCGATGCTCGCCTACCTGAGCCAATTGAAAGAACGTGCGCCGCTGGGTGCGGTGAAGCTCATCAAGCACGAAGTGCGGGAACAGGACCCGATGCAACCTGTGCGCTTCTGGATCGAAACGCACTGGAGAAATGCGCCAGGGGAGGCTTCGCGTTGAAGAACAACCTGGCCCCGACCCTGCTGCGGGCCCACCTCTTCCTGCGTCGGCTGGACGCGTTGATGGTGACAGCAGGCGTCTTGCTCGCTGCGAGCGCTGCCACCACCTTGCTGGTGCTGCCCATGGTGCGGCAGCACGCCCAGAATGCAGGTGAGGAACTGACGCGGTCACGGGAAGACACACTGGCGTCAACCAGGGCGCCCGCGCCATCGGAAGATGAGCAGCGCCATCGAGAGTTCGTGGCGCGGCTCGGTCAGCCAGGAACTGGCGAGCAGCACCTCAAAACGATGTTTTCGCTGGCCAGCAAGACGGGGGTTTCCTTGCAGCAGGGGCAATACCGATACGTCTTCGACGCGCACGGTGCCTTCTGGCGCTACGAAGCCAGTTTTCCTGTCAAGGCCAGCTATGGGGCGATCCGCGCATTCACATCGCGCGTTCTGATGGCGCTGCCTTTCGCCGCGCTCGAGGAATTGCAGTTCCAGCGAGACGCGGTGGAAGAGGATGTGGTGCAAGCACGCCTTCGCTTCGTGCTGTACCTGAGGGCAGACGGCTCATGAGGCACGGGCCATGAATACACGGCATCTGCTGCTGGGCGGCGGACTGGCGTTGGTCGTGGGGCTGATCCTGGTGGATCCCCAGCCTCGCATGCCTGAGGTCGTCGTGAAGACGGGGAAACGCGAAGCGACGGCAACGAGCGACTCGGCATCGGGGCAGCCCATTGCGCCGCTGCAACCACGTTCCCAGGCCGCCGCCACCCCTACACCGCATATGCGCCACCTGTTTGCGCGGCACAGCTGGACGCCGCTCCCACCCGCAACGCCGGCCCTGGAAGCGCCACCCATGGCCCCGCCTCTGCCCTTCACCTACATCGGGCGGCAGCGGAGCAACGGCAAGTGGGAGGTTTATCTGGCACGGGGCGACGACGTCCTGTTCGTGGAAGCGAACAGCGTCATTGATGGGGTGTACGAGCTGAAGTCCATCGACCCCAACGTGTTGACATTTCTCTATCTGCCGCTGCAGCAGACCCAGACGCTGGCCATTCAATGAACCCTGCCACGAGAACATCCATGCACCTGAAGCGGTTTTTTCTGCCTGTAGCTTTGGCGCTGTGTGCAAGCCTTGCCGGTTGCAGCATGTGGAGGCATGGTCTGCACGATGCGCAGACCACCTACCAGGAGGGCCGCGTGGAGGAAGCACTGACGCAGTTGCAGAAGCTGATCGGGCAGGAGCCCAACCAGCCCGAGCTGCGTGCGGCGTACCTGAGGATGCGCGAGGCGGCCGTCAACGCCTGGCTGACGCAGGCAGATGCCGCCGCGCGCGAGGACACGGACGCGGCGCGGGATCGAAGCAGCCTGATCTACCAGCGCGTGCTGGCCATCGATGCCGGCAACGCGCGCGCACAGGAGGGGCTGAAATCATTCGAACTCGGCGCACGGCACACCGCGCTGCTGGAGGAAGCGCGCGCAGCCATGGCGCGCAAGGATGACGGTGTGGCGCAGGACCGCCTTCAAGCCCTGCTGACCGAAAACCCCGACCATGCCGCCGCGCGCGACATGCAAAGGGAGCTGAAAGACAGGAACAGGAAGCCCACGGCCCTGCCCCAACTGGCCGCAGCGCTGCAGAAGACGGTGAGCGTGGAATACAGGGACGCCACGATCAAGCAGGTGTTCGAAACTTTTTCGCGCTCCACCGGGCTCAATTTCGTTTTCGACAAGGATGTGCGCACCGAGCAGCGCACCACCGTGTTCCTGAAAAACGTGACCGCCAGGGAGGCGATTGACTCGGTGCTGCTGACCAACCAACTGGAGCAACGCGCACTGGACCGCAACACCATCCTGATCTATCCGAATACGCCCGCCAAGCACAAGGACTACCAGTCGCAGACGGTGCGCGGTTTCTTCCTGACGAATGCAGAGGCCGAACAGGTGGCCACCACGATCAAGACCATTCTGAAAACGCGCGACCTGATCGTGGACAAGAAACAGAACCTGCTCATCATGCGCGACTCGCCGGAGGCCATCCGCCTGGCCGAGAAGCTGGTGGCGCTGCACGATCTGCAGGAGCCCGAGGCAATGTTGGAGGTGGAGATTCTCGAAGTCAATCGGGGCCGGCTGACCGAGCTCGGCGTCAAGCTGCCCGAACAGTTGTCGCTGGAGCCTCTGGGCAATGCAGGCGGCCCCCTGTTGCTGAGCGATCTTCGTCAACTGAGCTCAAGTGGGGTGAAGGCGACCATTTCCCCCCTGCAGGTCAATGCCCGAGGCGTGGACACCGACATCAATCTGCTGGCCAACCCACGCATTCGGGTGCGCAACCGCGATACCGCCAAGATCCTGATTGGCGACAAGGTCCCCAACATCACCTCCACCTCCACGTCCACCGGGTTCGTGGCCGAAAACATCCAGTACCTCGACGTGGGTCTGAAGCTGGAAGTGACGCCCGTGATTTCGATCAATGGCGAAATCTCGATCAAGGTCATGCTGGAGGTGAGCAACATCAACAACCAGATCCAGACCAGCTCGGGCACGCTGGCCTATCAGATCGGCACGCGCACAGCGTCCACCACGTTGCGGCTCAAGGACGGGGAGAACCAGATTCTGGCGGGGCTGATCAACGATGAAGACCGGCGCACCGCCAGGAAGCTGCCGGGCATGGGCGACCTTCCCCTGCTGGGACGCCTGTTTTCCAGTCATCTGCAGGAGGGCAAGAAGAGCGAGATCATTCTCTCGATCACGCCGCGCCTGATCCGGAACATTCGCCGCCCCGAGCTTGCGGCACTGGAGTTCGAGGCGGGAACCGAAAACAGCCACCGCGTTTCGAGCCCTTCTGCAGCGCCCACCGCGTCACCCACGCAGACCGCTCCCGACAAGCCCGGCACCACCGAAGCCAGGGATGCTGCCGCCGCCAAAGCCCTGCGCTGGCGTGCGCCGCCTCAGGTCAAGGTGGGAGATGTCTTCACGGCCCAGCTCATGGCTCCGCCACTGGATGAGCCTCTGCTGGGGCTTGCATACACCTTGCGCTTCGATCCCGCACAGGTCGAAGTGATGACCGTGACCGAGGGCGAGTACCTCAAGCAGGGCGGCGCGACGACACAGTTCAGCCATCGGGTGGATCGCAGCACGGGGCAGGTCTTCATCACCAACCTGCGCAACGGCCTGCCCAATGCGGAAAGCGCCACGGCCGGCGAAGGGGGTTTGCTCAGCGTCCTGACCTTGCGCGCGCTCTCGCCTGCGTCGCCAACGCAACTGACGGTCGCCTCGTCCACGCCCATGGGGGCAGGCGGCTCGGCGCCCGCGTTGGCCCCGGCCCCGCCGCTGGCCATCACCATCTCCCCCTGAACAGCCGACATGAGCCGCCGTTGCCCCCGCATCTCCGGCTTCACGCTGGTCGAACTGCTGGTCACCCTGGCCATTCTGGCGCTGCTGGCCAGTGCGGCGCTGCCCATGGGAAAAGTCATGGTGCAACGGGACAAGGAGAAAACGCTGCGGCTGGCGCTGCGAGAGATCCGCCAGGGGATCGACGCCTATCGGCAGGCCTGGGAGGCGGGCCGAATCGTGCGCGTGGTGGGTGCCACGGGCTATCCCCCCACGCTGACGACGTTGGTCGAAGGCGTCGAGGATGCGAGGTCCCCCACCAAGGCCAGGATGTTCTTCCTGCGTCGCATTCCACGGGACCCGCTGGCAACGGACACCTCGCTCCCGGATGGAGAGACCTGGGGTCTCCGGAGCTACGCCAGTGACCCGGACCAGCCACAGGAAGGTGAAGACGTGTACGACGTGTATTCAACCGCCCCGGGTTCGGGACTCAATGGCATCCCCTACAGGCGGTGGTAGCCCATGAACGCGCCGAAATGTGAACCACGCGGCTTTACGTTGATCGAGCTCCTGGTGGTGCTGGCGATCGTGGCGATGCTGCTGACGCTGGCGCAACCGCGCTATTTCCAGAGCATCGATCACTCGAAAGAAGCCATTCTCAAGACCAATCTGCAGACGATGCGCCAGACCATCGACAAGTTCTACGCCGACACGGGGCGCTACCCGGACAGTCTGGAAGAGCTGGTGGATGAGAAGTACCTGCGCTCCATTCCGGTGGATCCCTTGACCGAAAGCGCGTCCAGCTGGGTGTTGTTGCCGCCTGAAGACGCCGACCTGGGCAAGGTTTACGACGTGACCACGTCCGCACCAGGCACGGGGAAGGACGGAACGGCCTATGCAGACTGGTAGGCAAGGCGGCTTCAGCTACGTGGGCCTGTTGATGGTCATTGCGCTGCTTGGACTCAGCGCCGCAGCCACCGCCAGTCTCGGCGCAGTCGCCCAGCGGCGCGATGCCGAAGATGAACTGCTCTTCATCGGCGAACAGTTTCGCCGGGCTTTTCAGAGCTACTACCAGGCGACACCCAACGGACAGCCTCGCTACCCCCCCCACCTGCAAGACTTGCTGCACGACCCGCGCTTTGCCGCACCACGCAGGCATCTTCGGCAGCTGTACGCCGATCCGATCACGGGGCGGGAGGACTGGGTCCTGGTGATGGCACCCGAATCGGGCATCATGGGCGTTCGCAGCGCGTCTGACGCGCGGCCCATCAAACTGGCGCAGTTCCCTCCCGCCTTCGCATCCTTCGAAGGGCAGACGAAATACTCACAATGGGTGTTTTCGCATCCGATGTGTTGCCTGAAGTGACCTGCGGCACTATCCCTACCGAGGAGAACCGATGCTGATCGAAGAACGCTGCTATGTGCTGCATGCCACCTCCACACCTGCCGATTTCATGGCGGCCTACCAGCGCAGCGGCGGCATGGAGCTGCAGACCCGCATCCTGGGTGGTCTGGTGGGTTACTACGCGACCGAAATAGGCGAACTCAATGCCATCGTCAGCATCTGGCGCTACGCGTCGTTTGAGGAACGGCAGACCCGCCGTGCCCAACTGGCCGCCGAACCCGGCTGGCAGGCCTACCTGGGCGAGGTGCGGCCGATGATCCAGTCCATGAGCAACCGGCTCCTGACCCAGTTGCTCTGAGCCCGCCACAGACATGTTCAACCCATCCCAGGCCGACGTCCGGCGCTTTTACTGTTCGGTGTTCGCCAAGTCCCGCTCCGGCGAGACCATGGAGGCGATCGAGACGCTGGCCGCGCAATGGATCGGCGAGCACCCCGAACACCACGCGGAACTGGCCGACGTGGACGCCGCGCTGGCGCGCCTGGGCGAGGCCGATCCGGCGGGCGGCAACCCCTTTCTGCACCTGTCGATGCACCTCTCCATCAGCGAGCAGTGCAGCATCGACCAACCCCCGGGCATCCGGCAGGCGGTGGAACTGCTGGCCGCTCGGCGCGGTGACCTGCATGCGGCGCACCACGAGGTGATGGAGTGCCTGGGCACCATGCTCTGGGAGAGCCAGCGCGCCGGGCGGCCGCCCGACGGGCAGGCTTACATCGAAGCCGTGCGCCAGCGAGCCACGCGGGACTGAAACAGAAAAGCCGCTCAAGAGCGGCTTTTCCTGTGGAGCGGACCCGGCTTACTTGAAGCGCGGCTGCGGCACGACCCTGAGTTCGCCTTCGACCGAAGCCAGGTACTTGGCGATCTCGCGCATCTCGGCCGGCGTGTACTGCTTGGCGATGCCTGCCATGATGCCGTTGGAGCGGCCGATCACGTTGTTGCCTTCGACGGTGTAGGCCTTGAGTGCGAAGAACAGATAGTCGGCGTGCTGGCCGCCGATCTTGGGGTAGCTGGGGTCGATGGGCTTGCTGAAGTTGGCGCCGTGGCAGGAGGCGCAGGCGCCCTTTTCCACCAGGGCCGCTGCGGTGGTGCTGGCCGACTTCGGCGCTTCGGGAGCGGTCTTGTCGGCGTGCGAGGCGTAAAAAGCACCCAGATCGGCCATGTCCTGCTCGCTCAGCGATGCGGCGATGCCGCGCATGGTGGGGTGCTTGCGGTCGCCCTTCTTGTAGGCGTTGAGTGCGGAGACGATGTAGGCGCCCGACTGGCCCGAGATCTTGGGCACCTTGTGGATTTCGGGGAAGCTGTTCTGGTAACCCTGAATGCCGTGGCAGCCGATGCACATCTCGGCCTTTTTCTGGCCGGCCTGCACATCACCCGTCACGCCCTGGGCCTGGGCTGAGATGGCCACCGCAGAAAACGTCGCAGCGGCGACAAGGGTACGGGCGATCGTGGACAACGTTTGGATCATTTTGCAAGCACAATGAATGGGACGGGCGATGAAAAATCAACCGCTGATTATATAGACTGGGCAAACGCCACCCTACCCCCCAAACCTTGCACGAAGCGCCTCATGAAATTCAAAGGTTCCGAGAACTACGTCGCCACCCAGGACCTGATGCTGGCTGTGAACGCGGCCATCACCCTGCAGCGCCCGCTGCTCGTCAAGGGGGAGCCCGGCACCGGCAAGACCATGCTGGCCGAGGAAGTGGCGCAATCGCTCAACCTGCCTTTGCTGCAGTGGCACATCAAGAGCACCACGAAGGCGCAGCAGGGTCTGTACGAATACGACGCCGTGAGCCGCCTGCGCGACTCTCAACTGGGCGATGAACGCGTCAAGGACATCCACAACTACATCGTCAAGGGCGTGCTCTGGCAGGCGTTCACGGCGGAGCAACCGGTCGCCCTGCTGATCGACGAGATCGACAAGGCCGACATTGAATTCCCGAACGACCTCCTGCGCGAGCTCGACCGCATGGAGTTCTACTGCTACGAGACGCACGAGCTGATCCGCGCGAAACACCGCCCGCTGGTGTTCATCACCTCCAACAACGAGAAGGAGTTGCCCGACGCCTTCCTGCGCCGCTGTTTCTTCCACTACATCAAGTTCCCCGATGCCGAGACCATGCAGCGCATCGTGGACGTGCACTTCCCCAAGCTCAAGAAGGAACTGCTGGCGGCGGCCATGAAGACCTTCTACGACGTGCGCAACCTGCCCGGCCTGAAGAAGAAGCCCAGCACTTCCGAACTGCTGGACTGGCTCAAACTGCTGATGGCCGAAGACATTCCACTCGAAGCCCTGCAAAGCGCCGACACCAAGGTCAGCGTGCCGCCGCTGGTGGGCGCGCTGCTCAAGAACGAGCAGGACACCACGCTCTTCGAGAAGCTGGTGTTCATGAACCAGAGGAACCGATGAGCCGTTTCATCGAACCCGTCACCCTGACCGGACGCCAGTGGGTGGTGCTCGAGCCCATGGAGCGCCGGCACGCCGACGAGCTGCTGGAAGCGGCGAAGGACGGCGAGCTCTGGAACCTCTGGTACACCGGCGTGGCCACCCCGGACGCGGTGATGGGCTACATGGACGCGGCCATGCGCATGCGCGAGGAACTGGGCGCCATGCCCTTCGTGGTGCGCCGCAAGGCCGACGGGAAGATCGTCGGCTCCACGCGCTACTTCAATGTGGACGCGAAAAACCGCCGGCTCGAGATCGGCCACACCTGGTACAGCCGCAGCGTGCAGCGCACCGGGCTGAACACCGAAGCCAAGCTGATCCTGCTCAAGCACGCCTTCGAAGAGCTCGATTGCATCGCCGTGGAGTTCCGCACCCACTGGTTCAATTTCGACAGCCGCGAGGCCATTGCCCGCCTGGGTGCCAAACAGGACGGCGTGCTGCGCAACCACCAGATCAGCCCCAATGGCACCTTGCGCGACACGGTGGTGTTCAGCATCATCGCCAGCGAGTGGCCCACGGTGAAGGCCCACCTGCGCTGGCTGCTCAACAAGCCCAGGGGCTGAGCGAACACGCCCAGGAGATCGCAACATGCTGATCGACTTCTTCTACACCCTGCGCTCGGCCAAGCTGCCGGTCTCGGTCAAGGAATACCTGATGCTGCTGGAGGCGCTGCAGGCCGATGTCGTTGGCCCGCGCAATCCCGAAGCCTGTTCCATGGACGACTTCTACTTTCTCGCGCGCACCGCGCTGGTGAAGGACGAGAAGCACTACGACAAGTTCGACCGCGCCTTCGCAGCCTATTTCAAGGGCGTGGAGATGATTGCGGACTTCACCAAGCCGGTTCCGGCCGACTGGCTTCGCCAGGAGATGGAGCGCATCCTTTCCGAAGAGCAGAAGGCGAACGCGCCCAAGATGGACTGGGACGAGCTCATGGAGACGCTGAGAAAGCGCCTGGAAGAGCAGAAGGAACGCCACGAAGGCGGCAGCAAGTGGATCGGGACCGGGGGCACCTCGCCGTTCGGCAATGGCGGCGTGAACCCGCAGGGCGTGCGCATTGGTGGCAAGGGTGGCGGCAAGAGTGGTGTGAAGGTGTGGGAGCAGCGCGCCTACCGAGACTACGACGACACGCAGGAGCTTGGCACGCGCAACATCAAGGTGGCCCTGCGCCGCTTGCGCAAGTTCGCGCGCGAGGGCAACGACTTCGAGCTGGACCTGCCCGACACCATCCGTGCCACCGCCGCCAACGCCGGCTACCTGGACATCAAGATGATTCCGGAGCGGCACAACAACGTGAAGGTGCTGCTGCTCATGGACGTGGGCGGCACCATGGACGAGCACATCCAGCGGGTGGAGGAACTGTTCTCGGCGGTCAAGAGCGAGTTCAAGCACCTGGAGTTCTATTACTTCCACAACTGCGTCTACGACTTCATGTGGAAGAACAACCGCCGGCGCTACGCCGAGAAGTTCCCCACCTGGGACATCATCCGCAAATACAACAAGGACTACAAACTGATCTTCGTGGGCGACGCCACCATGAGTCCTTACGAAATATTGCAACCTGGTGGCAGCGTGGAATACAACAACGAGGAGGCTGGCGCGGAGTGGCTGCAGCGCCTCACGCACGCTTTTCCCCGATTCGCGTGGATCAATCCGGAACCTCAGGGCGTGTGGCAGTATCGACAGAGCATCAGCGTGATCCAGCAACTCATGAGCCAGCGCATGTACCCGCTGACTCTGAAGGGGCTGGAGGACACGATGCGTTTGCTCTCGAAATAGCCGCTGAATGAAATTGCCCCTTGCGGACCGGCCTGGCCGGGTCTGCTCCTTACTGCTTTGCGGGTTGCTTCTGTCACCCCTGGCGGCCCTCTCCCAAGCGCCGGCAGGGCCTGTGCCCGCTTCGACCGAAGCCTCGGGCGAGGAAGCGACCGATGACGCGCCCTCGCGCGAAGATGCGCGGCGCGCCCGGGCGGCACGGGCACCGGCCGGGCCGCGTTTCGAGATCGACATGCAGGCGCCCGAAGCCCAGCGCGAATTCCTGCTGCGGCACATGGAACTGCAGCGTTTTCGCGAGCAGCGCAACCTTGACGCCAACGAGCTGAGCCGCCTGCTGGTGCAGGCGCCGGCCAACCTGCGCGAGCTGCTGGCCACGCTGGGGCATTTCACGCCAGACATCGAGGTGACCGCCCCACCCGGGCTGGTTGAGGCCGCCGCCGCACAGAACGGCGCGACCACCACCGAACCGCTGGGCACGGTAAGGGTTCGCATCGATCCCGGGCCGGTGACGCAGATCGCCAGCGTGAACGTGTCATTCGTGGGCGACATCGCCAATTCGCCTGAAGCAATGGAGCAGCGCGCCGATATCCAGCGCGAGGCTGCACTCAGCCAGGGCCTGCCCTTCTCCCAGGCCGATTGGGACCGCACCAAGACGGCAGCCCTGCGCCGCCTGATCGCCCAGCGCTACCCCAGCGGCCGCATCCAGAACAGCCTGGCCGACATCGACGACAAACGGCATGTTGCCAACCTTTACATTGAACTGGATTCGGGCCAGGCCATGCGCATCGGCGATGTGGTGGTGCAAGGCGCGGAACGCTACGACGCGGAGACCGCCGAGCGGCTGGTGCGCCTCTCCGGCCTCACTCCGGGCAGCGACTACGACCTGGCCAAACTTCAGGACGCGCAGCGCCGGATTGCCGAAAGCGGCTACTACGACTCGGTGTTCGTCTATGTGGAGCCCTCGCTGGACGGACAGCGTCTGCCGGTGATGGTGCAGTTGCGCGAGAGCAAGACACAGAAAGTGGTGATTGGCGTGGGTGGCAGCACCGACAACGGCGCGCGCCTGTCGCTGGAGCACACGCACAACAGCGTGCCGGGCATCGGTTGGCGCGCGCTGAGCAAACTGCAGCTCGAACGGATCGACCAGCTCGCGAGCACCGAACTGAGCTCGCCCCCCGACGGCGACGGCTGGCGCAAGATCCTGGGCGCGCAACTGGCCAAACAGCTCAACGACACCACCGTCACCAGCAGCCAGCGGTTGCGCGCGGGCAAGACGCAGCTCGGCGTGGAGTACGACCGCAGCTACTACCTGCAGTACGACCGCGCACGCGTGGTGAACGAAGTGGCCCGCAATCCGGCCACCGAGGTGGCCGATTCGTCGATCACGGCCAACTACGCCTGGACACGCCGGCGCTTCGACGACCTGATCTATCCCCAGAGCGGCTACGGGCTCGCGGTGGAACTGGGTGTCGGCTACACGCTGGGCACCACCCGCCTGCCCTTCGGCCGCACTCACGCCCGCTGGCTCACCTACTGGCCGCTCGGCAGGCCAGCCCCCGTGGCCACCCCGGTGCCCGGAGAGGCGCGCGAAGTGAGTGCCACGTCTGCGCGCCGCACGGAGCTTGGCCGCCTGGCGCTGCGCGTCGAAGGCGGCGCCGTCATCGCGCGCGACGCGGCGCCCATCCCCGACACGCAGCTTTTCATCACGGGCGGCGACAACACCGTGCGCGGCTACGGCCTGCGCGACATCGGCGTGCAGCGCCCCGACGGCACCATCGGGCCTGGCCGCTACCTCACGGTGATGAGCCTGGAATGGCAGCGCCCGATCTTCAACAGCGACAACCGATCGAACTGGGAGAACGTGATCTTCATCGACGGCGGTGCAGTGGCCAACAAGGCCGGCGACCTCGATCCGGTCTGGGGCGTGGGCACCGGCATCCGCTTCAACAGCCCGGTCGGACCACTCCAGCTGGACCTGGCCTACGGCCTGGCCACCAAGCGCTTCCGCATCCACCTGAAGGTGGGATTCACGTTCTAGCGCATGAGCACGGATCCCGACACCCTTGCCCCTCCGCCGTCTCGCACGGGCCGCGTGGTGCGCTGGGTGTTCGGCACCGTTGCCGCGCTCGTGGTGCTGGTGTTGGTGGGGTTCGGTCTCTGGGCGGCTTCGCCGGGCTCGCTGGCGCAGTCCATCCGCTGGGGCCAGGCGTTCATGGCGAACCAGGGCATCGAGGCCGGCAAGATCGAAGTGGTCGACGTCGAAGGCAGTCTGCTGCGCGGCGGCCGCATCGCGCGCCTGAGCTGGGAGCGCGATGGCCTGAATGTGCAAGCCACCGAAACGCGCATCGGCCTGAGCGGCTGGTTCTGGGCCGACGCCCTGCTCGGGCGCGGCGTGCGCCTCTCGCAACTCGACATCGCCCGCCTGGAGATCGACGATCAGCGCCCACCCAGTCCCCTGGAGCCGCTGCAGCCCATCACCCTGCCGCTGCCCATCACCCTGCCCTGGTCCATCGGTGAACTGGTGATGGAAGGCGAAAGTCCACTGACGCTGACCGGCCTCAAGGGGAAGTACCGCTACCGCCCGGCCGACAGCGTGTGGAGCCTGGGCGTGGCCGATGCGCACCAGATCGATCTGGAGAACCTGGAGGTCGCCGGCGGGCGCTACCAGTTGCAGGCCGTGCTCGGCGCACAGGCGCCCATGCCCCTGCGCGTGGACGCGCAGGGCAAGGTGCGGACCACGGTGCCCGGCGGCGGCGAGCCCGTCACGTTGGGCGCCGTGGCCCGCATCACTGGCACGCTGGCCACGGCGGACGCGGCGCTGGACGTCACCGCGAGCCTTCGCACCACGGGCGTGGCGGCAGGCACCGAGCCCACCACGCTCGACGCCAAAGCGCGCCTGCGCCCCTGGCTGCCACAGCCCATCGAATCCGTCGACGCCAACATGAACCGGCTCGATCTGGCCGCGCTCTGGCCTCAGGCACCGGCCACCCTGCTCAGTGGCACGGTGCAGGCCCGGCCCGACGGCGACGCCTGGCGCGCCGAGTTGCGGCTGGCCAACGCCGCCAGCGGCCCGGCCGACCAGCAGCGCCTGCCGCTGGACCGCCTGAACGCCGACCTGGAGCAACGCGGCGCGCGCTGGACACTCACCCGCGTCGACGCGCAACTGGGCGGCGGGAACCTGCAGGGCCAGGGCTGGTGGGAGCCCGCCACCGGCGCGCAGGCGTCGCCGCTCGGCCAGTGGCAAGGCGAATTCAAGGCCAGCCGGATCAACCCCTCCCAGCTCTGGAGCGCCATCGCGCCGGCCGCGCTCGATGGCGAGTTCACGGCGCGCGCCGTGGATGCCGACACCCCGCGTGCGGCGATCGACCTGGCGGCCCGGGTGCAGCCTTCGGGGGCGCAGCCCCGGACCAGTGCGCTGGCCGGCCTGCGCCTGCGCGAGCTCGACCTGCAGGGCTTGTGGCGACCCTCCGCCGGCGATGCCGCGCAAGGCGTGCTCGAACTGCGCGAAGCCCGTCTGAGCGCGGCCGACGCCACGCTGGAAGGTCGTGGCAGCGTCGACACCGCTGCGCGCAGTTTTGAGGGCCAGCTCGCCCTGCAGTTGCCGGGGGCCCAGGCCGACTGGAAAGGCAAGGCGGCGCAGGCTGAAGGCAACGGCGATCTCGATCTGCAACTCGCCGACGCCAGCCGCGTGCTCGCCTGGGTGCGCAGCCTGCAGACGTTGCCCGTGGTGGGTCCGCCGATTCGCGCGGCGCTGGAAGGCCAGCCGGGTCTGGCGGCCGAGGGCAGCGCGCGGCTGCGCGCAGGCTGGCAAGGCGGCCTCGGCTGGTTCGGCTACCCGGCGCCAGCCAGCGGCGCCAAGGCCGCAGCAGCCCCACGGCTGAACGTGAACCTGGACGTGCCGCGTCTGCGCGTGACGCGTGACGTGGCCACCGGCAACCCCGACACCCCGGTCGCCCCGCAACTCACCGACCTCACCGACCTGAAGCTCCAGGCCAGCGGCACGCCCGATCGGCTGGCACTGGAGCTGGCCGGCCGGGCTGGGCAGGGTCCCTGGCGCGTTGCGCTGGACACGCAGGGCACGCTGCAACTGGGCACGGCGCGCCAGCCGGACTTTGACGCTGGCCGCCTGGACCTGAGCCGCCTGCGGCTGCAGGCCACCGACAGCGCGCGCCCCGACCGCACAGTGGAATGGACGCTGGACAGCGTGAATGCACTGGGCGTGCAGTGGCAGGGCGCACGCACCGGCGCCCTCAGCCTGCAGGCCGACGCTGGGCAGGTTCGCGTGCAACCCGCGTTCAATCGCCGGTCGGCCACCCCTCAGACCTCCAGCCCCTTGACGCTGGCCTGGGAACGCCTCTCGTGGCGCGCTGGCGCACTGGACACCCGCGGGCAACTCACCGGCCTGCCCCTGTCTTGGGTGGATGCGCTGGCCACTGCGGAAGGCGCGCAGAGCGGGCCTCTGAGCCAGGCGGGCCTGGGCGGCGACGTGGTCTTCGACGGTTCCTGGGACCTGTTCCTGCCTGCGGATGCAGCCACGCCACCGCGCCTGTCGGCGCAACTGCAGCGCCGCAGCGGCGACCTCTCGGTGCAGACCGACGGCGCCTTCGACGAAAACACCACCTCCACCCAGCGCCTGCAAACCGGCGTTCGCGAGGCACGACTGAACATCGACACACAGGGCAGCACCGTGCAGGCGCGCCTGCGCTGGGACAGCGAGCGCCTGGGGCTGGCCACGGCAGACCTCTCCACCACCTTGAGCCCGCCCGGCGCCGGTGACTCCGCCTGGCACTGGCCGGCACAGGCGCCACTGAGGGGCACCCTCCAGGCCAGCCTGCCACAACTGGGCGTGTGGTCGGCGCTGGCGCCACCCGGCTGGCGCGTGCGCGGCTCACTTTCCGCCGATCTCACCGTGGGTGGCACCCGCGCGGCGCCGTTGCTCAACGGCACGCTCAACGCCGATGACCTCTCGCTGCGTTCACTGGTGAACGGCATTTCGTTCTCGCGTGGTCAGTTGCGCGCCACGCTGGCGGGGGAGCGCATCACCATCGATCGCTTCTACCTGCAAGGTCGTGGCGGCGTGGAGAACGGCGGCACACTGCTGGCCACCGGCGCCACCGAGTGGCGCAACGTGACGGTGAACGGCACAGAGCGGCGCCAGCCCTACATCAGCCTGCAGGCCACGGCCACCCGACTGCGCGTGTCCACCCGTGCCGACCGCCGCCTCACGCTGTCCGGGGAACTGCAGGCCGAACTCGAAGGGCCGGCGCTCAAGCTGCGCGGCCAGCTCACCGCCGACGAAGCCCTGTTCGTGTTGCCCGATGAAACCACCCCCTCACTGGGCGACGATGTGGTGGTGCGCGGCACCGAGATTCCCCTGGAAGACCCGAACGCGTTTCGCGTGCAGCCCGACGTGCTGGTGGACCTGGACCTGGGCAACAACTTCGAGGTGCGTGGACAGGGCCTGCAGACGCGCCTGACGGGCCAGATCAACGTGCGCAGCACGCCGGCCCAGCCCACGCCGCGTGTGCTGGGCGAGGTGCGCACGGTGCGTGGCACCTACCGTGCCTATGGCCAGGCGCTCAGTATCGAGACAGGCATCCTGCGGTTCACCGGGCCTTACGACAACCCGACGCTGGACATCACCGCCGTGCGTCCCAACACCACGCAGCGCGTGGGCGTGATCATCAGCGGCACGGCACAGGTGCCGCGCGTACGGCTGTTCTCCGACCCCGAGTTGCCCGACAGCGAAAAGCTGGCCTGGCTGGTGCTGGGTCGCCCGGCCAGCGGCGCGGGGGCCGAGGCGGCCGTTCTCCAGCAGGCCGCGCTGGCGCTGCTCGCGCGCAGCGGCGGCCGACTCGACGGCGGCCTGGCCAACGCGCTGGGGCTGGACGAGCTGTCGTTTGCCGGCAGCTCCACCAACGCCGATGGCACCACGGCCTCGGCTGCGCTCACGCTGGGCAAGCGCCTCTCGAACCGCCTTTACCTCAGCTACGAGGCCAGTCTGGCCGGAGCCATGGGCACGGTGTCGATGTTCTACGACCTCTCACGCCGCGTGACGGTGCGCGCCCGCGCGGGCGAAGAAAACGCCATCGATCTGATCTTCACGCATCAGTACGACTGAAGCTCAAACCGCCTCAGCGACCTCGCCTTCGTTCACTCGGGCTTGAATCTCATCCAGTGCGGCAGCCAGCGCCCTTGCCTTGGGCTCCGGACCCATGGCCACGCCCTCGGCACGCACGAAGCGCACGTCGGTGATGCCGAAGAAGCCCAGCACGGTCTGCAGGTAGGTTTCCTGGTGTTCCATGGCGCGGCCCCCTTCGCTGGTGGAGTACACGCCGCCCCGGCTGATGCCGACGATCACGGTCTTGCCGCCGGCCAGGCCCACGGCACCCTTGTCGGTGTACTTGAAGGTGCGACCGGCCTGCGCCAGGCGGTCGATCCAGGCCTTGAGCTGGGTGGGAATGGTGAAGTTGTAGAGCGGTGCGCCGATCACGACCACGTCGGCCGCGAGGAACTGACTCACCAGCGTTTCAGAAAGCGCATTTTCCCGCCGTTGCGCGTCGGTGGAGGCGGCCTGGCCGGTGCGAAAACCCAGCGCGTCGGCACTCAGGTGAGGCACCACGTCGGCCGCGAGGTCCAGGTAATCGACCTCGGTACCCGGGTGGGCGGCCACCCAGGCGGCCACGGTGCGGGCGGTGAGGTCGCGGGAAACCGACTGGTCGCCGGTGATGGAGGAATCGATGTGCAGCAGTTTCATGGACAGTTCCTGAAGGTTGAAAGCCACATCCGTGGCCATGGATAGATTGTGATTTCCGATCGATTCGGTGATAAGACGGCAAAATCGGGTCACATCGTTCCACCAACAGGACAATCAGGAGTCCCCAGCCATGCAGGACCTCAACGACATGCTCTTCTTCGCTGAGGTGGTGGAGCGCGGCGGCTTCGCGGCAGCCGGCCGTGCCCTGGGCGTGCCCAAGTCGCGCCTCTCGCGCCGCGTGGCCGAGCTGGAGGCGCAACTGGGCGTGCGGCTGCTCCAGCGCACCACCCGCAAGCTCTCGCTCACCGCCATCGGCGAAACCTATTTGCGCCACTGCCTGGCCTTGCGCGAATCGGCCCAGGCCGCAGCCGACGCGGTGGCCGAGGTGCAGACCGAGCCACGCGGCACGATCCGCGTGGTGTGCCCGGTGACCCTGGCGCAAACCGTGCTGGGCAATGTGCTGCCCATCTACCTCGCGCGCCACCCCCAGGTTCAGGTGGACATGGAAGTCAACAACCGGGTGGTGGATCTGGTGGAAGAAGGCGTGGACGTGGCACTGCGCGTGCGGCTCACGCTGGAGGAAAGCGGAAGCCTGGTCGTCAAGCGGCTGGATTCAGCGCGGTCGGTGCTGGTGGCGAGCCCCGCCCTGCTGGCGCGCCAGGGCACGCCCCACAGCGTGGAAGAAGCGGGCCGGCTGGACAGCGTGGCGATGTCCGCCACGGACGGGGTGGTGAGCATCCAGCTCATGAAAGCAGAAGGTGTGGAGGCCACGCTGCAATACCGCCCCCGACTCATCGCCGACGATCTCCTCACGCTCAAACTCGCGGTGATCGGCGGCACCGGCATGTGCCTGCTGCCCGATTACATGTGCGAGGACGAACTGCGCGACGGCCGCCTGGTGCAACTGCTGCCCGAATGGACCCGGCCGGTGGGCGTAGTGCACGCCGTGTTTCCCTCACGCCGCGGCCTCTCGCCGGCGGTGCGCAGTTTTCTCGACTTCCTGGGTGAATACGTGCCGGTGTGCGGCAACCTGCTGCGCCGTGGCCAGGCCACCTGAACGGCCTCAGACCGGAAACAGGCGCGCGGCCAACGTGTCGCGCGCCCGGTTGAGCATGGGCAGAAAGGCCTCGCGAAGCTCACCCATGTTCATGCGCTCCACCCGCACCGCAATGCTCATCGCCGCCACCACCTGCCCCTGCTGATCGCGCAGCGGCACTGCCATCGACCGCACACCAATTTCCAGTTCCCCGTCGTTGGTGGCAAAGCCTTCTTCGCGGCAGCGCTCGACGAGCTCGACGACGCCCGACACGCTGTAAACGGTCTGCGGCGTGAGCGGCACACGCCGCATGCCGCGCACCTTCGACAGCGCCTCTTGCGGTGGCAGGCCTGCCAGCAGCGCGCGCCCCAGCGCGGAACAATAGGCGGGCAGCCGTGAGCCAATGCCCAGGCCCGTGCTGAGGCTACGGCGCGCCGTGGAGCGGGCGACGATGATCGCGTCGTTGTCCAGCAACTGTCCGAGCGAAGCGGATTCGCGCGTGCGCTCGGACAAGGCATCCAGCAAGGGTTGCGCCAGCGAAGGCATGGGGCGCGACGACAGGTAGGCATGCGCCACCAGCAAGGCGCGCGGCAACATCCAGAAGCGCTTGCCATCGCTGTCCAGGTAGCCCAGTTGGTGCAGCGTCAACAGCGAGCGCCGCGCCGACGCCGGCGACATGCCGGTGAGGCGCGCCACCTCGGACAGCGTGAGGCGGTTGTGCTGTCGACCAAAGCAGGTCAGCACGTCCATGCCTTTCTGCAAAGACGTGACGAAATGGCGATCGGCTGCATTGACATCCGTCAACGTGTTGGCTTCATTCTTGCGCATAGCGCAAATCTAGCTTGTTCCACGCCCCTTGTGCAGGGACACTGGCCTGCCCACTGTGAAAAAGACGGAGACACCCATGACCACTTCCTTCTCGCGCCGCCTCGGCGTCGCCATCGCGTTGTCCTCATGCCTCATCGGCAGTGCCTTCGCGCAATCGAACAACCAGCTGCTGAAACTGATCGTGCCGTTCCCTGCCGGTGGCACGGCCGACGTGTTGCCTCGCATCCTGTCCGAGAAACTGCGGTCGCACTACCCGGGCGGCGTGGTGGTCGAGAACCGCACCGGCGCAGGCGGCAACATCGGCGCTGAAGCGGTGTTCCGGTCCACACCCGATGGCGCCACGCTGCTGGCGTCGCCGCCCGGACCCATCGCCATCAATCACCACCTCTACAAGAAGCTGTCGTTTGATCCGACGCAGTGGGTGCCCATCACCATCATGGCCACCGTGCCCAACGTGCTCGCCGTGAGCACCAAGGTGCCGGCGCAGAACGTGGCCGAATTCATTGCGTACCTCAAGGCGAATCCCGGCAAGGTGACTTATGCCTCGCAGGGCAACGGTTCCACCTCGCACCTCACCGCCAGCCTGTTCATGCAGTTGACAGGCACCGAGATGACGCACATTCCCTACCGTGGCACGGCGCCCGCGCTGGTCGATCTGGTCGGCGGGCAGGTTGACGTGTTCTTCGACAACCTGAGCTCTTCGGCCCAGTTCCACAACACCGGCAAGCTGCGCATTCTGGCCGTGGCCGACGCCACGCGCTCGGCTGCCTTGCCACAGATACCCACCTTTGAAGAATCGAAAGTGGCGGGCATGAACGCAGTGACCTTCTTCGCCGTGGTGGCCCCGCCCGGCACGCCCGCAGCCACCGCCAATCTGCTGCAGAAGCAACTGGCCGACGCCATGGCACTGCCCGACGTCAAGGCACGGTTCGCCGAACAGGGTGCCGAGCCGCGAGGCTGGTCCACCGAACAGACGGGGCGATTCATCCAGGCCGAGTCGGCGAAGTGGAACAAGGTCATCAAGAGCGCCAACGTGACGCTGGAGTGAGACAGACCGCCATGCAGGAACAGACCATCCACTGGCGAAGCGACGCGCTCACGCGCATCCCCTATGCCCTCTACACCGACGCCCGGGTTCCGGAGCAGGAACAGGAAAGGATCTTTCGTGGCAACACCTGGAACTTCCTGTGTCTGGACGCCGACATTCCCGAAGCCGGCAGCTACCGCACCACGTTCGCCGGCACCACGCCGGTGGTGGTGGTGCGCGACGGCGATGACGAGGTGTATGCGTTCGAGAACCGCTGCGCACACCGTGGCGCGCTGATTGCGCTGGAGAAATCGGGCAAGGCAGAGAACTTCCAGTGCGTCTACCACGCGTGGAGCTACAACCGCCAGGGCGACCTCACCGGAGTGGCGTTCGAAAAAGGCGTGAAGGGCGAAGGCGGCATGCCGCCCGATTTCTGCAAGGAAGAACACGGACCGCGCAAGCTGCGCATTGCCGTGTATTGCGGCCTGGTGTTCGGCAGTTTCTCCGAAGACGTGCCCGACATCGAGGAGTACCTTGGCGATGAAATCTGCCAGCGCATCGAGCGTGTGATGCACAAGCCGGTGGAGGTCATTGGCCGCTTCACGCAGGCCCTGCCCAACAACTGGAAGCTGTATGTGGAGAACGTGAAGGACAGCTACCACGCCAGCCTGCTGCACATGTTCTTCACCACCTTCGAGCTGAACCGCCTTTCGCAAAAGGGTGGCGTGATCGTCGACGAATCGGGCGGCCACCACGTGAGCTATTCGATGATCGACACCACGGCAGAGAAGGACTCTTCGTACAAGGATCAGGCGCTGCGCTCCGACAACGACCGCTACCGGTTGAAGGATCCGTCCGTGCTCGCCGGCTTCCACGAATTCGACGATGGCGTGACGCTGCAGATCCTTTCGGTGTTCCCCGGCTTCGTGCTGCAGCAGATCCAGAACTGCCTGGCGGTGCGACAGGTGCTGCCCAAGGGCGTGGACCGCACCGAGCTGAACTGGACCTATCTGGGCTACACCGACGACACGCCCGAGCAGCGCAAGGTGCGCCTGAAGCAGGCGAACCTGGTCGGGCCGGCCGGCTTCATCTCGATGGAGGACGGCGCGGTGGGCGGCTTCGTGCAGCGCGGCATTGCCGGAGCGAGCGGGCTGGAAGCCGTGGTGGAAATGGGCGGCGACGAATCCGGCTCCAGTGAGGGCCGTGCGACCGAAACTTCGGTGCGCGGCTTCTGGAAGGCCTACCGCTCCCACATGGAGACGGCCCCATGATCGATCTGCTGACCATCGCCGCCTTCAACGCGCGCTACGCCCACACCATCGACAGCGATGCGCTGGAGGCCTGGCCCGCCTTCTTCACCGAAGACTGCCACTACCGCATCACGCACGTGGAAAACGAAAAGGAAGGCCTCGCCGCAGGCATCGTGTACGCGGACTCGCGCGCCATGCTGGAAGACCGCATCGCCGCGCTGCGCGAAGCCAACATCTACGAGCGCCAGCGCTACCGCCACCTGCTGGGCACGCCGTTGGTGGAGTCCGCCGACGGCATGGCAGCGCAGGCGCGCACGCCTTTCATGGTGGTGCGCATCATGGCCACCGGCCAGAGCGACGTGTTTGCCACCGGCGAGTACCGCGACCGTTTCGTTCAGCAAGCCGACCGGCTGTTGCTGGCCGAGCGCGTGGCCATCTGCGACAGCACCGTGACCGACACGCTGATGGCGCTGCCGCTGTGATTGCCGTGCCGCCCTTGCGCCGGCTGGCACTGGCCACCGGCGACCCCAACGGCATCGGCCCCGAGATCGCCCTGAAGGCCCTGGCCGCGCTGGACGAATCTGCGCGGGACCGCATCACTGTTTTCGGCCCCGCCGAGGTGCTGCGGCGCACGGCGGCCGCCTGCGGCCTGGCGTCGCTCTGGCCGCGAATTCGTCATGTCGAGGCCGGCACGCTGGGCGCGAGCGACGCAGTTCCCGGCCGCATCGACGCCGCCGCCGGTGCGTCCACCATCGCCTCCGCCACCGCCGCACTGCAGGCAGTGCGCGCAGGTGAACTGGACGCGGTGATCGCCTGCCCGCACCACGAGACCGCCATTCACCAGGCCGGTATCGCTTTCAGCGGCTATCCGTCGCTGGTGGCGCGCGTCTGTGGCGTGCCCGAAGACGAAGTGTTCCTGCTGCTGGTGGGCGGCGGCCTGCGCATCGTGCACGTGACGCTTCATGAAAGCGTCCGCACGGCGCTGGACCGCCTCACGCCCGCACTCGTGGCGCGGGCGGTGCGCGCCGGCGTACGCGCCTGCGCCCTGCTGGGCGTGAACGACCCGCACATCGGCGTGTTCGGCATCAACCCGCATGCTTCCGAAGGCAGGCTGTTCGGCCCCGAAGACCAGGACATCGTGGTGCCCGCCATGGCAAGGCTGCGCGCAGAGGGTCACCGTGTGGACGGGCCGCACGGCGCCGACATGGTGCTGTCCCAACGCCGACACGACCTTTATGTGGCCATGCTGCACGACCAGGGCCACATTCCCATCAAGCTGCTGGCGCCCAACGCGGCCAGCGCACTCAGCATCGGTGCCGACGCGCTGCTCTCCAGCGTGGGCCATGGCAGCGCCATGGACATTGCGGGACGCGGCATCGCCGACCCCACCGCGCTGCTGCGCACCATCGCCCTGCTCTCCGGCGAAGCATCTCAGGTCAACACATGAGCCATTCCATCGCCATCGAGGCCACCGAAGTCTCTTTC
>Ga0070752_1000826_pt1 | contig 23594 bp, 34 predicted proteins | sample VirMetDEL_Aug_30_FD_77440 | JGI IMG/M metagenome (GOLD analysis project Ga0070752, IMG submission 77440) | Aqueous microbial communities from the Delaware River and Bay under freshwater to marine salinity gradient to study organic matter... | ecosystem: Environmental > Aquatic > Marine > Coastal...
TCTCAGCGAATGCACAGTCAAGTGGACAAAGAACATCGAGTTTGACGGCGAGGCACTCAAGTGCAACAAAGAAAATGCTCAGATGCTCTATGAGAAACGAAACTGGATTGCAGAACAATTGGTTGAAGCCGCAGGAGATCGAGCCAGTTATTTTTTGAAATAACTTCACTGCTAGACCTATATGTCCGGCAGTGGGCTTGGCTCAACACCAGGGCGAAAGACCAGGCTAGTCCAAGGATTGACCATTTAGATGATGACTCAGTGCGTGACCGGTTCCCGGATGTGGAGCCGTTCGCGTATCTGATCGAATTATTGAGCCGGGTCGGGGTTGCTACTAACAACGGGTCGGGGATACAGGGCATCAGCTGGCAGGAGATAGATGCATTCGTCTCGCGCACCAGGATGCCGATAAACTCATGGGAAGCGGAGACAATAAAGCGCCTGTCGGCTATATATGCCGCCTCTGTGCTAAAATACGACAACCAAGACGCATCAGCGCCATTCCGCAGTGACCGCGAAAATGCGCGAATTGCATCATCTATGAAGTCTGCTCTCAGGCAGATCGTTGTGAAGGACAAAGATGGACTTAGCAACAATCCAGATCAAAGTTGATACTCGCGAAGTCAAAGCTGCGAATGATGATATTGGCAAACTTGGCCGTACCGGAACCCAGGTCAGCAAGGACATCAATGCCGCCAATGACAGCATGGCCAAGAGTACAGGCCGCGTTTCTGCTGCGTACAAAGCCCTGGGCGGCGTTATGGCTGCGCTCGGGGTTGGCGCTCTAGTCAGTTCATTTGCAAGCACAGTGACCGCCACAGAGCGACTGAGAGGCTCCCTGGTCACGATGACCGGCAGCACCGAGAATGCAGCATTCGCATTCGACAAACTTCTGGGATTTGCATCCACTACGCCATTCACACTAGATCAATCTGTTGAAGCATTCACCAAGCTGACCGCTCTGGGTCTGACTCCATCCGAGCGGGCTTTGCAGTCCTACGGCAACACTGCCGCAGCGATGGGCAAGGACATGATGCAGATGATCGAGGCGGTGGCTGATGCGACCACTGGCGAGTTTGAGCGCCTCAAGGAATTCGGTATCAAGGCCAAGTCAGAAGGCGACCGGGTTTCATTCACATTCCAGGGCATGACCACCACTATCGGCAAGAATGCTGCAGAGATTGAAGAATATCTGATGGGCATTGGCGAGGTGAATTTTGCTGGCGCGATGGAGAATCAGATGAAGCGCTTGCCAGGATTGTTGTCAAATCTATCTGACCAAGTGACCAAGTTCTTCCTGGCTATCGGAGAAGCGGGCGGCATCAATGCTTTCGGTGCTGCAATATCTGCTGCCAGCACCGCGATAGTCTTTGCAACAGAGAATCTCGATATTCTGGGCACTGCTTTCATGGCTGCCGCTGCTGCTGCAGGCGTGGCTTTCGGCCCGACCATGATTCTAGCGGCCATATCAGCTGTCCAGACGGCTGTAATTGCTTTGTATAAAGTAATCGCGTTCCATCCATTTGCTGCGCTTGCAATGGCTCTGGGAGCCGCTGCAGTGATCATGATCCGGCACTGGGACGCCATCAAGAAGGCTGCACAATCTGCAGCGATCAATATCCAGATCGGCTGGAATAAGCTGATGCTGTTTTTGATGAATGCCTTTGCTCCTGTGCTGAGCAGCATCACCGACCTGTTCAAGGACATTCAGCGCCAGGCCATTGCTACCTGGACAGCGGTCAAAGCTGCAACTATGGATCCGCTTAATGCCATTGAGACATTCAACAGCACGTTCGATGAAACTCTGGAGGCGTTGGAGCAGGGTGATCAGTCTGCCGGGGTATTCGGCATTCAGATTCGCACTACCAGGAACAGGATCGAGGAGCTATACGGCGAACTGGAAACTCTGAACGCAGAGACCGAGCTGGCTGACGATAATTTCGTGGAAGCAGAGCGATCCTTGTCTGACTTCCAGGTGCAGATAGACGAGACTGCCGTTGCTGCCGCTGCCGCTGAGGTGGAAATGGAAGCCATGCGTACCAAGGCGCTGGAAGTGCTGGGCGCAATCAGTAATGAGCAGGAAGCCCTGCATCTCAGCAACCTGGAACTGGAGATCCGAAACAATCTGCAAAAAGCCGGAGTCGATGCCACGTCAGAACTTGGTGAGCAAATCATTGCCGCCACCACTGAGTTGCACAACGAAAAGGCTGCCCTGGATGCAGCATCAACTGCTGCCGATGAACTGGCAAAAGCCAATGAAGAAGCGCAGAAGAAGATTGAAGAAGATACCAAGGCCACCAAAGACGCCATATCCGGGTTCTTTGTTGATCTGTTTACTAATGGACAAGACGCATTCAAGAACATCGGAGATTCATTCAAAGCCATGTTGGTGAAGATGTTGGCTGATTGGGCTGCAAGCCGCGTGATGGAAATAATCAGCGGCGGGTTCTCTAATCTTGGCTCCAGCATTAGCTCGATGTTCAGCGGCATATTCAGTTCGATTAGCTCAACTATATCCGGTCTCGCCAGCGCAGCTGCTGCAGTTCTTGGCGGTGGAGGCGGCGCAGCTGGAACTGCAGCGGCATCAGTAGCAGCAGCCACATCTGCGGCAGCCACATCTGCCGCAGTAACTGGTGGAATAAACACTGCAGCGCTGGCTGCAGGATCAGGCCTGGCCGCTGGAACCACTGCCGGATTTACTGCGCCAGGCGCACTGGCTGGCACAACAGCAGTAACAGGGTTGACTAGTGGAACAACTGCCGCCACAACAGCCGCAACGACAGGCACAACAGCAGCAGCAACCGGCGGTGGCATCAGTTCTGCATTGCAAACTCTCGGCCCGGCTGCGCTCTTTGGCTATCTTGCGCTCAAGTGGGATATATTCGGATTGAACAGGCCAAACTATCCATCATTCGATGAATTGCCGCCAGCTGTCCAGGCGCAAGAATTGTTAGAGGCATTTGAGGCCAATGCCCAGCCGTTCATGATGGGATTAGGCCCAGAAGATACCGAAGGCATGGCTGGATTTGAGCCTGCCGTGCTGATTGATCTTTACAGGCGCATCAAAGGCAGGCTCGGCACTGACGCGTCAGATACGCTTTCCAAGATTGAGAATCATCCACTGCTGCAGACTTCGCTGTACGATATGGTGGATGGATCATTCAAGGATGGCCTGTACAATGTTCCGCACGATGGCTTTGTAGCTGAGCTACATGCTGGCGAGCGAGTCTTGACCGCCCAAGAAGCAAATGCCAGGGACAGCATGGCAATGGACATTGCATCACTGCGTGGCTCGATTGAGGAAATCATGATCGCTGTGGCCAGGAACACCGCCAAGTCATATCGCCTGTATGACCGCTGGGACAAGAATGGCTTGCCGCCAACGAGGGCATAATTGTGAAGATCATTCGACCAGAAACAATCACAGACAGCATATTCCAATCGTCTACTGTTACCGAGGCGGACGAATCGGAATGGGCATCTGGCACGACTTATGCTGATGCTGCGCTGGTGATGGTCACAGGCACAGGCGGTGGCGCGGCGACTGCTACTCACAAGATTTACGAATCGCAGCAAGGCTCGAATACCGGCAACGATCCGACTATTGACGATGGCACATACTGGGTCGAGGTCTCCAGCACGAATCGCTGGAAGATGTTTGATGCTATCGTGCAGGATCAGACTGAGGCTGCTGGCGGCATGACTGTAGAGTTACAGTCACCGAACGTGATCAATGCCCTGGCGCTGATCAATGTTTACGCCGCATCGGTCACGATCACGGTGGACGATGCGACAGAAGGCGAAGTGTACAACGAGACTTTCAGTCTTATATCTGACTCAGGCATCCAGGATTGGTATGCGTACTTCTTCGAGCCAATCGTTCGGGATGATCGCCTGGCGATTACTGGGCTGCCGCCGTATGCCAATGCTGACATAACAGTGGTTTTTACAGAAACCGGCACAGCAAAGTGCGGCGCTCTGGTGATCGGGCAATTTGCAGACCTGGGCTTTTCGCAGCATGGCGCAAGCATGTCCATTATTGATTACTCGACCAAGACAACAGATGCACAGGGCCGGGTGACAATCACGCCAGGGGCTTATGCCAACAAGATGGAGGTCGATGTGGTCTTAAATACTGCATCATTCAAGCAGGCCAAGGACGTTCTGACCGATATTCGGACAACTCCCGTGGTCTGGATAGCGGAGGACGACAATCGCGGCTCCATCATTTACGGCTATTACCGAGAATTCGACATCATTTTGACCAATCCAACGCTCAGCAGATGCGCGTTGGAAATTGAAGGATTAGTGTAATGACTATTAGCACAATTACTGCACTACCAACAGCGCCAGCAAGAACTGACGCTCCTGCTACATTCATTTCCAGAGCAGATGCTTTCCTGGCTGCACTGGTCACGATGGTAACAGAACTTAACACCAGTATCGGTGAGATGAATACTGACATCGCTGGCGTTGATACTAACGTGGTTCTGGCTCAAAATTGGGCGACTAAGAACGATGCGGCAGTAACCGGCTCCGACTGGTCGGCATTCGCTAACGCAAGCGGTGCAGCACCTACAGGCTCGGCAAAGGATTGGGCTAGCAAGACTGCAGGGCAGATCGTTGCTGATGGCGAGTATAGCGCAAAGAGCTACTCTACCGACTCAGCGGCTAGCGCTACGTCGGCGGGGACATCCGCAACCAACGCAGCAACTTCTGCCAATAATGCTCAGATCTACGCTGCTGCGGCTCAAGCTGCGGTCGGTGTTCCTACGCTCTCCGGAAATGCTGGCAAAGCGTTAGCGGTAAACACTGCTGAGAACGGCGTGGAGTGGGCTGCAATAGACCCAACACTAGCAACACAGACCAAGACTTATATTTCAGGTGAGCAATCAACGCTCACTCTATCCTCTGCTGTGACTGCTGGTACTCCTGTAGTTTCTGTGACTAAAGAAGTCCCCCAAACAGGTGTTACTAATAATTCTTGGGATGTCAACTCAACTGCTGAAAATTACACCAGGGTCAATAGTGCCCCTGCGACTACGTTGGACTTTGTTGGGTTTGATGTGAGTACGGCGAATTTTGTTGATGCTTTTTCTGTTTCTGCACAAGATACAACCCCACAAGATATAGCGTTCAATACAGACGGCACCAAGATGTTTATTGTTGGTTTCGCAGGGCAAGACGTAAATGAATATACTCTTAGCACAGGCTTTGACGTATCTACGGCTACATACTCTCAAAACTTTTCTGTATCAGCGCAAGAAACATCTCCACAGGGAATAGCCTTTAATACAGATGGAACGAAAATGTTTATTGTTGGATATAGTGGAGATGACGTCAACGAGTATACACTAGGAACAGGATTTGATGTTTCTACTGCTAGTTACTCACAAAACTTTTCTGTATCTGCACAAGACACAGGCCCAGTAGGAATAGCCTTTAACAATGATGGAACTAAAATGTTTATTGTTGGCAGTACTGGACAAGATGTCAACGAATACACACTAGGCACAGGTTTTGATGTTTCAACGGCTACTTTTGTTGACGCATTTTCTGTATCTGCACAAGACACAAACCCAAGAGGAATAGCCTTTAATACCGATGGAACAAAAATGTTTATTGTTGGAACTGATGGAGATGACGTAAACGAATATACATTAGGAACAGGATTTGATGTTTCAACAGCAACATACTCCCAAAACTTTTCCGTATCTGCACAAGAAGCAACTCCATTCGGAATAGCCTTTAACACCGACGGTAATAAAATGTTTATTGTTGGAAGCACTGGGGATGATGTTAACGAATACGATCTAAGCTATTCCTCTGTAAAGATCGGCACAGGCTCCTTCACTTCCGCAGACGTAGGCAAAACTATCTACGCTAACTCTGGTGAGCTTATCCTCACATCTACAGGTGGTGCCTTTGTAGAAACCACAGCCCCTTCTTCTTACGCTCAAGTAGCTTCAGGTGACTGGGAGATGTACGCCGTAGTGTATAACACCACTGATGGTGATTTGGAGTTGAGTGGAATTCTTGATCCTGATACTAAGTTTGATGTTTCTACGGCTAGTTTTGTTGATTCTTTTTCTGTAGCTTCACAAGAAACACAGCCAAGCGGAATAGCTTTTAATACCGACGGCACGAAAATGTTTGTTGTTGGTTTTGCTGGAGATGACGTCAACGAATACACATTAGGCACAGGTTTTGACGTTTCAACGGCAAGTTTTGTTGACGCATTCTCTGTATCTGCACAAGAAACAGACCCGAGAGACATGGCATTTAATAGCGATGGCACTAAGATGTTTATTGTTGGCACTAGTGGACAAGACGTCAACGAGTACACATTAACTACAGGATTTGACGTTTCTACGGCCACCTACTCACAGAACTTTTCTGTATCCGCACAAGAAACACAGCCACAGGGAATAGCATTTAATACTGATGGCACAAAAATGTTTATTCTTGGAACCGATGGAGATGACGTCAACGAATACACACTAGGCACTGGATTTGATGTATCCACAGCATCTTATTCACAGAACTTTTCTGTATCCGCACAAGACACATTCCCGTACGGGCTAGCTTTCAACAATGACGGAACAAAAATGTTTGTTGTTGGTGGGTCTGGTCAAGATGTTAACGAATACACATTGGGTACAGGTTTTGACGTATCCACGGCCACTTATTCTCAAAACTTTTCAGTATCTGCACAAGAAGCAACCCCACGAGGAATAGCCTTTAACACTGATGGAACAAAGATGTTTATTGTTGGATATGGTGGACAAGACGTCAACGAATATAACGTTGGCACAATCTCAATCCCATCCGGCTACAACGCAGCCCACACTACAGCCTCAATAGACTCTACCTACTGGACTGACATTAACTCCATGACTGCTGATGAAAGCGCAGGTGATGGGAATGTCTATTACGCAGTCTCTACAGACGACAGAACAACGTGGACTGTTATAGATAACACAGACGGCGAGAGAGATATTGTCCGGAACAACGGTGGTACTTGGGAATACAACTCTAACTCAACCTACGGTTCGGAGACCTGGACAGCGGCAAGCACTAATACAGAACTGAGTGCTTTGGAAGAAGCGATGGCCGAAGCCGAAAACCGCATGAACAAGACTCAACTAGAGGCCGTCACAGACGCCAACCACTTTACTCTAGGTAATGATCTGGATTTGGCGATTATCTTTAATCTGTCTAGTGGCTCAACTGTTCCTTCAAGTGATGGGGTATCTATTAACTACGATGCCAACACACTCAATGAAGGCGCAATAATTGGTACTGATTACGACTTTGATTTCCCCGCAACGAATAAAGTCAGGATAACTGCTCTGGCTGCCAACAACTTGAAAGTGAGGGTAGTGTAATGAAGCACACTCAGGAAGAACTAAAGGCTATTGTTGATGCACGAAACGCTACCAAGGCTTTCCAAATAGAAGCTAGACAGATAGTCAAGGACTACACACAGGAAGAAATAGACACCTTCCCTGTTCAGGAAGAAGAAGCCAAGTCATATATAGCTGACAACACTTCTCCAACTCCAATGATTGACGCCATTATCAGCGAATCAGGCGAGGACAAGGCTGAATTGGTAAGCAGGATTATTACCAAGAGCAATGCTTTCCGGGCATCGGTTGGTAAAGCGCTGGGCAAGAAGCGAAAGAGTGCTACTGGATAGCGATTATGCTGAGCCTGATCACATCGCTGGTTGATCCTGTTGCTGGATTGCTGGACAAGTTCATCGAGGACAAAGACCAGAAGGCCAGGCTGGCTCACGAGATCGCTACGCTTGCAGACAAGCAAGCTCAGGAGCAGGTCATGGGCCAGATCGAGGTCAACAAAGCCGAAGCGCAGCATCCGAGCATGTTCGTTGCTGGTTGGCGGCCAGCGGTCGGATGGGTATGTGCGCTGGCCATGTTGTTCAACTTTCTTCTGATCCCGTTTATCAACCTTGGCCTGGACATTTCCGGCTATGACATCCAGCTTGATCTAATCGACATGCAGACCATGATGCCGGTCCTGCTTGGCATGTTGGGACTTGGCGGCATGCGAACTGCTGAGAAGATCAACAAGGTTGAACGCAACCGCTGATGGCTTACAATCATATGGGTAACCGCAATCCTCCTGATGTTGAGCTGCTCAATTATTGCACTGAAAGGCAGCATCAAGTCTTGTCTCTGTGGATTCAGCTGGGCAGCAGCGTGGAGGCAGCGAAGCATCTGGCCATGAACGATAAAACCGTTCGTGAAGTGAAGTATGCTGTAGAAAAGAAAGCCGCAAAAGCTGGGTATACGTCAACATTCAACGCGACCAGATTTGTTGATCCTGGGCAGCAGATCATCGGAAAGTCTACGCTGACCAAGGATGATGAAGGCAATACCGTCTGGATCAAGACCAAGGCCGAGCAGGAGAACCAGCGCAAAGCCCTGCTTGAGTTCGTGGAAGGGCTGCAGTCCAGCATCGAGCCAGTAACGCCAAAGAAGATTGAGAACAAGAAGCGCAGCAAGGAATTGATGCCTAGCATATTCATCGGAGATGCCCACATTGGCATGCGAGCCGATCGTGCAGAGACCAGAGACCGATCATTCGATAGCAGGATAGCGCAGAGCGAAATCTGCACAGCGATAGATGACCTGGTATCAGTCGCGCCGGATGCCGACACCGGGCTGCTTGTCAATGTCGGTGATTTTGTCCATGCCAACAACAGCAACGCCACCACCGCGAAGGGAACGCCGCTGGACGTGGATACTCGCTATGAGAAATTCATGCGGGTGGCTGCCGAGACCCTGCGCCATGCTGTGGATTCAATGCTGACCAAGTTCAAGAATGTCCAGGTGATCATCGCCAGGGGCAATCACGATCCGGACGCAGCCATCGCGCTGCAGATGATTCTGGAGTATTACTACGCCAAAGAGCCACGGGTAAACGTCCTGAGATCCAAGGGATACTTCCACTACATCAAGTTCGGGAAGTGGTTGCTGGGCGTCCATCACGGCGACAAGATCAAGGCCGACAAGCTGGCCAATATAATGCCCAGGGATATGCCGGGCGCGTGGTCTGATACTACGCACCGGATGTGGGCGGTTGGGCATTTTCACCATTCCCACGAGATCGAATGCGACAATTCGGTTATTGTGAAGAAGTTTGGAACCCTGGCACCGCCTGATGCCTGGCATGCCAGCCAAGGATATGGATCGGCGCATGTCATGGAGATGATCGTTTTCAAGCGCGAAGGCGGCAAGATGCTTTCGTATTCCTATGAAATCCCACGGGAAAATCGTGGGCTCGATGCGGAGATTTTATAGCGCGGAATTCGTGCTAAAATTAACTCATTATGGCTAAAGACCCACGACTGACCAGGCTCGGACTTGAAGGATACAACAAGCCGAAGCGCACACCGAATCATCCGACAAAATCGCATGTCGTGGTGGCGAAGGAAGGCGACCAGATCAAGACGATCAGGTTCGGCCAGCAGGGAGTCAAGGGATCGCCGTACCGAGAAGGCGAATCCAAGGCCAACCGATCCAGGCGACTAGCCTGGAAAGCAAGACATGCCGATAACATCAAGAAAGGCAAGATGTCGGCAGCCTGGTGGAGTAACAAGGTCAAGTGGTGATGGTATGCAGCACAAGCCCGCTGAATTGGTTTTATCAATACTCTACTATGGGCACGGTCAATATACCGTCGAGGAAATCATGGAATTGGTTGAGCTGATCGCCTCCTATGAAGGCCAGAAGTCCAATACAAAGCAAACTGAACTGAAGGTCGTGCCGATTAGTGCGCTAGTTGATGAATATGAATGATGCAGAACTTGAGCTGCTCCTGGACAGAGCTGCGAAAAAAGGCGCACAGCAAGCCCTGAAGGACATCGGCATGGGCGATGAAAAAGCCTATGACGATATACGCGAATTGCGATCATTGCTGGAAGTTTGGCGCGATACGCGCAAAACAGTCGGACATACCATTACTCGCATCATTACAACTGCGATCCTGGCGCTCATAGCGACCGGGATATACTTTGAATTCGGTGGAAAGCAATGAGCGAATACACCAACCTGAACCCGTCCGGGCATACTCTTTTTGATATAGCCAGAGGCAACATCGCTGAAGCCCGTGTACTGAATCTGTTTGGCTATAATCCCGACGTTGGGACTACCTACGAAACAATCTGGAATTTCGGTGGCGTTTATTCCAGACCAGCATCTGCTGTTGTCATGTCGGTATCCAGTTCTAACTCTGGAGACACAAACAAGCGCATCAAGATCACCGGGCTGGATGAATTCTATGATGAAGTGATCGAGATCATCACCACTGACGGCACTGATGCGACTACGCCGGTCGCTGGCCAAGTAGAATTCTTGAGAATCAACCAGGTGATCAACCTGGACGGCACTCACGCTGGAAATATATCTGTGACCAATGGCGGCACGACTTATGGATATATTGGCATCGGTGAAGGTATCTCACAGATGTGCGTCTATACTGTCCCGGCTGATCATTCGCTGTATCTGTTTCGAATAGATTTGAACTCTGCGACCGCAAACCCGAACAAATATCTGACTTTGAGAAATAAGACGATTTCCAAAGAAGGACTTGTTATCAATACAGCCAGGGCGACATCGGCCACGACTCAAATCAGCTATGACCGGCAGGTGCCATTCCGCATCAATGAATGCACGGACTTTGAGTTCGATGTCAAATCCAGTTCTGGCACGAACGAAGTGGCTATATTCGTTGAAGCAGTATTGTTAAAAAACGCCTGGGGACGTGACTAATGCCACTAATCCAAGGTTATAGCGGTAAATCCATCTCTGAAAACATCAAGCGCGAGATGCGAGCAGGCAAGTCGCGAAAACAAGCGACAGCTATTGCTCTATCGGTAGCGCGTAAAGCGAAAGCAAGGGCAAAGAAATGAACAAACTGAAACTCGCATTTGAAATCGGCAGATTTGTTGTATTCATCATCACTTCCATCAAGACTCTGGTTCTGAGCGCCGAGGAACAACTGCCAGAAGGCGGCCACGGCAAACAAAAATTCGAGGCTGTTAAGACTGCGATCATCATGGCGGCGAAATACGCTGAAATCGCTGATGAAGCCATTGATGCGGTGGATGGCTTTATTGACGATCAGATCGAAGGTGCGGTTGCCAAGTTCATCAATCTCAGCGAATGAGATATTTCAAGCTGGCAGAATTTGCCTGCCGGTGTGGTGAATGCGATTCAGACGGCTCCGAGATGTCGCCCCGGCTCCTGGAGCTGCTGGATAGCCTGCGAACTATCTGCGATTTCCCGCTAATCATCACATCCGGCTACCGCTGCCCAAAGCATCCCGCAGAAGCCAGTAAGAGCGTCCCTGGGCCACATTCCGGCGGGGTGGCTGTGGATATATCACTGTCAGGAGAAAATGCCCTGACGGTGCTCTCAGCGGCTTTGGCGATGGGTTGCTTCACCGGCATCGGCATCCAGCAGAAGCGGACGGGCAGGTTTATCCACCTGGACATAGCGCAAGACCACGAATTTGGCGGGCCACGTCCTACAATTTGGTCATATTAGTTATCAAATCTATTTACATTTGGCTCCGTTTCGGTTAATAATTGCCGTCACCGGTAATTCTGCCGGGTATAGGAGCGAACAATGAGTAAAACACCTACCGCCGGTGACATCTGGCAAACGCTGTCCGCTATTGATGTGAGCAATCACGTTGAGCAGAAGGGCAACCTGACATATCTATCCTGGGCATGGGCTTGGGGCGTTCTGATGGAGCACTACCCAGAAGCCGAGTATGCCTTTGGCGAGCATGAGATCCATGCCGATGGCACTGTGACAGTCTACTGCACAGTGAGCATCGGAGCCTGCAGCCGTACCATGTGGCTGCCGGTGATGGATCATCGCAACAAGGCAATACCGAATCCTGGCGCTTTCCAGATGAATACTAGCAAGATGCGCTGCCTGACCAAGTGTCTGGCAATGTTCGGGCTGGGCCATTACATCTATGCTGGCGAAGATTTGCCTGCTGCTGAACAGGCAAAGCAAAGCGAACCGCTGAACGATGACCAGTGGAGCAAGATTGATGATCTGCTGACTAAAACCGAATCAGATCGGGAGAAGTTCGCCAAGGCGTTCGGCGTGGATAAGCCGGAAGATTTGACACAAGGACAGCTTGAGAAAGCGACTCAGGCATTGGAAATCAAACTCAACAAGATGGAGCAGGCCAATGCGAGTCACTGAGCACGAGCAACGCAGCGAAGGCTGGTACGCGGCGCGGTTGGGCATTCCGACCGCCTCGCAATTTGGCAAGATCATCACGCCGACCGGCAAGCAATCTGCACAGATGGCGGCATACTGCAATCAGCTGATCGCCGAGAAGATCACTGGCGAGCCGACATACGTCAAAGTCACCGATGCGATGCAGCACGGCACTGACACTGAGCCAGAGGCACGGGCGTTCTACGAGATCGCCTATGACGTGGAAGTGTTTGAAATCGGGCTTTGCCTGCACGATACGATGGACGCAGGCGCATCACCTGACGGGCTGGTGGGAGATGATGGGCTGCTTGAAATCAAGTGCCCGCAACCAGGAACGATGGTGGAGTATCTGCGGGAAGAATGGCTGCCTGCAAAGTACAAGCCGCAGGTCCAGGGCCAGCTTTGGATTACTGGGCGCGAGTGGTGCGATTTTTTCGCCTACCATCCGACCATGAAACCGCTGATGGTGCGAACGTATCGCGATGAAGAATACATCGGCGAACTTGCTGCTTTGGTTGGTCAAGCAGTGGAAATAATAAATCTGAACGTAGAAAAACTCAGGAGAAAATAATGAGTCTCAATAAAGCAATGCTGATCGGGAATGTCGGTCAGGACCCGGAAATACGTCACATGCCAAACGGCAACGCCGTTGCAAATCTTTCAGTTGCGACTAGCGAAACCTGGAAGGACAAGAACACCGGCGACAAGCAGGAAAAGACTGAATGGCACCGCGTTGTGGTATTCGGCAATCTGGCCAACATCGTGGAGAATTATGTTCGCAAGGGCAGCAAACTCTACATTGAAGGCAAGATTCAGACGCGCAGCTGGGAGCAGGACGGTGTGAAGAAATACAGCACCGAGATCGTTGCCAATCAATTACAGATGTTAAATCGCGTTGAATCGTCCGGTTCTGTTGATAATTCTCAACAAAAACAGGACAATGAGGATCAATTCGAGGACATCCCGTTTTAGATAAAAAAAGGCCCGCTGCAAGGCGGGCCGAAACTCTCAAGGGAAGATAATGAACAACACCGACATTTTAGACTTTGGTAAAGCTGTTCGCAACGCGCAAAAATGCACCTATATTCGCCAGGCCGATATTGCTCGCGAATTAGGCGTCAGACCGCAAACTGTTGCTCGATGGGTAAAAGCAAAAAACATCAAGCTATCAGTAGCAATTCGGATCGCCAGCGTTTTTGATGAGCGCATCAGCGACTTTCTTGCAAAGTATTCCAATCAAGGCTGGGACTACAATGAGTGATGTCATGCTAAAGGCCAGGGGCCGATGGCATGGATTACTGATTGCGCTCGGTATTGATGAAACCTATCTCAAAAACATTCACGGGCCATGCCCGATCTGCGGTGGAAAAGACCGTTTCCGTTTTGATGATAAAGGCGGCGATGGGACGTACTACTGCAACTGCTGCGGTGCAGGTGACGGATGGAAACTCGCGCAGCTGATTACCAGACTGAGCGCGAAGGAAGTCGCCAAGAAGATATTTGCTCTGGTGGGCGATGTACCAGCTCGCAAGCAAACACCGCTTGACCAAGACTATGATAAGAACCGCAAACGACTGCAGCAGATTATGCGTGGCTGCGACACCGATGCGGAAATCAGCGCGATGCGTTTATACCTACGCAATCGTGGGCTCCCGTATACGCATCACCTGTATTTTCATCCAGGGTTGCCGTATTACGATTCCGGGGCATTGCTTGGAAAGTATCCTGCGATGCTGGGCCAGCTATGGAACAACGGGCAGGCAGTGACGTTGCACATTACCTATCTGACGCCAGACGGCAAGAAGGCTCCAGTCCCAGCAGCGAAGAAGATCATGCCAAAGTGCGGCACAGTTACCGGCGGCGCTATACGCTTGTCTGATGTGTATCCAGAGATGGGCATTGCCGAAGGCATCGAGACTGCCCTGGCGGTGATGAAGCTGTACAACATGCCATGCTGGGCAGCGGCGACTGCTGGATTGTTGGAGAAATTCAATCCACCGGCAGAGGTGAAAGATTTACACATCTTTGCTGATAACGATGCCAGTTATACAGGCCAGGCTGCAGCGTATTCGCTGGCTAAGAGATTATCGAATGAGATTGGAGTACGGGTTCATGTGCCAGAGCGCGTTGGCACTGATTTTGCGGATTATGTGGAGCGAGACAAATGCAAGGGCAGCACTGGGTAGTCAATTCTGAATTCACGAAAAAAGAATTCATCAAGCACGTTGCAAAACTATACGACCAGCACAAGCATGTCACCTTCCAGTGGACTACGGGGAAGCAGCGATCATTAAAGCAAAACAATGCACTGCATCTTTTCCTACAACACCTGGCTGATTGCCTGAATGAAGCCGGGCTGGATATGCGGGCTGTATTGAAGGAAGGCGTAGAAATTCCCTGGACGCGAGATAATGCCAAGGAGCATCTCTGGAAGCCATTGCAGAAAGCTGTGATCGGCGAGGAATCAACTGCGGACGCTGAGCGCCAGGACTATGCCAAAGTGCAAGAAGTGCTGGCTCGGCATATGGGCGAGAAATTTGGAATCAAAATACCGGAGTGGCCGCAGAATGATAAAGTATAAGATACGCCAGAACTGGCGGGATTTTGCAGACAGCGCAGTCGGAGATGAGGCGCTGAACGGGCGCACGATTGCGAATGGCCGCAAGTCTCAAGTGGTTGGGTTAATGGGTGAAATGGTATTCGGAAGATACCTGATCGACAATCAACTTGATTTTCAATACCTGGCGATGGAGTCAACTGATTTTGATTTCCGGGTGGACAGCCTGTTTATTGATGTAAAGACTGCACATAGTAACTACGAGCCGCAACCAGATTGGCATTGTCGCATTCCCACATATCAAGAATTCCAGCGCACCGACATCTATGTGTTTGCGGGAGTGAGTGATTATGACGCAACGCTGTGGGGATGGATCACAAAGGATAGATTCTGGAGTGATGAAGTAAGCTGGCTGCAGGAAAAAGGCTCGATGGATAAAAAAGTACAGCTGGCCGAAAATCGCATGATGAATATCTCTGATTTGAATGCGATGGAAGATTTGATCACGCTACTTGCTCACCAGGGCGATGCGAACTAGGCGATGTTCACTATGCAGAAAGAAAGTGCCTGCGGAAACTGCTGTGATTGGCAGGCTGCGGGCATTTTGCTGCATGGAGCATCTGATCGAGTATTCCAGGAGCGAAGCTGGCAGGCAGAACTATGACAAGCAACGCAAAGCCGAGAAGCGTGAAACGCTTGCCAAACAGAAAACGGTATCAGATCACCGAAAGGAAGCGCAGCAGGCATTCAATGCGCTCATACGAGCCAGAGATGCCGGAAAGCGCTGTATATCGTGCGACACCATTCTATCACCTGGTGGAGTTGGCGGCGGTTACGATTGCGGGCACTATCGTAGTGTCGGCAGCGCTCCTCATTTACGTTTTCATTACCTGAACGCGCATGGCCAATGCAAGAAGTGCAACAGGTATCTCAGCGGCAACGTGGTGGAATACCGCAAGCGCCTGATTGATCGAATCGGGCTGGCGAAGGTTGAAGTTATCGAAAATGATAACCGTCCCAGGAATTACAACAAAAACGATCTACAACGACTCAAGAGGATCTGCAGAAAATGGCAAAAAAAATTAAGATAACCGAAAAGCTGAAAAAGCACATCAAGGCGCTATATTTTGAGGATGATCGCAAGCCAGTGAAGATTTACAAAATGACAGGGGTTCATCCTGATGAAGTGCGGAAAATTGTCTACAACAAAATCTGATGACGTGCAGATCGGCGGCGAGCACTACCGTTCCAAGTCAATCCAGCAATGGGAAGCGATGGAAGCATGGTTCACGCCCAGGGAGTTTATAGGCTACCTGCGCGGTAATGTCATAAAATATATCGGTCGCTATCCAGATAAGAATGGCATTGAGGATCTGCGCAAGGCCAAGCACTACCTGGACAAGCTGATTGAGATGGAGACGAAATATGGCGATCAATGACCCGGTCAAGCCGAATCAAAGCCAGCAGAAGAAGGATGAGCTGCGGCAAAAGCTGGAGCAGGACATCAAGGAATATCTGGCCAAAGGCAACAAGATCATGACGGCCCTGGACGTCCGGCATCAGCAACTTGTACGCAAAAAAAAGCCCTGACGGAGCGATGCCAGGGCTTTTTATCGCTCAAGTATTTTTGTATACTTGGGCTGTCGGTGGCGTTGTAGCGCCTGGTGTACCGACCCAAATGACAGGGAGAAAAGACGGTACGCCGATGTGCGTATTTTCTTTTATCCTACCAATTGGGTCAAGTACCTGGCCAAATCCGCTAAAAGTTAGCGATTCTCGCCACCACCGGGGTGGTAGATCAAGACCGATAAAATCTCTGATGGTCGGGCGCAGACCTAATAAAACTGCAGCTGCGGAAACGTGTAACTAAGCCAGCGATAGTCCTGCTCTGTCCTAACCCATGACAACAGGCAACTGCAAGCCGAAAGGTCAAAGTCTGGTGAGGCGGTGTACGGAACGGCATCCCGCGGGGACAGCCTAGTACGCAGGGACGACTCAGCGCGAGGCTGGGCGGAGTAATGAGTACCGAGGCATTATTGCCTACCGTCATTTTTTGACGGCTGCAGGGGACAGGCCAGTAGCACCACTGGGCTCTTGCAGGGGAAAATGGGTAAGTATGCCTGAATGGTGAAAAGTAAACAAAAACGGTAATAAAAGTGAGCGAAACGATGAAAGAAAGCATTGAATTACGGGAGCATCAGATACAGGCGATTGACCAGATCAGGCGGTCATTCTGGGCAGGGAAAAAGCGGGTTTTACTGGCTGCGCCATGTGGGTTCGGCAAGACCATCATCAGCGCTTGGATGGCACAGGAAGCAATCGCCAAAGGCCAGCGTGTTATCTTCTTCGCAGATCGCATCAAGCTGATAGACCAGACGCTCCAGGCTTTCGACAAATTCGGTATCCAGTACGGTGTGCTGCAGGCCGACCATCCACTGACTGATCCCAGCAAGCCCTGCCAGATCGCCAGCATCCAGACGGTTGCACGGCGCAAGCATGTCTCGGACTATGATCTTGCGATCATTGACGAATGCCATACTGCCTATGAATCCATTACCAAGATCATGGACCGCTACGATGTGGCCAGATATGTGGGATTGAGCGCAACGCCGTATAGTCGAGGCTTGGGGCTGATCTGGCATGACCTGGTAGTGCCAACGACTACCGAGAAGCTGATCCAGCAAAAATACCTGACGCCGGTGCATTACTATGGTGGGCGCTCTGTGGACGTTTCTAAGCTCAAATCTAAAGCCCTGCCCACAGGTGGCTCAGATTACGATCCAGAGGCCCTGGAAGCCGCCACAGACGCCGATACTGGGCTTGTCGGCGACATTGTACGGAACTGGCTGGAACACGGCGAGAATCGCCAGACAATCGCCTTCTGCCCATCCATCAAGCAGAGCAAGTTCCTGGTGGATGAATTTCGCCGCCATGGAATCCCAGCCGAACACATCGATGGCTATACCGAGGAAAGCGAGCGCCGCCGGCTATACACTGGCCATGATGCCGGGGAGTTCAAGATTCTCAGCTGTTCCAAGCTCCTGACGGTCGGGTACGACTCACCCAGTACCAGCTGCATGATCGACTGCAAGCCGACCAAGAGCCTGATCGGGTATCAGCAGGCTGCAGGGAGAATCATCAGGACAGCACCTGGAAAGGATTATGCCATTTATCTTGATCATGCCGGGAACGTGCAGCGCCACGGGATGATGGAGTATCTTGTGCCGCACCACCTGGACACCAAGGAAAAGCATTTTAGCGAGCGCAGCCAGGTCAAGAAGGACAAGAAGGAAGAAGCTGCCATCAATGAATGCCGAAGCTGCGGCCAGATCATGCAGGGACTACGCTGTAAGTGCGGGCACGAGATCCGCATCACGGAAGCCCTGGAAAGCACCAATGAGTTATTGGTCAGGCTGAACGGCAATGGCCGGAAGAAGCAGTATTCCACCGAAGAAAAGCAGCGCTGGTACGCCAATCTGATGAAGTACGCCAAGCAGTCCGGTTTCAAGCCAGGATGGGCCAGCCACCAGTACAAGGCCAAATTCGGGGTCTGGCCGAAGAATATGCGCGAAGATCACCAGCTGCGAATCCAGGATGATGTGGTCAATTTTATCCTGAGCCGCCAGATTGCCTATCGGAACTGGCAGCGAAAGCAGGCGCAAAAATAATGCCAGCAGGCGGTGCATCGGGTTTTGACCGTTTCCCGGAAAACACCTGCAGCAAGCGATGGCATCTCGCTATCTCTCACGCCAGGCGCTTGCCGTCAGGCCCACGATACGGGCCACCACAATGATCTGCGGATTATGCTGGATTTGGGAAAATCAGCCATTTTGTACGCCAGAATCCCACGAAATTGTACAAAAATCGTACAAAAATAACGAAAAACAGGAAATTTGTTATCAAAACTGTTTACTTTTGGGCCCAGATGTAGATAATGATCTACATGGAGCGGCACAAAGCGGCTCACAAACGGAGATAAAACGAATGACTAATCCAGCAAACATCCAAGCGGTTCAAGCTAAGCAACTTAAAAACGGTAAGTACCAGTACATCGCAATCTTGGCTGATGGCACTGAAGAGGTGATCAAAAAAGCAGGCCTTTTGAAGCCTTTCGTTAATGTTTATGATAGGTATGTAAACGGCAACGGAAAAGCTAATGCACTTAGCTCACGTTGCACATACAACAGCAAGCCAGACGTTAAACAGTTGTACCTAAAAATATCGCCAATCAAATCAATCGAAGTCGAGGTGATCTAATCAAAAACTCACAACCGAACCCAGACCCGCTTAACTGCGGGTTTGGCAGTAGAAACAAAGCAACATCTGGCGCAACCATTACTAATAGCGAGCATTCTGATAAAAGAATTACTCAAAAAGGAGCGAAACATGAACGAGCAAGACATGATTGGCTACACTACCATCGCAGAACTTGTAAGAGAGCGGCAGGCAAAGGAGATCGCCTATGCCCGAAAGCAGCTTGCTAGCTGGGAGTGGAATCTCAAAAACACGAGCCTGCCCGAAGCATCGCTGCAAGTTGCCTGCTGGAAGGAAAGAATCGAATCGATTCTGCCGCAGCAGCATGCTATGGAACTTCCTGGACGGAATGATGCTTGAGAGTAAAAAGAAACCCAGATTTTTTTGAAAAAACGGAGAAGAAAATGAAATCACTGAACGCGATAATTTTTGACAGCCTGGACGAGATCATCCGATACGGCGAGTTCGATCCAAGCTATAAAGTCCTGGATGAAGTGCTGGAGTCCTTGATGGAAAGCGAAGGCGCTGACTCGGTGTACTATGAGGCCATTGATGGCGATCACTTGCTGGCCAGCCTACGCATCAAGCAGCTGGTAGAAAAATGCCTTGATGATCAGATACGCGCTGATCGCCGCGAAGCCCAACTGCTGCGAGAGTATGCAGAGCGCAGGCTGACCAGGTACGAGGATCGCATCTGGGCGCTCTGGGAAGAAAAGGCAATGCCAATGCAGGAGGCATACTGATGAAAGATTTTATGTACATGCTGGGATGCGGTGCTCTGACCATCGCATTCACTCTGATGGTTCTTGACGGCTGGAGTTCGAGCGATTACCAGAATGATATCTGCGAACAACGTGCCCAGTGGGAGGCTACTGGGCATGACTATGTCGGCATTCCATATGGCTCAGAGGATTGCGAGTGAACTATTACAACGAATATGAGCCATTCGCTGTTGAGTGGCTCAAGGAGCTTATCAAGGATGGCTTGATCCCAGCGGGAGATGTAGATTCAAGAAGCATTACCGAGGTTGAGCCATCTGATCTGAAGGGATATAAACAATGCCATTTTTTCGCCGGAATAGGAGGTTGGGCATATGCAGCTAGACTTGCTGGATGGAGAGATGACAGACCAATGTGGACAGGATCACCGCCCTGTCAGCCATTCTCGGTCGCAGGAAAGCAGAAAGGAACAGATGACGAGCGACACCTCTGGCCCGTCTGGTTCAATCTTGTCAGAGAGTGCAGACCTTCAATCATATTTGGAGAGCAAGTTAGCTCCGCTATCAGGCACGGCTGGCTTGATTCCCTTCAAGAAGATTTGGAAGCTGAAGGCTACGCCTGCGCAGCGGCGGTACTGCCAGCTTCAGGTGTCGGCGCTCTCCACAAAAGGGATAGGCTCTGGATCGTGGCCCACGCCAGCGGCTCGGGACGGCAAGGATGGGGCGGCTCCGAGCGTAGTGAACAGCGGGAGATCCGACAAGATGGCGCACTGTGTTCATCTGATGGAAGAGGTGTCGAAATGGCCGACACCATTATCAAGCGACAACAGAGACCGGGGGCATTACGACAGTCCAGCAATTCAGAGGCGGATAGAGAAGAAAAAATCAATCGAACTTTCAATGATGGTTGGCTCAATATGGCTGACTCCAACGACATCGGACACCAATGGAACGAGAGAATTGGACGGGAAGCGGAGCGGCGGGCTGAATACGCAGGCAACGACTCTCTGGCCGACAGTAACAACTCAGGACAACGCTCAGATGGCGGGCCAGTACAGCAAGACCAATGGCACAACACTTGGGGGCGCTGTCAGGCAGTGCAATGCAAAGACGGAAAATTCCGAGCCATCCCAACTGAACCCGCGCTTTTCCCTTTGGCTAATGGGATATCCAATCGAGTGGGCATACTGCGCGGAGCGGGTAACGCCATTGTCCCGCAAGTCGCGGCAGAAATAATCAAGGCATTTGTATGAGACAAGAAAGCGAACTGAACATCCTGGAAAATTGCAATCAGTGTATTCACCAAATACGAGACAAAATTAATCCGAATCGTTTATACTGCGCTAAACTCACTGAGAAACATGGGTTCGAGGTAGAGATATGCGTGAACAAGTACAAGCATTTCCCGACAAACTGCCCGCTGCCGAAAGTCTGAAAGTGAACAACCCCTGCGTGGGTATTTGCTCCACCACCACAGTCGGCTCCATCTGGTGCGTAGGATGCAATCGGTACTACAAAGACGTGATCGCCTGGAACGCATATAGCCTGGAAGAGAAGATACTGGCTATGCACCGGGCTTGCGAGCATCGGAAGGCCAAGGAGAAGGGCTTTGTGACTGACCACACCGACTACTTGGCAGGCAAAGTTCCATCTGTGATATAATCCCTGCATCAGCTGCTTGGGGCGGCTGTTCAGATGTACGGGGTACAGATGGCACAAGACGCAATAGAGCACTCGATTGTCTCAATAGACGATCTAATACCGTACGCTCTCAATTCTCGCACTCATTCCGATGCTCAAGTGGCGCAGATTGCTGCCAGCATATCGGAGTTCGGCTTTCTCAATCCAATCATCGTGGACGGCGACAACGGCATAATTGCTGGGCATGGCCGCGTATTGGCTGCCCGTAAACTGGGCAAAACCCATCTTCCAGTGGTACAGGCAAAGCATTTGACAGAGGCCCAGAAAAAGGCTTATGTCATTGCGGATAATCGCCTGGCTCTAAATGCTGGATGGGACACGGAGATATTATCGACGGAACTCACCGCACTCCAGGAATCAGATTTCGATCTTGAACTGCTCGGATTCGATTCAGACGAGCTCGCCAAGCTCCTGGAACCGGAAACAGTCGATGGTTTGACCGATGAGGATGAGGTTCCCGATGTGCCAGACGATCCTATAACCAGGCCCGGAGATGTCTGGGTTATGGGGAATCATCGTCTGATGTGCGGTGACAGCACTAGCATCGATCAGATAGAAGAATTGTGCGGTCAATCTGTGGATATGTGGCTCACTGACCCACCATATAATGTCGCTTACGAGGGCAAAACAAAGGATGCGCTAACAATAAAAAATGACTCAATGGGCGACGGCCAATTTCGGCAATTCCTGCGCGATTGCTATGTTGCGGCAGATTCGGTCATGAAGCCAGGTGCCGTATTCTATATTTGGCATGCCGATTCAGAAGGATACAATTTTAGAGGCGCAGCAAAAGATACTGCTTGGCAGGTTCGACAATGTTTGATATGGAAAAAACAATCAATGGTAATGGGAAGGCAGGATTACCATTGGCAGCATGAGCCATGCTTATATGGCTGGAAAGATGGCGCTGGACATCTCTGGGCGTCAGATAGAAAGCAAACCACTATCCTGGAATTTAATAGGCCATCAAAAAGCGAAAAGCATCCAACGATGAAGCCCGTTGATTTGTTTGAGTACTGCCTTTTGAATAATACTAAAGGCGGCGATATTGTTTTGGATAGTTTTGGTGGGTCTGGAACGACAATGATTGCTGCAGAGAAAAATGGCCGAATGGCAAGATTAATGGAACTCGACCCAAAATACTGCGATGTGATAATTAATCGATGGCAGGACTTCTCTGGCAAGCAAGCTATTCTCGAATCCAGCGGTGATTCATATAACGACATGATTGTTAATGGACGAAAAGGGAATCTTGCAGATGCCGGGATTGGTCAACTGAAGGAAGTTCCACGTGAAACGCGGTAATCAGGGAGACGGCGGCGGCAGGCCAATGAGAGTATTCAACGAGCAAGAAATCGCCCAGGTAGAAGCGCTGGCTGCTGTCACATCAAAGCGCCAAATGGCTGATTATTTTGGCATTTCAGAGACTACTTTGCGGGAAGTGGAAGGCAGGCAGCCTGAGGTAAGTGATGCCTATCAAAAAGGCCGAGCCAGGGCCATTGCAAGAATGGGTCAATCCCTGATCAAAACTGGCCTGGACGGTAACGTCACAGCCCAGATCTTCTATCTAAAAACACAAGCTGGCTGGCGAGAAACAGATGAAGCCACACAACAGCGGGAGCCGATCACCATCAATATCGTTAAGCCAGATGGCGCAGATTAGCCCAACGCTCCCACAATACCGATACATCACCAGCACAGCACGATTCCCGGCAATGGTCGCAGGATTCGGTGCTGGTAAGACCGAGGCAGCCATCCTGCGGTCTATATTCGGTATTCTGCGCAATCCGGGACTGAACCGGGGATTCTACGAGCCGACATACGACTTGATCCGCATGATCGCCTGGCCACGATTTGAGCAAACGCTGACCGAGATGGACATCCCGTACAAGCTGCAGAAGTCGCCATTGAACCAGATCACCATCGAAGGCTATGGCGTGATCTTTTTCCGCAGCATGGAAAACCCGAACAGGATCATCGGCTACGAGCATGCCGATGCTGATATAGACGAGCTGGATACGCTCAAGAAGGATGATGCTGCCCACGTCTGGCGGCAGGTGATAGCCAGGAACAGGCAGCAGAAGGAAGGCGGCATCAA
>Ga0070752_1000827_pt1 | contig 23549 bp, 33 predicted proteins | sample VirMetDEL_Aug_30_FD_77440 | JGI IMG/M metagenome (GOLD analysis project Ga0070752, IMG submission 77440) | Aqueous microbial communities from the Delaware River and Bay under freshwater to marine salinity gradient to study organic matter... | ecosystem: Environmental > Aquatic > Marine > Coastal...
CGGGTATCGCGCACCACCCTTGACGGGCGCACCAATATGTATTGTCATGGCTAAGCCTACCTTTACTTCTATTACCGACATGCCGGAGACTCTCCAGCGTGGAACCACCGCAATCCTCGGCTCCAAGCCAGAAGGTCGTTTCGGTGTCAAGCTCGTCAAGAACACTCCGGTGTATGACAGCGAGAATGCGTGGATGTTGACGTGCGTCGTCACCGGCCGCAAGTTCTCACCCATTTCCGTTCCTGCCCATTTCTTGGCAGCCTCCGTTTGTGACGGCAAGGCGTTCAAGAAGTTGCAAGAGCGCAACAAAAAAGCCAAGTAACTCGCAAGAGTCCGGCTTGGTGGCTCCGCCTGCACCGCAACGCAGGAAGCCGTGACTTCGCTCTGCAGAGCTTAGTTGCGCTCCATCCCCTGATGAGAGGGGCTTACGTAGAAGCGCTACGAACGGGGGGTACCCCCACGTGGCTTAGGTAACGAAGCCTATTGCGCTGCCCAGTTTACTAGGTTCACTGTAAGAACCCTAGCGACGCTACATCGAGAAAGTAGAAGTCCCACCAGTTGCATCGTCTGCATGTCGTATCGTGGTGGGGCGCTAGTATTCGGGCCCAAACGTGGGTCCAGCGGGAGAATCGTGTAGCAGGAGTGCATCATGGTTAAGGTTCAGGCTTGCACGAGCCTTCCCGCAAAAAACACTGCTTGTGAGAGTAGGATTTGAGAGACACGAAAGGGGGCGGCTTCGGCTGCCCCTTAGTAGTGCTATCCATCCAGCTCCATGAGACCATCTCTTTTTCCTTCCTTCCTCTTTGCGCCGTAGGCGCCCTCGTAAACAATCATCTCATGTCTCTCTACGATTACAAGAACAACACGCTGGTCAAGCGCGTTGACACTATTCAAGTTACTACCGGTGACTTCATCGACATCATCACCTCCAACGACCTCAATCGGGTCCAGAAGGTATTGGCTATCCGTGACGCTGTCCGTGACAGCTACACCGGCTACCGCGACGTGACCGTTCGGTTCGTTGACGGTGTCATCGAGAACCTCATCGACTCCTCCAAGCTCGAGGGTCGCCCACTTCCGTCTTTCCTCGTGTTCGAGGTAGAGTTGTTGATGCCTATTGTAGATGCATCCACCGTTCCAGTTGGTCTCAAGCGCAACGCCCCCGGCGGAGCAAGCGAGCCCTACACCTCGTACGGCAGGTCCTACAAGCAAGAGTCCAAAGACTCTATCCCACCTACGTGGCGTAAAGACAACGACCACATCTATTGGTCGTAAAGATTGCAGAGCTGTAAAACCACAAGTGGGCGGGCCTTTCGGGGCTCGCCTGCAACTTCCAGTTATCATGCCCGCTATTTATTACATCGCACTCACGTTCACATTCGTAGTAGTGCTGGCTCGTACACGAGCTAACCTCAACGCCGAGATTCGCAAGGCGCAACAAATCATCGACCGGCAGGAACGGCACATCACTTCGCTCCGCATGGAGCTTAGTCGCCTCAACTCCGAGTCTGACCAGATTCAATCGACGAATGAATAAGTTCTATTCCCTCCTTGTGTTCGCACTGGCCTCGTTCTCCATGAGTGCCCAGAACAACAACGCAAACTTCGAAGTCACCCAGTGCACAGGTAACAACGGCCTCCCTAACTTCTGCTACAACGCAGGGTTTGATGACGGAGCTGCCTCCGTGACACCTGACACCGTGTTTGTCTGCGACTACACCTCGTACGCTATTGCTATCGAGACTATGTCCCAAGAAATTATTGACCTCCAAGCACAACTTGCTGCTTACGAGGCTGCCTCTCGGAACATTCCAGTTCCTTACAACGATTAATTCTATTCTCATGAAAAAGTTTATCCTTGGACTTGCCCTCCTTACGGGCATCGGCGCATCCGCGCAGTGCGACAACACTCCGTTCACGTATGGTTCCTCGACCTACTACGTTTCCGATATCGTAGTCTCTGGCACCACCGCTACGTTCTATTACATCTACGAGAACGACCCGTACGGATGGAATGCTACGTACAACTACGAGACCAACTGCTTCACGTTTGCTGGTGTGGCCTGCATCGACGAGGCTTCCGGAGACTACTACTTCCCGGGTGACCCTACTCCTGTCGTTCTTAGCGATGAGCTCAGCGATTGCTTGAATATTGACGACTTCGTCAGCTGCTCTGAAGCATCTGCTCTCCTTGAAGATTCCCTCAATGCTGAGATTGCTACGCTTACTGCCCAGTACAATGCTGCTCAAGGTGATGCCAACGCGTGCAACGACAACGCTGTTCTCCTGAACGCCGAGATTGCTACGTTGACCGACCAGTACAACGCTGCTCAAGGTGACGCTAATGCTTGTAATGATGCAGCTATTCTGCTGAATGCTGAGATTGCTAATCTTAACGACTCCATCAACGGACTCGAGTTTACTATCGCGCAGCAGGCACAGGTTCTTAACATCACGCAGTTTGCTCTTGACAACTGTTTCGACAACGTCAATGATGCCGATGCGCAGAACGCTGCCTTGAACCAAGAGAACATTGACCTCCAGTCACAGCTCGACTCCTTGCAAGCGTTGCTTGACGTTACTACCGACGAGTTGGTTGCTTCTAACGCTACCAATGATTCTTTGGAAACCGTCAACGCTACACAAGCTGCGTCTATTGTTACGCTTACTGACGTTGTTCTTGGACTCAACGACCAACTCAACGACGTCACTGCTGACTTCGGAACCACGGTTGCCGAGCTTGAAGAGGACATCCTCGTTCTCGAGAACAACTTGAGCATCTGCCAAGGTACGCTCTCTGACTGCAGCGACGCTGTTGCTTACAACAACGCCCTGTACAACGAGTGCACCGATGCTAACACAGCCCTCTCTGCTGAGCTCGCTACTGCCGAGGACGAAGTGATGTACTGGATGGACGCGTACAACGCTGCCGTTACCGAGTGCAACACTGTCATCGACGGTCTTAACCAAGAGATTGGTTTGCTCGAAGGCTCTGTTGAGAACCTCATCGACGATGTTGTTGAATTGACAGAAGAGTGTGCAGCTACTGCAACCAGCGCTTACCAGAACGGTTACGACTATGGTTACGAGACCGGTTTGCTTCAGTGCGCTGACATCGACGTTGACGACATCTATGACCTCGGTTACGAGAATGGATTGACTGATGCCGATGGAACGCTTTGCGAGTACAACTACGGCGACGTTATGGAAGCTTACTACAACGGTTACGCTCAAGGTCTTGACGACTGCGACGGCACCACTGGCATCGACATTCTTGACCCTTCTGGTCAGGTGTTGACTCAGGTTGTAGGCTACTACAACGAGCTCGGTCAAATCGTTGACCCTCGTACATACACTGGAGTTATCATTCGTCGTCACGCTGACGGCACGTTCTCCAAGTACTACGTTGCACGCTAATGCCTAAGGTGTACCTGCTTGTTGCTGGTCTGTTCGTAATGTTTCTGACTCAGAGCATCGCGTTCGTCCAGACCAACGGGCAGTTCTTGTGGCCTTGGTTTAAGAAGAATCCCTACGCAGTATCCCTGCTGTTCGGGTTCATCATATCCGTTGGATTTATTACAGCCGCCAAGCTCCTCGTCGAATATCACGACGGGGAGTTATGGCCGGCTCGTATCTACTCGTTCACAGTGGGCGTAGTCTCGTTTGCGATACTCGCTTTCCTACTCCGTGGGGAAACGATTACTCTTAAGACCGCCATCTGTCTCGTGCTCGCCACGATTATTATGTGTATCCAAGTATTCTGGAATGAATCACCCAAGTGATGTTGTCTCGTACAACACGCCGCACGATTTCGCTGCGGTAATCGGCTGCCTCATTCTCACCGTCATCATTGTCTACGTGGCAAGAAAGTACGGCGAACGATGAAACTTGCAGCTATCAAAAAGGCCGTCACGTCATACGTAAATGCGTTGAAGCGAGACGAGCTGAAGGTCCAATTTCGTATCGTGAGAGGTGCTCTTGATGATGTCATGGACAACAAGGACGCGTTCCATTTGGAACAGCTTGCTGACCTGCTCTTCGAGATGAAGCACTCTCCCGAGTATGCACAGTCTGAAAAGACACTCAAACTCCTTGACTCCGCACTTAGCGAGGTCGACAAAGAACGTTAATTATGCGTAATATTTTCCTTACCCTCGCCCTCGTTATGGGCATGTCCGTTGTTGCCGATGCCCAACTGTACCGCATCGAAGGCACGAAATCCGGCTCTACTGTGACTCTCAACGTGTCCCTCGACAACTTTGTCAACGAGGCTACGAACGAATTCTTGGGATGCGTTATCATCTCTGATGCTAATGGAACCAAGACATTCCAAGAGTATGCAGGTGTTAAGATGCTCGAGAGCAAGAACATGTATGTCCGCTTTGACGATGGTAGCACGCTTGTGTTCTACCACCAGACAGGCGGTTACACCGTGACACTTGGCGACTACACTGTGTTCTGCAGTGTCCGTGAAGTAAAGTAACCTTAGTTGTCCGACTAAGGCGTATATAAACCAGTTCGGTTTACTTTAGAAAAGGGGGATTGGCATAACGATGCTTAATCCCCACTTAGTCCCTTAGCTCAACTGGATAGAGCACCGCACTACGGATGCGGAGGTTACAGGTTCGAACCCTGTAGGGACTACAACCCTGCGTGACACACGGCTGAACTATCAGTCCTAATCACCAAACCCGACGAATATGAGTACTAAAGAACTCGTTAAGTCCCTGCTTGACGCAAACCCCGGAGCCAGCAACTCCGAGATTGCACGTCTTGCAAAAGAAGCCGGCGCGTCTACTTCAGACCGTCAACTTCGCAAAGTCGCTGCCTCTTACCGAGATGGCGGCTCCGGTAAAACGTATGTAGACCCACGTTCTGTGAAGTCTACGCCTACTACCGACAACCGTATCTCCAAAACGGTAACTGATGGAGAGACGGATATTAGCTACACAGGTTCTACAAGCATCACCAGCTTGGACGAAGCAGTGGAGTTTTTCGAAGTGGACTTGGACGTCTACACTGTAACATCTTACACGGTTAATTCGTGGGATGCCGGTGACAAGACGAACTATCAAGTCAAGCTCAAGCTAGCTCCCATCAATCCTGAAGAGGACCCGGTAGCTATTGAAGAGTTGATGGACGCATACAAAGCATCTGTCCGTAAAGTCAAGCGCCGCAAGGTGAAAGGCAATACGGGTACAGGCGTGGCTGTGCTGTCTGACTTCCACATCGGAGCCAAGGTGACCGACATGATGAACACCGACGACTTCTCTTATGATGTCGTTGTTGACCGTCTCAAGCAAGCTGCTGACCAGATTAACCGCCAAGGTTATAAGAAGGTTGAGGTAGCCCTGCTTGGTGACTTCATCGAGACGTTCACCGGCCTGAATCACATGAACTCGTGGCAGCAACTCGAGTACGGTGGCTACGGCGCCAATGTTACCATCATTGCGTACAACATCATCCGCGATTTCCTCGCACAGATTGATAACTTGCACAATGTGACTGTCGTTTCCGGCAATCACGACCGTGTAACTGTCAAGGCTGACGTGGATTCCCACGGTGGTGTCGCGCAGTTGCTTGCGTTTATGCTCGAGCAGAGCGGGTTGAAGGTTGACTTCAATCATGCACTGGTCAGCAAGAACATCGACGGCATTCGCTACATCTTTACTCACAACCACCTCGGTCTTTCTAAGAACGATATGGTCCAGACTTTCTGGGAGTATGGTGAACAGAATGTTTACAATGTTCTCCTCGGCGGCCACTTCCATAGCCGACGCGGTAAGACGCAGTACAAGAAGTTGGACAACATCCATTGGGACCAAGCCAACTATCGCTCCATCTCGGTCGCCCCTATCTTTACGGGCAACTGGTACAGCGAGTCTAACGGTTGGTCTAGTACCTCCGGTATTACTATCCTCGAGAACAACGGGGATGGACGACCTAACGTGTTTGATTTTACGTTGGTCTGATGTTATAGGTGTGGGGTGGTACGGCAAGGTGCCGCCCCCACCACTTCTCTCTCGATTCTTATGGAACGCTTGCGCTTACTTTACACATTCTTACTTCTAGAAATTATGCCTAACTACGACACTATCCAACGGTGGAAGCGTAACTTCTACATTGCAGTAGGCTTTGTAGTCTACCTCTCACTCTCCGTTTACTTCTTCTCATGATTAAACAAGTCACCCGTAAGTCTATGGAAATCCGCCACAGCGGTCGCTCCACTGACTACATTTCCCCGTCGTTTGGTTACGGGTGTCTCTTCAACTGCAGCTACTGCTACATGAAGCGCCACTTGCCAGACGGCCTTACAGTTGCCGGTAACCCCGACACAATCCTGCAGGCCATCGACAGGCACGTGCACTTCTACGCTGACGTAGATAAGCCCAACCAAACGCACCCCCACTTCATTACGTATGACATCTCATGCAACGAGGACTTCGCACTGCACGCCAAGTTCCACGAGTGGGAAAAGATATTCTCATTCTTCCGTGACCACGACCTCGCGTCTGCAAGCATGGCAACCAAGACAGTACCAACACGCTTCCTTGATTTCAACCCTGAAGGCAAGGTGCGGATACGGTTCTCGCTAATGCCACAGCGCATCGCTGACATGCTCGAGCCTAACACGGCTAAGATTAAGGACCGCGTCGCTGCCATCAACACGTTCATCGAGGCTGGCTACGACATCCACGTCAACTTCTCCCCCGTTGTCCTGTACAAGGGATGGAAAGAAGACTACGCCAACCTGTTCACCATGCTTAATGCAACGGTGGCCGAAGAACACAAGCCCGGCGTGCTGGCAGAGGTTATCATGCTGACTCACGAAGAGAAGAAGCACATCGCTAACCTCGAGAACAACCTACCCGGCGAACACCTACTCTGGAACCCTGCTCTGCAGGAGCCCAAGACCTCCCAGTATGGAGGTAAGAATGTTCGCTACAAGCGTGGCCTGAAGCGCCAAGCTATTAATGAATTCATCGAGCTCCACGATACACTGATTCCGTGGAACACGATACGATACATTTTCTAATGATTGAAGCATTTACATACACCGTGTTCGGTGCTATCGCCGTGATTACCGGCATCATTATTTACCAGCTGATTACCAACTCCGTGTTGGGTACTGTGCTGCGGGTTAAGCGTGAGCTCGACGTACTTCGTAAGGAGAACGGTCGGTGTTACACGACCATCAACCAACTCCGTGATTCTCTCGAAGATGCTGCCGTTGCAGTAGACCGGGACAACTCTGCGGACCTGCTTTTCACGGCCTACGAAGACGAACTGTGCAAGGTTCGGGCTTCCAATGCCAACCTTCGTAAGCGTAACGATACCCTGTATTCCAATTACTCGGCTGTTATTCAAGAGCTGAGGCTCCATACTGATTTGGTTGCAAAGTATTGTGACGAGGCAACCGAGATGAAAATCAAGATGGCAGCGGCCGGATATCTCGATGGGGGCAAGAGCTCCAACATTTCAAGTAAAGCAAACCAAGATGACTGAGATTATCTCTTATATAGTACTGGGATTCGCGATAGGCGTGTCACTACTGACGGTGTATTTTGCCATCGGCATTACTATTCTATATGTATTGGAGGGAATTTTTGACCGTTTGTGCCGGAGGCACCGAGACGCGTCCATTATCGGTAATTACGATAAGATGGCTCGCCTCAGTGACCGCATGGGTACCGTGGCTAAGATGATTGACCGCGTAGAAAACGCCATCCTCTTCGTATGATTTATTACTGTTCTCCGCAGCAGAGTCTGGTGCCCACCGAGGGTATCCAGACTTGCACGGAGGCACAGGCTTTCAAGTATCTCTCACGTCAAACTGTCCTTCAAGTTGACACCGAGACAACGGGTCTGTCCTTCGTGGACGATGACCTACTGCTTGTTCAGGTCGGCACGCGCGAGCACCAGTTCGTGTTTGACGTGCGCCACAAACCTAAGCCTCTGCTTCCCCTGATGGCCCAGCTATTGACTAGCCGGAAAATCAAGAAGATTCTACACAACGCTACCTTTGACTACAAGTTCATCAAAAAGGCAGGCGTTACTATGCACAATGTGCACGACACCATGATTATCGAGAAGGTGTTGACCAACGGTAAGGATACCCCTATGGGTTTCTTCTCGCTAGGTCAAACCCTGCAACGGTACACCGGTGTCTTTATGGCCAAAGAAATGCAGACGTCCTTTATCGGACATCGCGGCGAGTTCTCCATGCGTCAGATTGAGTACGCAGCCAAGGACGTAATGTACCTCGAAGACATCCGTGACGCGCAGCTTGCTGACGCTAAGGAACAAGGACTCGAGCAATGCGTCTTGTTGGAGAACGCGGCTAACCCTGCGTTCGGTGACATCGAGTACAACGGTATGTTGGTTGACCAAGAGCGGTGGACTAAGCTTGCCGAAGAGAAGTACAAAGAGGCAATCGGCCTTGAGAGTGCACTTAACAATATTATCTTAGACGATGAGATTTTCTCGGAGTTCAAACCGCATTCGTTTCAGACGGACATATTCGCGACCGAGGAGGTGGCACGTACTGCTTCGGTAAAGATTAACTGGTCTTCCCCGCATCAGACTACGCCTATTATCCAGAAGCTGTTGCCAGACTTGGACTCTTCGGATACCAAGATTCTTGCAGCTAAGCACATGGGCAAGCATCCCCTTATCCCGGCGTTCGTCGAGTACAAGGAGAAGTACAAGAAGGCTACGGCGTTCGGACCTAAGTGGCTCGGCAAGTACGTAGACTCTGATGGCAAGGTGCATACCTCGTTCACACAGATTATCCGCACGGGCCGCGTGAGTTCACGTAACCCTAACATGCAGCAGATTCCTGCAGACAACGACTACCGTAATTGCTTTATCGCACCTGACGGTTGGTCTTACGTCTCCAGTGACTTCTCGTCCCAAGAGTTGTGCATCATCGCCTTCGGTTCGCAAGACCCAGTATGGTTGGATGCCCTTGAACAGGGACAAGACTTGCACTCTGTGTGCGCTGACTTGGTGTACGGCCAGCAGTGGGCTAACTCCGCTGACCCTGACTGTGCTTACATGGCCAACAAGGAGAAGTGTGATTGCAAAGCTCACAAGAAGCTGCGTACTGCAGTCAAGGGTATCAACTTCGGTCTTGCCTACGGCATGGGCCCTCACAAGTTGAGCGACACCCTCGACATTCCTATCCAAGAGGCCGAAGAGTTGATTGGTAAGTACTTCGCCGTGTTCCCGTCTATCAAGCAATTCCTTGACAAGAACGGTAACTTCGGTAAGAAGAACGGCTACATCCGGACAATGGCTCCGTACAACCGTATCCGCCGCTTCCCCCTGTGGGCAGGCAAGGCGACAGAACCCCGCGACATGGGTGCTATCGACCGTATGTCCCGCAACACTCCTATTCAGGGTGCTGCAGGTGACATGACGAAAGAGGCAATGGTTCGCATTCGACAAATCATCCATGACAAGTCTGACGAGATTCAGATGGTTATGGTTGTACACGACCAGATTGACTTTGTTGTCCGTGACGACAAGGTCGCGTACTGGTCTCCAATTATTACGCGAGAGATGGAGAAGGCTGGCAAGTCCATTGTTACAAATGGCCTGCTTAAGTCTGACACTACTACTTGCAAAGTATGGGAAAAGTAATGGCATCAGCCTCACGTCGCGCACGTCGCGCTAAAAACAGAACTATGATTAACCTTGATTCCGTATTGGCCAAGCTCAACGAAGCTGCCACAGAGCTCGACTCTATTACTCAGCAGATTGCTGGTAACCCTGACTCCGAGCGTGCAGTTGTTGCCCGCCTTACCCAAGGTGTGGTGTTGGCAGGTACTGCTGTCGAGATTCTCGGTGGACTCAACAACGCGTTGAAGTTTGTCGAAGAGAACAAGACCGACGATACCACTGAAGAGTGATTATTGCATACGAGATGCAAGGTATCAACGACATACGGCCATTCATGCTGACTTGGCAGTACGGAGAGAACAACTTCTACAATCTTGATATTGAGAAGAACATCTCCCGTGCTGACCTTGAGGCCGGATGGAACGTAAACGGTAAGAACGGCGAGAACTTCCACATTACTCTTACACCTAAGATGGTGGAGGTTGAGTCTCTTACCGAAGAAGACAACGGAGAGCACCGCTTCTGGGGACTTACTATCATTGATGTTGCAGGCGACAAGCCTAAAGTAATCGGTGAGGGTACAGTCTCATGGGGCGAGTTCTTCGTAACAGACGGTCTCTACGAAGACGACTTTATTCAATCAGATGTCGGACTCAACGGATAACGTGTACGAATTTACGTTCACACTTACCCGCGAGTTTGAGCAGACTGTTACGGTTGTCGGCAAAGACAGAGAGAAGGCACTGCAGTACGCCACTGGCATATTGCAAGCGGAGCAACGAGGAGAGCCGGACGTTAACATTGAGTTGACCAGCGAGTCAGCCAAACCAACAGTTAAAGATTATGCCGTTAACACAAAGAGACCGGTGGGAGATGGAGGAACGCGAGTTTATCCTTACCGCAACGGTTACTAAAGTCTACGAGGTAGAAACGGTCGTCATGGCAACCAGTGACGAGAGTGCTAAGGCACAGTTCGAGGAGCTTAAAGCTGAAATCGCCAATGGCGTGGAGGACGAGCAACTCGTTGAGTGCATGGTAGAGGAGGAAGGTTGTTACGACCCAATCACCAGCTTGGATGATTGACCAGAAGAGACTTGAGCGTCAGAGGCAACTGCTTCGGGCGTGGGCTAGCAACGGATGTGCCGGTACGTTAGAGGCGTGTACTGGATTTGGAAAAACGTACACGGCCATCCTTGCTATCCAAGCTCTTAACGAACAACAGCCGGGCGCTACTACTCTTGTAGTCGTGCCTACCATACACCTCAAGAAGCAGTGGGAAGAGCAAGTCTCTGAGCTGCAAGGTGTTACGGTGTTGGTCGTGAACACAGCTGTCAAGTCTGAGCACGACGTGAACCTGCTCATCCTAGATGAGATTCACAACTACGCTACCAGTACGTTCGGGACTATCTTCGAACAGGTAACGTACAAGAAAGTGCTGGGCCTGACGGCTACTATTACACGTAAGGATGGTAACGACTATCTGCTCCGCCAACGCGCACCCATCTTCGGCAAGGTAACACTTGACGAGGCACTGCGTGAAGGCTACGTGTCCCCGTTCCGTGTCATCAACGTCCCCGTGATGTTGACTGAATACGACAGGGACCTGTACAAGGAGCTCAGTCAGAACTTCTCTTACTACTTCTCCAAGTTTGGCCACGACTTCGGGCAAGCAATGAACTGCTTGAAAGACCGGACGGCTTGTGAGAACTTTGCACGACGAACAACTGCAGATGCAGACGCGGTTCGCGTATGGGCTATCAACTTCAACCGCAACCTCGCGGCTCGTAAGAAGATGCTGTACAACAACCAGTCGAAGCTCGATGCTGCCGCGCGCATCATCAAAGAGCTTGACATGAAGACAATTACTTTCTCCGAATCCGTTGACTTTGCGACAGCATTGACACGTATGATGCCGGGTGTAGGTGTACCCTACTCCAGCAAGATGACCAAGACTAAACGTAAGAAAGCTCTCGAGCTGTTCAGTTCTGGTCAAGCGAAAGTAATTAACACGGCGCGTGCTCTCGACGAGGGCTTCGATGTGCCGGGTGTGGAGTTAGCTATCATCTCCAGTGGCAGTTCGTCACCAAGACAAGACGTACAACGTACCGGTCGCGCTATCCGATTTGTGGAAGGCAAGGTCGGCTACGTCATTAACCTTTACATGCCAGACACCCAAGACGAGAAGTGGCTGCGGTCCAGACAGAAGAATTCCACCAACATTGAGTGGATGCAATCTATCGACCAAGTTATCTACTCGCTCGGCGGTGACGTTGACATGTCACATATCGACATAGAACTATGATTAAGTTTATGATTAAAGAGCTGCTCTGTGCAGACCAAGTGGTCTTCCTTGACGCTCTGTGGCGTGGTGAACGTGAGGAGATTGCAGATGCTTACAAGAACATGCTGTTTGACGGCACGCGCTTGAACATCCAATCCCTTAAGAACCAAGGGTTTATATGTCTCATCGACGAGAACAAGGACGGTACCCTTATGAACATCGACATCACGGACAAGACCCGTGAGTTGTTCGGTGAAGATACGAGTAGCGACAAGTTCGACGAGTTCGTTGACGCCTACCCGCGCTTCCTCTTCATTGACGGTAAGCGTGTGGCTGCACTGAATGCAGACATGGCTGAACTCGAAGAGACGTACACTAAGATGGTAATCAAGAAGGGTCAGCACGACCGTGTCTTGACTGCCCTCAACTGGGCCCGTGATAACCACGAGGTGCACATGGGTATCAAGCTCTGGCTTGGCTCCATGCAGTGGAAGTCTATCGAAGAGATTATGAACGACCCGTCTGGCAGTAGGCTCCCAAGCAACAACCTGCTATGAAACAGCTTGACATTGCAACTTCCAAACTTGCTGCGATTAACGCGCAGAAAGATATCGCGGAGGCCATGCGAGGCGACCGCCTTGTTATGCGCACCCGGTGGGAGAAGCTGAACTACATGTTGCTCGGCGGTTTCCAGTTTGGGCAATCCTATATGTTGTGTGGTGCATCAGGCCACGGTAAGTCATACATGTTGAACATGATGCTCCGTGACTTCGTGAATCCCACACTGCAAGATAACGTGGCAAAGACGCGCATCCTGCACTTCTCGTTCGAGATGTCAGCTGCTGCAGAAATGACACGACGTATCTCTACACTCACAGGCATCAGCTACCGTAAGCTAATGTCGGCAGACAATCCTCTCTCAATGGAAGAGATGGAGCATGTCAAGTCGGCAAGCGCACGGTTGGTTGATGAACCCCTGTACTTCGTAGAGACTCCCGGCAACCGGGAACAAATCATCCAGACTATTGACCGGATGAAGCAGAAGTACCCCGACGACAATCTTATTGTTACCCTTGACCACACCTTGCTGGTGCAGTCTATGCCGGGTGAGAATGAGATTCAAACGTTGGCGGAGCTGGGCAAGATGTTTATTGACATCCGTAAAGAGTACGGTACGATGAACATCCTACTGTCACAGCTTAACGACAAAATAGAATCCTCGTCTCGACGAGACCCTTCTGTCCCTTCGTTACACTTCCCAACCAAAACCGACATTCACGGTTCTAAGCAGCTATACCACGCTGCGGACGTATGTCTTGTTATGCACCAACCTGCCTTGCTGGGCTTGGAGGTGTACGGACCAGACCGCGTTCCTACTATGACTCCTGAGGAGCAAGGTGGTAAGAATCTGATAGCGCTCCATGTTCTCAAGAACCGACACGGCACGCAGGGTTACACGCGCATGATTGCGAACCTTGAGAACGGACGCATTGACCCTTGGACTGATGGGTCAATAATTAACGACAACGGTCCACTATTTAACGTACAGTAATGGAACTTCCTACTACTAGAGTACCTGCATCTCGCAAGTCTCCGCGTCTCTTGACGCTCTTTGGTCAGTCGAAGGTCGGTAAGACTACGACACTGGCTGAGCTCGACAACTGCCTCATCATCGACACGGAGCAGGGTACTGACATGGTTGACGCCATGAAGGTGAATGTCAACAACTTGCAAGAGTTCATGGCAGTTCTTAAGGCTATCAAGGCCGGCGAGACTACCTATGACTACATCGCTCTTGACACGCTTGACAATATTGTTTCGTGGATGGAGGACTTTGTATGCCAACAAGAAGGTGTCAAGACTATTGGCGACCTCGAGTTCGGTAAGGGCTACGCTATCGTGCGTAACAATGTGATGAAGGTTGTGGAGCAACTCAAGCCTCTCGCAGGTAAGGGTCTTATCCTTATCGGTCATCGCAAGAAGACTCTGATTGCTACCGAGTCCGACATCAAGGTGAACACTAGTTCCCTCGACATCGGCGGTAAGCTGAAGAACTTCATCATGGCTGACTCCGATGCCATTGGCTATGTATTCCGTGACAGCGAGGGTGTTCTCAAGGTCAGCTTCTTGGCTGATGACGAGACCGAAGCTGGCGCACGCTGCGAGCACCTGCGTGGTGCAGTAGTCGACTTCGAGTGGACGAACATCTATGTCGACTAATGGGACCGAATACTTCGTTCCTTCCCCCTTCGTCCAACCAACCAACCCCAAACCCCAGACAAACAATGTACAACATTGACCAGTCTATTGACAGCCCGAAGGCGAGTGGCCCAATCCCCGCCGGTATTAACCAGAACTGCTCGCTTATCGGCGTGTTCTTCGAACCCCTCCGTCAAGACGGTACAGGTGGTAACGTCCTGAAGTTTAACTTCGCTGACGCTGCTGGCCGTAAGTTCCGTCACACGGAGTTCGAAGTCGAAGCCGAGCGCGTACAGGCTTCTGCCAAACAGTGGGGTAAAGACCCCGACCAAGCTTTGCGTAATGCATTGACTGGTCTCGCTGGTCGCATCAAGCACATTCTTGCGTGCTTCTTGCCGGCAGATAAGGTTGTCATTACAGGTAACACGTGGGACGAGTTCGGCGGCAACGTCGTGTCTCTTCTCGGTGATGCTTACAAAGGTGTCGACGTTCGTGTGAAGCTCTTGTTGAACAACAAGGACTACACCACGTTCCCTAAGCAGGCCTTCCGTCCTTTCATCCAGCGTATGGATGTGCCGGACACGCTTGCTATCGACCCTAAGTGGGAGCGCGTTGAGCCCAAGGCTGCTGCTGGTACGTCCAGCACTGGCCTCGATGCTCTGCTCGATGACCCTACGCCTACGCCTGCTGCTAGCACCAACTCTTTGGAAGCTGCAGTGGCTGCCGCTAATACGGCTACCCCTACGAGCGAGCCCGCTCCGTGGGACGATGGTGCAGCAAGCCCGCTCGCACCTACTGGTAACACGGATGACCTCGTATTCTAATGACGGTTCTGGGTCATCATCATACGGTCGTAAAACGCTGGTTCTGGCGTCATAAACGACACGAACTGGCCGCCTACTTTATGGTTGGCCTGCTGCTCGGTGCACTCGGTACCGTTGCAGCTCTTACTGCATAATGTATCGGGGGGTGTCCTCGGGCATCCCCCAATACTATCCTCATGTATTCAATCAAACCTACCATCAACAGGGACTGGATTCTATCTAAGATTAGCCAAGAGCAAATCATGGAACGCTATACCGGCGTGCCTATCAAGATTAATCACAAGTTCCATTCACCATTCCGCGAGGACAACAGTCCTTCGTGTGTCTATTACTACAACAAACAGCAGAAGCTGCTCTTCCGTGACTTCGGTAAGGGTTCCAGCATGGACGCGTTTGATGTAGCACAAGCTGTCAACCGGTGCACGTTCGCCGAGTTGCTTAATGTTATTGTGGAAGACTTCGGTCTGCTGCGCAACACGTTTACCAAGAAGGACTACTCCCATCTTGACATCGAGAAACGGTTGGCAGAATCCCCTACTACTATTGCCATCGAGCCATTCACTACCAATGGCCAATGGGATATGAGCGCTGTCGCTACTAACTTCTGGGACAGGTATGGCATCACGCCACCTACCCTTAAGAAGTACCGCGTGTTCCAGTTGAACCAAGCATGGTGCAACGATAAGATTATCTACAGGTACGTACAGAATAGCCCCGGCTTCGCGTACTACCTCGGACCCGACGAGTACAAACTGTACTTCCCTCTTAAAGATAAGGTGCGCTTCATGTGCAACAGCAACATCGTGCAAGGTCTTGCGCAGTTGCCTAGCAGTGGCGAGCACCTCATCATCACCAAGTCTATGAAGGACGTCATGCTCTTCAGCGAGTACGGTATCCCCTCGATTGCCCCGCAGTCAGAGGTACACCCGCTCGACGATGACTTGGTTGCCCAGTTGAAGGCTCGCTTTGCGAACATCACACTGGTCTACGACTACGATTACACTGGCGTTAAGAACGTTAACAAGTGGCGCAAGCAATACGACCTAGGCTATGCCTTTGTCGAAGGCGCCAAGGACTTGTCTGACCTCTACGTCTCCTCACCCGTCCATGCAGAACGCTGGGCTAATAAGCTAATCAATGGCTAACGAAGAAAAGATTTGGGCCGTACAGGTCTACGATTCGCAGGAACACACCCTGCAAACCCAAGCATTTCGTACGACCGATTCGGTCAAGACATGCGTGGCTGACGTGAAGTCCCAGCTGGACGAGCAAGGTGGCTACCGCTACGAGCAAGCTCCGAACGGACATGCCTTTGCTTTCGATGCCTACTGCGAAGAGAGCGAGGAAGCAGGAAGCGAGCGTCGCATTTCTGTCGATGTGTTCGAGGTGTGGCTCAATGATTGAGCTGCAGATACCTGAATATATCACGCACGTACAGCTTAGCAAAGCACGTAAGGCCAAGTACTGGCGCAAGAAGGACGAGTCCAAGTTGCCCATCAAGTACAGAGACAAGAAGAAGTACCGGTTCAACAAGGAGGGATACCTCGTCGAGTTGACCAGTAAGCTTCGCGTCATCGCTAACCCTAAGTCTGCAGGCACCCCTCGGTACCTCAAGATTAACGGTCAGAGTATTTACTCTGGTAACATGCGGCCTATGGTACGCGCAAAGGTTGTCAATGCTATCAAGGACTTCTTCCGTACATACACGGACACCGTCCCTAATCAGCTGGTTCCTATACGGTTAGAGTGTGACATCTATGCACCACTCGCAGCCAAGAACTGGGACCTCGACAACCAGTGGCTTTATCACAAGTGTTTCATCGACGCACTAGTTGCCAGCGAAGTTATCTTCGACGACAACGTGATGTTCGTAACACAATCACCGGGCTTCCGCTACTTCCCAGTAGACACACCCGAAGAACGTAAACTAGTCTATCGCATTATCCAAGAGGATAGACCCGAAATATTGGAGCACGAGACCTACAAGTCTTTCCACTCCTCCCCCGATTCAGACGAGAGTCTGACATTCTAACGTGCGTATCTCGTATTAGTGAGCCAGCACACCACACAGTAAGAACATGAAGTTTAAGAATACCTCTGCCGAGTACCAGTCAACTGTTAACTCAGGCAAGAAGATGGGCTTTGCCCCCGAAGCAGAGAGCTTCCTGATGGACATGATGTCCGACGGCCTGTACTCCGACAAGTACGGAAGCATCGTTCGCGAGCTGACCTCCAATGCTATTGACGCAAACGTGGAGTCTGGTAAGACGAACGTGCCTGTCACTATTGACATCACTGCACCGAACAGCTTCTCTAACCAAGGCGAGATTGCCTTTGGAGATAGCGGTATCGGTATTAGTCCTGACCGTATCGACGACATCTTCACCTTGTACTTCGCCTCTACCAAGCGCGATGACAACGAGATGATTGGTGGCTTCGGTATCGGCGCAAAGTCCCCGTTCGCTTACACTGACGTGTTCCGTGTGGAGACGTACAGCGACAACGTCAAGCGTACCTACCTGCTGGAGAAGCGTGGACAGGACCGCACCTGCACCCTGCTCACTGAGACGCCGGAGGTTGGTACTGGTACTACCATTCGCATCCCTGTCGCTAGCCGGTACGACTACGAGAAGTTTGTCGGTGCTGTCAACGAGCAGACCTTGCTTATGCGTCCTATCTCTGTGACGCTGGCCGACGAGAAGGTGTACGAGCCTGCTACGGTGTATGAGTTCGAGACGTTCTACATTGCACTCGACCGTAATGGTCAGCCAGTGCAGAACAAGGTCGCTCTTGGTAACGTAGTGTACGACTACCGCGAAGGCGAGAACTTGTTCGATACGTACCGTGGCGTGCCCGTCATTCCCAAGTTGGAGATTGGACAAGTCATGCCTACCATGAGCCGCGAGTCTTTGCAGCTTACGGATGATGCACGCGACTACATTGCTGGACGTTACGCTGCCGTAGCTAGCGAGCTGCAAGATATGTCTAACGCTAAGGCAACTGAGACAGACAACCTCATCGAAGCTCTGCAGGGACGTCGGTCTCACAGCTTGACGCTGCCTGACGGTACCAAGTTCGACATGGACTGGGCTCAGTCTCGTCAACGTCGTGTGTCTACTGACCTCATTACTATGAAGGGCTTGACATACAGCAAGTTCCCCAAGGCTCCGCTCGGCGAAGTCGCTTCCTACTGCACCATGCTGTTGGAGGTAGAGAACGAGTGGCAAGAGTCTAGCCGTGGATACAACTCTAAGTTCCGCTGGTCTAAGCAGAATGCTGACTTCCGTCCTATCGCTGTGTTGCTCGGTAACGTCAACGCCGGTAGCTACTGGAAGAAGGAAGCTGAGATTGTACGCGGTCCGCAGAACATCAAGATTACTGCAGCCGACAAGGAGTACATCGCAGAAACGTTCGGTGATAAGCCGTTGCTGTTCGTGTCCCGCAAGCCGGAGCCTGAGCAGATGGCTATCAGTGGATTCGCTTCTTTGATTGCACAGTCTGGTAGCCTGCCTGCTGGTAAGACGAATGCCGAGGTTCTCTATGAGCGCTTCGGTAAGCAGTTCTTGCTTGAGCTCAAGGAGCACAGCGTGCATGCCGACAACGTCCTCGCTACTGAGCAGTGGAAGGAAGCACGTAAGCTGCGTATGGCTGAAGAGCGCAAGGCTAACGTGACTGACAAGAAGTCTCGCGCTAAAGACCAGTTCCGCATGCGTGGACTTGGCCAGCGTGGTGTTGCTGACGACACGCTTGAGGTGTTGATGAAGCACAATCCGAACGCTATCTACCTGACCCGTGCCGAGTGGCTCGAGCTCAAGGAGCAGAAGATTGAGATGGGCTATCAGTACTCCACCGACGCAGATTTTGTGCAGGGCATCTACGAGAGTAAGACTAATGTCTTCCTGTTCGAGGTGTCTACCAAGACTGCCAAAGAGTTCGAGAAGATGGGTGTGTTTACACCGTACCTTAAGTGGCGCGCTGCACGTGCACAACGCTCTGCCTACTCTCTCGAGATTGGTCAGGCAATGTACGTAGCACAGTCACTGGTCAACGGTTCGTACAGCAACCTCAAGCACATCTTCGAGAAAGCTGGCGTTGACTTGCAGGACATCAACGAGTTCTTGAACGCCGCACGTAAGTTCGGATTCACGGAAGATGCCACGCTGCAGGAGAACACTCCAGAGACCGTGGTGTTGATGGGCAAGACCTACAACGTCAAGCGTTGGATGAAGCTCAAGAGTCAGTTCGGTAACATCGAGCAAGAGCAGCCGTTCTTGTACGGTGCTGTCTGCAACATGCGCTCTTGGAGCAACACGTATCAGCAAGAAGCAGACGAGGCGGGTAAGTACTTCTTCCCGAACCGCGTCAAGTAATACCCTTCGTTAACCGCGAAACCAAACCTCGGGGGAGGCAATCCCGTCTCCCCCAAACTTTCACAGAATGTCACAATCCATTCACGCCATTAGGCACGCAAACACTGTTCACGTTATCGTGGGCACCGACATGTATCAGCGCGAGTTCGTCAACACCGACGACGCTGTTGCACTTTACAACCAAGCACTGGCTGCACGGGAGAACCCGACCGGTCTGAACGTCGAGCTTCTTATCGACGAGTGCATGCCGGGACGCAAGCTCATCGCTGACAACATCTTCGCTATTAAGGGTGGTAACTTCTACCTTGCGGGGTACGAGTCTTACCCGATGCCCGAAGAGTTGGTAGTGCGCATCCAAGCTCACGTCGAGCAGGGCCTTAGTGTCCAGCCCCTCGTGAACTTCTGGAAGCTGCTCCTCCTGAACCCGAGCACTGAGGTCCGCGAAGACCTGTTCAAGTTCATGTCTCAGTACGACTTCCCTATCACGGACTCCGGTTACTTCATCGGTTACCGTGCTGCGAAGCGCACCGACAAGACGTACGCTGCACACACTGGCTGGGTTCCCCAGAAGTTTGTTGAGCTCAAGGCTACGGGTGAGAACCCTGCCGACTACACTGCAATGATTGACCCCGATGGCGGAGAGTTCGTTGCTGTGAAGACTGACGTTGTTACCGATGATGGTGGCAACTTTATCGCACCCGACAATGTCCTTGGAAACTTGCAAGAGATGTTCGACTCCCAGATTACGGGCGTCACTGACGCGCCGGAGTTTACGGACCATTGGTCTGGTACCACTTCTGTGCGTCTTGGCGGTACGGTTTCTATGGACCGTTCTAGTGTTGACTGTAACCCTTCCAATACTTGCAGCAGTGGTTTGCATATCGGTGCTCCGGGTTATGTTCAGAACTTCGGCAGCGGACCGGACAACGTCCACCTCGCCTGCCTCGTCAACCCGATGAACGTCTGCGCTATCCCGTCTGACTATAGCTACATGAAGATGCGTGTCTGTGAGTATTACGCTTACGGCATCGTCGACTTGAGCAACGGTCTGGAGATTCGCACGCCGTACTTCGAGACGGATTACAAGACACACGAAGAGCGCCAGCTCGAGGAACAGTTGCAAGCACACGAGGCAGTTATTGCTGACGTGGCTGAGGCTGTGACCGCACGTGCTATTATTAGCGAGCGTCGTGTCTACGCTTAATCCGCAATCACAAACTGGTGAGGGGCGCAACCCGCGTCCCTACCATTACCACAACGTATTCATTATGCATGACCGCGTTGTATTTGAAATTGCCCGTGCGACTATGAACCACGGTGCACAGTACCAGAGCTTTGCTAAGCACCGGTACGACCAAGACCAGCTCGATTCGATACCCGACTGGTCTATGCCTAAATAATGTAGTGGGGGAGGTAACCCTTTAATTAACGTGATGGTCAATGCTTTGTGGCCCTCCCCCTACTACTTACACACTACACACATGGATTCTAATAACACACCTATCAGCTACTGGGCTTTCCCCGGTATGGCTGAAACGAAATCCGTCATTCAGTCCACCGGCAGTCACCTCATCCCTGCACCCACGCGCGTCATCGCTGAGTGCCAGCGGTTGTTCGAGGTCACGGAGGACGAGTTCTGGAGTAAGTCACGCATCCAACGTATCGTGTACGCACGTCGCTATGCTGCCTTCATCCTCTTCCACTTCTGTGGTTGGAACTTTGTACGTATGGCTAGCCTCCTCAAGAAGGACCGCACAAGCTTGATGCACCACGTCAAGCAACTGCGTGGCCTCATGGAGAACTACACGGAAGAACGCAACAACGTTCGTCAGTTGTTGTCTAACCTTGGCATGTTGAACGAGTCGTCCTCCGGGTCTGACTGGTATGACACGTGGGTTGACGAACAGCTTAAGAGTGAGAGCACCTACCTCAACATCCTGCAGAAGGACACTGTAGAGGTACTCAACGAGATGATTGAAATTACCCAAGCCGATGGACGCGGAAACAACTTCCGTCTGCAGGCTGGGCAAGACGACAAGGTACGCAAGATTCGTCAGGCGTGGCAGCTCATTCCCAACGGGATGCGCATGTCCACAGTCAAGGATGCGTGGGAAGCTAAGTTCAAAGCTACCCCCGACCTAGAGGCGTACCAAAATAAGATGGCCGAGCAGCGTGGGGATAGAGCCAAGCTAGCCGAGCCGACAGTTAATGTTTTAGATAAGTACTAATGCTTATTCACGACCCATATTACGACATCAAAGCGGTGAGCAATTCATCCCTTCGTCATATCAACCCCGACCAAGGTGGTACCCCGTCTCAGTTCAAAGCGAACTGGGATGGGAAAGCCCCTAGTCTTAAGACGTCGAGCCTTGAGTTCGGCAACCTCGTGCACCTCGCAGTGCTCGAACCCCACTTGCTTAACTACAAAGTGGACAACACTAACACGCCCGACAAGATTCGTGACGTAGTTAAGTGTGTGTTTGATAAGGTTAAGCCTGTGGAAGACCCTTTCGATTTAGATGCCGGGGGTGTACTCGGTGACTTGAAAGACTACGGGATGGCAATCATGTCAGCGCTTGACGAGGTTGAGTACCAACGTCACTGGCGTGCGGAAACCCGCCTCAAGAAAATCAACGAGGACGGTGCCAACTATTTCAAGCTGTTGAAAGAGGCCCACGAGAATGACGCGTTTGTTATAACCCTCGCGCAGGAGCAACGTATGAATGACGTCCTGCTCGGGTTGGCACGTGACCCCTACGGTAACTCCCTCATCTACATGACGGAGACTGACAAGGAGCCCAACGTGGAGTACCTGAACGAGCAAGAAGTTACGTGGACTGACGAGCGCTACGCGTTCCCATTGAAAGGCAAGATTGACCGCATCCGCATCGACCACGCCAATCAAGAGTTCACTATCATCGACCTCAAGACTACGAGCAAGACGTTGGCTTCCTTCCCGGACAGCTTCCGCGATTACCACTATGCTCGCCAGATGGCCGCGTACATTATCGCAGGTAGCAAGTTCATCGAGGAGAAGTATGGCAAGGTGTACAAGCCTACCCATAAGCACCTCATCGTTGCTGTCGAGACCAAGGGTGACTTCCGTGCCTCACGTTTTATCGTGAAGGACGCTATCATCCAAGAGGGCATGAAGGAATACAATGACCTTCTTGACCGTCTGAACTTTCACTTCACTACTAACAACTGGATTGATGACCGAGAATACATCACCGATGGCTGTTACAAGCTTTGATGACGAAGACGACTTCAGTTGGTTGTTCGAGTACTTGACTACCGAGATTGACTGGGACAGCTTGTCCTACGATACCGAGTACCTCAAGGCTCGTGCATACGTAGCTGAATCGTTCATGACTCCCGAGTCTATGGTGTACGTTCCTAAGAACACCGAGGCAGGCAAGCTCTACCATAAGCTCCGCCTCCTCGCCAAAGAGGAACGTGGCAAAGACCGTGAGTACCAGATTGCTGTGCTTCACATGGAGCAGTACGCCAACATGGGTCTCGAGAGAGGCCGTGCTAAGGCTGCGCTTCATTACGCAAAGCAACAGATTGCAGACCGTCCGCAGTATAGTGGCTCCATCCGTGGTGGCTACATTACTACGAACTGTCCAACCAAGACTCAGGCGGCTGTTGAGCAGCTGACTAAAGGCCGCAAGTATGGTATTCGTTACAAGAAGAACCAGTACGGCCAGTTCACCTACAACACTAACGCCTGATGGCAAAGAAGAACGAGAAAACCCTGACGCCCAAACCGGGTGCTCAGGTTGGCGGGACGCACTACAGTGACCTTGCCATCGAACCAATTCAACTCATCGAGGCCAACAACCTTGGTTACCACGAGGGCAACGTCATTAAGTACGTTAGCCGCTGGCGTAACAAGAACGGTCTCGAGGATTTGAATAAAGCCAAGTGGTACATCGAGCGCTTGATTCAACTTGCGAAAGATGCTTAAGGCGTTCGTGTGGGCTCTGAGGAATCAGGGCAACCGTGTTAATTTCACGGGGCGTATGCCGATGCACATGAAGAATGTTCGTGTGCCAAGGCGCTGTTACTCAGGCAATTATGTGCAAAGGGTAGTGGCGGCAATGCAAGAGTACCAGTCTACCACGGGCTGCTAAATTTTTCGAACCCCAGAATTTTTTCTATGGGGTAGGCGAGTATGGTATTAACAGGGGTTCGATTCCCCTGCTCGCCTCAGACTTAGAGTCTAATGTGAAAGTGTGTAAACGAGAA
>Ga0070752_1000830_pt1 | contig 23479 bp, 4 predicted proteins | sample VirMetDEL_Aug_30_FD_77440 | JGI IMG/M metagenome (GOLD analysis project Ga0070752, IMG submission 77440) | Aqueous microbial communities from the Delaware River and Bay under freshwater to marine salinity gradient to study organic matter... | ecosystem: Environmental > Aquatic > Marine > Coastal ...
ATATAATCATCTTCCTCTTCTGTAAAATCATCTTCACCCCAATCAAATTCATCAGATAATTCATTAAAGTCTTCATCACCATACCCATATGTTTCATAATCATCTACTTCATACACTTCTTCTTTTGTAGGTACAGCATCATTAACAAAAGCAATTGGAGTGTCCTTGTAGCTACCTAACATAGGTACTTCAATATATTCTGCATAATACCCAGTAGCTACTTTATTTGTAGAACTTATTTGATTTCTTTTGAGGCGGGGTGATGATAAAGTTTTTACTATAAGATTCTCATCTTTTGTATCATCTACATTAAGCCTAAAAAGCTTTCTTTCATTATACTCTTGACCAAACTCATCTTCTCTCTTAAGTACAACAAGTTTATATAAAGGAAATTCAAATTCAAGAAATTCCAAACCTCCAGCTTTTCTTAGCTGCACCTTTTTATCAGATAGTTTGAACCCTTTCTTTTTAGTATCTGATATTCTTTCTGCAGTAACATCATCTATTCTTTTACTTGGTATACCTGAAAAGGGGATTCTTGAGTCTAAATTAACACCATAAGGATTGACAATAAACTTTGTTACCTCTCCTGCATTATCTACATATGCACCAATGTTTTTAGGGGGTTTAGACCGCCCTAAATTAGGATTGTTTATAGGATCATAGCCAAAATTATTTTCTTGTTTAAATACTTCAGATATAGCTTGCATAAGCTTAGTGCCATCTTCTTCAATGTTTAAAAAGTTAAGCTGACCTTTACTCAATGTATCATATTTAAATATAAGATTTCCTTGAACCTCATCAAATGAAGATGTCACACTTGGCAACCTTCCTTCATCTACTAATGTTTGCTTTATATTATCTAGTTGTTCAGATATAAATTCTTGATAACCCGCGTAGTTTTCTAATACACTTTTACCTATTTTATCTTTAAAGTATGTATCTAAATAAAATACTTGAGTAGACTCTTTAGCATCAACATCTGCAAGTCTCTTAGCCCTAGTAGTTTTGTAATCAACTTCACTTTCAAATAGTGGCAATAATAGATTATCCACATATCTAGTACCTGGCTTGCCAGCAAAATGCACTTTTAGATTATCAACATTATTACTATTAATAAACTCTTTAAGGTCTTTAAGATTCTCTACTACATGCGTTTTAATATTCTTGCTTTCGTAATTATCAATTATTTTTTGTGTGTTTTCTGTTATACCTTGAGTTTTTGTAAATATTATAACATGCTTAAATTTAACACCTTTTCTAGCCCCTACTTTAATTTTATTCTTCTTTGCTAATCCAGAATACTTTTTAGTAAGAACACTTCTATTAAAGCTTATATTCTTAATTGCTTTAGGTCTATTGAATGTTATAATTATATTGTTAGGGTTATTACCTGCAAGTTTTCTAATGCTTACTTTAGAAGTCTTCATTCTATTGTTAGAACCTACCTCTGAATTTGGATATATGTAAGATGTTCCAACTAAACTATTTGCAGGTTTTGATGCCTGCATATAACCAGTAATAAATTCATTAAGCAATTCTTCTTTTTCAACACCAAATACTTTAAGATAGTTACTATCCTCTGTAAATGATTTCATCACACCATCTATAGAAAACAAATACTTTTCAATAGCAACTGGAGCTATGGCAGATGCTAAACCACCGTACTTAAATCTAAGACCATCTTTGACCATAACATAATGAACAATACTCATAGCCTGGTCTTTATAATCCGGATCTGAAAGAAGCTGCAACAAACTTGATTGCAAAGAAAGTTTTTGCATATCATTTAATCTTGCAAAAGTATTTGACTCTACTAAGTACATGCCTGAGTTGTTATCTTGGCTTTGCTTAGTTTTTGGAATAATAAAATTGTTTAAAAAGAAGTTGCCTTTAAATTTTTCTATACTCCTTAGATTGTCTACAATCTTGATAATATTTTTTGTATCATTATACTTTAAATCATTAGTCAAACTGTCAAGAGTAATTTTTTCTGACATGTTTTTAGAGTTCAACAAAAAGTTGCGGTAGGCTTTGATAGTTATGAAACTACTAAGGTCCTCCATAACTTTAACTTTGTCTTCATTCTTAATATACGGAGACATGTTTGCAAAAGTAGTTTGCACAATATCCTGGAATGGATTTGTAAACTGCAAAACTGTTGCAGGCAAAACATTATTTATAACATCATTATACATTCTGAATAACATGTTGTGAAATGTTTTATTCTTATCTTTTGTAAGAAATACATCTCTAACATCAACAATAATGTCTGATGGTTTCTTCTCCTTAATTTGGTAAGCTAAACGTTTTCTAAACTCTTTATCCGGCAAGTCTAAATATAACTTGTTAACAGCATCTTGGTAATTTAATAAATCTTCTACACTGTTACCTAAACCGTTTTGCAGTTGTATTAAAGTACCTACATTTCTAGTAAACTGCTGGACCTTATTTGCTTTTTGGTATTCTTGTAATATTGCAATTTCAAATCTCAATAGATCTTCAATTTCGGCAAAGTTATTTTCATACTTATCCTGTAACCTTTCATAAAAACCTACTTCAAAATCATCATTAACAAACTCAGTAAATGGATCAATAACTTTTTCATTTATAGAGTTTATAAGTTCTTCATCATTTAAACGTCTTCTACCAAGTATAACTTTCTTTTCTTTTTTAGCATTTTCCTTTAAAAATGCTGTTGATGTTGCTATAACTTCAGATAGAGATTTTTCAAAAGAAAATCTAGGGTTTGCTTCTTTTAATGAGTATAAATGCTGGATAACACGGTTATTGGCTAACAACATTGATGTTTTAAGCGGCACACCCATAGAAAGCATTGTACCTACAACTGCAAGAACATTTTTATTAAGCCCAAGTTTTGCAGCCATACGTTCTTTAGCATTATCCGTCATTGCTGTTATCAATGATGATATTATATACTGAGAACGCAGCGGCGCACTAAGTTGGTCAGCATTTAAAATTTCATATGCTTCACCAAACTTTTTAAACTTAACACCATTTATATCAATTACTGTTTGTGAGTTATCATTTATTGTAATTCCTAACTGACCTAATACACCTAAATAAACATTAGGTAAAACAATAGCACCAATGTTTTTAGCTCCTAGTTTATTGTTATAGAAAGATATAAACTTACCAAGCAAGTTGTCAACATCTATATCTGCCTCTTCTTTGCTGGCATACCATTCAGGCAATAATGTTTTAAACTCTTCAAACAATTTTTGCAGCGGCTCTAAATCTGCAGGTTCATAACCTACAGCTCTTGCCTCATCTGTCAAATCACCCTCTCCATAAAAATTCAGTTTGCCTTTCTTATTTTTATATAATTTTCTTTTTTCTGTAAACAGCTTACTACCCAACATAGCAAACTTCAAGTCTAGATTTTGATTTTCTAAAGCAGCTTTATATGGTACATTACCTTTAAAATCTCTATATAATTTATACTCTTCCAAAGTTCTAGGCATTCCCAACACTGATAAGGCAGTAGCTGTATTCCTAAACATACCTGTTCTTTTAAGACTATATGCTAAATTTTTAGTGTACCCACCCCATTCTATTGGTTTATCTAAAAAGACTATTTCATCTTTTATTTCTATATCTCCATTTTTAAATAACTTGAAGGCTTTAGAAATTGGTGACTTAGGCTTGCTCATCATGTGATTCATATACCTAACATACTGCTTATACTCTTCTTTGTAATTTATCTTAACTACTGTTTTACCATCTACTTTAATTCTTTCTTCTACTTTTTTATATTCTTTAAATATACCTCCTTCAATATAATACTCTTTAAAATGTGCAAATATAGAGTCAATATCAAAATCCCATCCTGAAACTTCTACAAGTTCACTTGATGTAACAGCTGAAGAACCATAAATAGGCGGCAAAAAGTCTACTCTCTTACTGTTTAATGCAGAGTGTTTATCTTGTGAAGGTACACGCACAGAAAATACTTTTTGTAAAACTTTAGGTATTTTTAAGTTTCTATTGTGTGGGTTTTTCTTAATATTTTTAATCTTAGAATTATTGTTATTAATCCTTTCTTTAGCCATCTCTAAATCAATATCAGCTAATTCTATTTTTCTACTTAACTCTTCAAACTCTCTATTGTTTTTAACATTATTTTGTTGTTTAAGATATGTAGCAATTTTACTTTTATACTTTTTTATTTTTACTTTATCTTTAACAATTGCATCGTTAAGTTTTTTAATAGCTTGTTTTACATTAGGTAAAGAAAATTGATCAGTTTTAGAATCATAAGCAAAACCTATAGTGTCAGCAAATACTTGCTTCAGTAATTTACTTTGGAGATTTCTGTCTGTATCAGACATTCTCAAAAGTTTCTTTTGATGAGATGTAAATTGATCATCCACCAACATGTATCTTTCCTCTCTAACCCACTTGTCAAATATTGACTGTATATTATCTGGATTTAAATTTCTATACAGTCTATTAGCAACCTCTAAACTTCTAGGAGGCGTTATAATTTCACTATACTTATCACCTGTTGGAATAAAATCATCTACAGTAGGGTTCTCTGAAACAACCTCATATTCATTAAGGTCATGTCTTAACCTATCAACTATATATATTGGTTTACCACCATTAGCTTCTAAAGCATCTTTCAACCTAGATGTTATAGCCTCATCTTGACCTGAACCTTCTACATCATCCTCTATGCTAAGAGTAATTACATTTCCAGAATTAAAAAACTCTTCTTCTCTTATAGCTATTTGTTTATCAGGGAATCCATTTTCATCAGCAGTAAATACTAACCTCACTTGATTAATACCAAAGTCTGATATCAATGTCATCTTATCACCATTCAGCTTTTCACTAAATACATTTTTAGATAAGAAAGTTAAAAACAATTGGATAAATTTCTTTTCAACAATAGGATTGTTGAGATTGTACTTTGCTGTATTACCATCTTGCTCAAAATATGATATAATGTTTGCGCTGGAATTAGAAGCTTTTAAACTTTCTACCATATAATCTAGCAATACCTTTAACCGTGGCTTTAAAAGTCTACTACCTGTTCTTTTTTGTCTAGCCTTTTCATCATCTAAAACGTTAAATGATTCAGCAGCTGACAGCTCAAACAGTAATGCTTTATTATTTTTATAGGCAGTCTCATAACCTTCATTCTTATTAGAAAAGTATTGCTCTTTTATTTCTTGAAGATTATAAGATTGTCCGTCAATTAACACATTAATTTTCTCTGCTTCTTCTTGAGGTATTTCTTGAGTAATTAAGTTTTTAATCTGCGTAACATCAGGTATCTCTTCTTTATTGGAAGGATTTTCTACCTGCAAACCAAAAAATCTAGCATCTAATTTAGTCCATGCATCATCTACTAATTGCTGCCCAGTTAATACACTTTGTAAAGATGATATGTTTTTCTTTTTCATCTTACTTGCAGAAACAAATGCTGCAGATCCAAATCTACCAGTTTCATTACCGTTCTCATCAACCTCTATAGATTCAAGTTGAACTCTTAAATTATGTAACTTTTCTCTGCCTGTTTTTGGAACCCATTTTCCATTTACCAATCTTGACGTTAATTCTTTAGTAAGAATTACAACAGACATTTTTAAATATTCTTCACCATTATAGTATACAAACTTTTTAGGGTTTAACATTTCATTGTTTTTAGCTAAACCATTTTTACCATAGATGTCTTCATTGTCTATAAACTCTCCTCTTTCAAGTTTTTCTACAGCCGCTTGTTGTCTTTTACTATATCTACCCAATGCATTCTGTGTATACTTATGTGTTTTTAAAGTAAAATACATAGTACCATCTGCATTTTCTATATCTTCACCACTAACCTTTGAAACTCTAAGCGGGTCAGATAATGTAAGAGTATCTATTTCTTTAACCGGGTGATTAATACCTCTATCTGGATCTGTCATTTCATTATAAACAGATATAATAGCACCATTTGCACCTTTAGCCCTTTTAATCATATCAACAGCATCCTTTAATGATATAGCTTGATCACCAAGTAAAATATCATTTATTGCTGCAGTATTGATATAATCATTTATAAATACTTGCATAAGATTATATTCAAGATTACCATCTTTTAAATTCAAAAGCTCCTGGCTTTCTTGAATAGCATCATAATTTTCTCCCATAAAAGGAGTCATCTCTGTAAAATCTTTGCTCAATTTATTTAACATGTTATAGTTTTGCAGAACGTTAAACATATTAATAAACTGCTGTTTAAGATTATTTCTAATAAATAACTCAAAGTCTGCAAAATCTATATCTTTCTTTGCTAGTAGATTTTTTAAATCATCAATTGTTTCTACAGGTGTATCTGTAGGTGCAGAAGCAAGTTCTTCTAAATCTGATTTAACATCAGAACCTTCAGAAACAAGATTTTTAAGTCTTTGTATTTCTTCAGTTTGCTCTTTATTGAGAACACTAAATATGTCCAGTGTAACAGACTTTTCTGCATCAATAAAATTCTTCAATGAAACATTACCGGTATAGTAAACTTCTCCTTTTATTTCAACAGGTTTATTATTTAGTTTATCTTTTGTTTTAGAAACATATTTAGAATCTATGATTTGTTGCATAAACTCTTCCCACCCTTCTGTTTCTATTAATTGTTGGTTATTATAGGTAGTCAATAATTTGATTGTTTTTTCAGACTTTATGCTACCATCTTTGTTTTGAATAACTACCTGATAAGGTATGTTTTTGATCTGTAACTTTTTAGTTTGTGCAGATCCTGATTTAAAAAACACAAAAGATTTATCATTATCTTTTAAAGCTTCTAACCTTTTAGCAATAGAGTCAACTTGTACAAGAGTATATTTTTCTTTCTGTACAAATTCTTTTTCTGGAACTAGTATTTTACCTGCATTAAATAATTTAAATGCTTTTAGTGTATCTGTATAAATTAAAGAGCCATCTTTAGCTGGAGTTGCATTATAACCTTTTATAAGAACTCCTTTCTTTGTTTCATTGTTATACAAACCATTACCTGAAGCTTCTTTTTGTATCCTGTTAACTTCACCTACAAGTCTCATAAGAATAGCATTTATAGCCTCTTGAGTAATTATAGTTTCACCTTCTTTCTGCATTACAGATTTTATTACAGGCAAAGGAACCATATCTCCTGTATTTGCAGCTTCTAATACACGAATTAATACAGGTGCTAATGCTTTCTCTTCTTCTCCTACTGTAACAGTTTCTACTTTATTACTACCAAAGTTTATAAGCCCTAAATATGAATTTATTAATGTAGTAAGAAACTGCTGGCCTGTAAAACTACCATATGTAGTACCATCTCCTGTACCTGCTAAATCATTTAACTTATCTACATCTTCTGTAATAAATGAATCTTTACCACCATTTATTCTAATAGATCCTATCCTACCTTGCTCCATAAGCTTTTGGAAGTATGGATCAGATAGTAAATAGTTAAAAGATAATATTGGATGTTTTTCTGTAAGTTTATTTATAATGTCTTCAAGAGATTGATTTTGGTTTACATTTAAATTAATAAGAGATTTTAACATAAATGTACCTAACTGGTGATTGTATACCATTTCACCATCTGCATTTATAAAAGAACCTGCACCCACTGTTTCATCAAACTCAGCATTTTCTAATGCTAATCTTTGTAGTCTACTTTGTACATCATTCTCTGCATCTGTTCCATCATCTCTGTTTTTAAATAGATAGCTTTCAGCATTATTGTAATTTATTATGGAAGTAGATATTTGCGTAATATCTTCACGTTCAATACCATCAATATCATACATATATGATTCTACAAATTTCTCTTGTTCTGGTGTAAGTTCACCACTCATTTGCTTAAGCCTTGAAAACTCTATGTATAATGGAGATAAGCTTATACCTATTGAATCATTAAGCATTTTAGAAAATTCTTCATATGGTTTTTCTACACTGTCTGTTTGCATAGAACCAAATTCTTTTTCTATTTGTCTAGTATCTTTACCCTCTGGAAATATAAATGCATATTCATTATTAAATACCTTAATAAATTTTCCTTTAGGATCTGCATAATCACCCTCAGCTAATACAAATGACTTAAGAGTTTCCATAAGGTTAATAGCATTTTTACGATGCTTGATACTAGAGCGTAATTTTGGATATAATGATCTATGTTTATTTGCCCATCTATCTATTTGTGTATTTGCATCATCTCTATTAGATGTTGAATACATATAAGTTTTGCCAGTATCTGCATTTCTATGCACTATATAATATGGCACTCTGTAATTTTCAAATGATTTGATAAAGAACAGAAACAGTTGCTTATTCTTGATAGTGTTTATATCAAAGGTAGGGTCTAATACATCATCTTGTTGTACATTTAAATCATTTAAGATTCTGTTTACAACAGCCCTTGTATTGCTATTGTAATATGAAAATCTGATAAGCTTTCTAAGAATATCTGTAGGATCCATTGTATTTGCTACAGCTTTCATAAATGCATTATATACACTAGCAGTATCAACAGTTGTTAAAATAGCTCTATTAATTAGCTCTTCATTTTTATTGGGATCTAATACATCCATTTCATAATTACCAAACATATCAACATCCTCAACTAATGTGCTACCTATGTACTTTCTAAGTTCTGAAGGTAGTGCCTTAAAGCCGCCAATCATATTAGCATCTTTATCATAGCTTTCTACATTTCTAATTAAGCCTTGCTCTTCAACATCTACAAGTGTTTGCACTAATTCAGCATCTGCCAAATCAAGCAGTCTTATTTTTTCTTCAACAGCTTTTACATAGTCTTCATTAAAGGTTTGCAAAGAACTTAAAATCTGATTTAATGTAAGCTTTTGATCAAATTCTAAACTATCAAATGCTTCATTTGAAAAATTTTCATAAAATTCAGAAAACTCATCTATAGACATCTCTATTAAATCAGAAAGATATAAATACTCTTTTGTGTCTTCATTATAGTTAGAATCTATGTTTCTTTGTTTTTCAATTACAGAGGCTACTATTCTGTTAACCATATTGTCAGCAGTAATAGGATCAAGATATTCATTTACTATATTACCTTCATCATTAAAATCAGAATGGCGTATGATTGAATTAGCATTAGTTGTTACACCATTAACCAAACTATCAGTAAAAATATTATTAACTGTGTTTGATGATTTAAAGTATCCAGAATTAATCTTTTCAAACAAAGATTTAAAATCTGACTTTAAGCCATATCCGGCTATAGACTTGATTTTATTAATAAGCCATTTAAAGAATCTAACAAAGATATTATTTGACTCACCTTTAATTTTGCCAGTTGTATAGTCATCAAATAAATCAGCAATATACTCTTCATAAAACTCTCTTTTTAATTCTTTATCTGAAAGCAGCTGATATTTACTTGACTTGTTTCTAAACTTATCAAGCTCATTCAAAAAGTTTGCTCCATATTTTTTTCTAACCTCAGACTCTGCAATGTTTAGTAGCGCATTTTGCTCCTCATTTGTTAACAACAAACGGAATACACCATGAAATGCTTCGTGAAACTTTCTAGCATTAGGATTGGATGTATAAATTTCACCTTCAACTTTACCAGATAGAGTATTCATAAAGCCAAGAAATGCACCTATTCTTACACCATTGATGGTACTGTTATCTATCAAAGTATCTAACTCTTTTACACTGAATACATCAGGTAAATTTTCTGACACCCAATCTCTAAACATATCCATACTTATTTCTGAATATGCTGATTCTTCAACAGTATCTACTTTAAAAGCAATACCACCCTTATTAATGATATCTTTAAGTTTAGACCTTGATGATTTAAGTTGCTTATATGCCTCATTAACTTTTGACGTTCTGTTGTTTCTGATGTACTTGTTAAAATCTCTATCTACACTTAAATAATCAATTGTATCTTTGACATTTTGCCAAAGATTTAGCACTTGCTTTTTATCTTTTATATTTTTAGTTTGTTTGGATACAGCATTGGAAATTAAAATTATTTGTTTATGCAACTCCTCTCCTGTCTTTCCTTCCAAACTGCTGACTAATTCCCCTTGCTTTTGCTCTTGTTTTTTCTTTTTTACTTTCTTAACTTTAGGCTTAGGCTTAGGTTTTTCTAGCTGACTAAGTAAAAAATTCATGTATTTAAGCGGTGTACTTGTTGAATCCACAAGTAAAGGAATTTGTTTTATTTGCTCAGATTCTTTAAATAATTTAAAGTAATTTTTTACTTCTTTTTGTGATGTTAATTTTTGGTCTACAACTATATCTAGCCCTGTGATTGACTCTATTATATTATATTTTTTATTAACAGTATTATAGTAATAAAAATAACTATAACCGTCTACAGTTTCTAAATCTACACCATAGACTTCAGCAACGCTATCTTTAAGGACTGTGTATTTTATTTCTGATCCTTTTAATTTTTTTGAATATACATCAGGACCAGCTGTTACATATTCTTCAAGTATCTCTTCTCTGGTTGTTAATTCTGCAGGTTCTTCTACAGGGTATATATCATATACATAAAGAGGTTTTTTACCTTCCAAAAAGTCTATTATATACACAAAAGGAGCATAGTAAGTTTGACCTTTGTGTGTAAAAGGATATTTGTACCTTTCTTTAATTTTAGTTGGTAATCCTAAATTACTTATGATTGCACTTATAACTTCATCAGATTTGCTAGAATCATTCTCTTCTAATTGATGAATAAGCTGTTCACCACCCTCTCTCTGTATTACATTATATTTTACACCATTTATTTCAATTACATGGTCTTCAAAGTCAAATTGTCTTAAGCTTTGATTTTTTTCTCCTTTTGCAATTTGCTCTTCAAACTCAGGATAAAATTTAAAGTCTTTCCCTTTTTTAACAGGTCCTTGCTTAACTATTTTTTTGTTTTGTATTTTGTTTTCTATAGACTTACGATCTGTTGGTTGTATTTTAAGCTTGAAACTTGGTTTATAATTTTCATTAAAAGTAGTGACAGCATTTGCTATAACATCTTCTACCTTAGCATCTTTAGGTATAGACTTTCTAATATTAATAGATTTCTTTTCTAACTTTTTGATTTGTTTGAGGGCTTCATTAAAATATACCTTAATAAACTCTTCAAGTCTTGTTTCATCAAATATTTCTTCTGTAGAAAGTATTTCTTTATTCTCTTTTTTATTTGCATAAAAATCTTGTATTAAATTTTCTAGGTAAACCTCTTCTGTTTCTAACTTGGTTTTACCTTTACCATCTGTAGTAGTATATTGAAATGACAATGCTAGTGATCCTGTATTTGAAACTTTAATTTCAAAGAATGTTTCTTTAGGTCCAGAGATAAAGAAATCATCATTTATTTGTTTGTTAAACCCAGTATTAAATGTATTGCTTTTTTGTTTACCATCTTTATCAATATTTTCTTTTCTTGTCTCTATAATTCTTTTAGCTAATTTGCTATACAGTTCATCTTTTTCTTTTTCTGTTGTTTTTTTAGGCTTTAATCCAAAGTAAGATATTTCACCGCTAGGTAGTTTGTAAATGTATATATACCCTTGCTCTTTCTTCATTTCTTGTAACAAATCATCAGGTATATCTATTTGCTGTAAACTTGTATTGCTAGTTTGCTTTATATCTATTTCTCCCCTTCCTGTACTAAACATTACTATAGGATGCCCATCATAATTATAAGCGTCTGTATCAACAGGCTTTGCTGTATTATTGTACTTACCTACAGTATATGCTTTTGATTTCTTTACCTCAAGTCCTAAATCTTTAAACTTGAATGTAGTAGCCCCTTTCTTTGTGAGAGTTTTAATTTTTTCAACCAGGTCTAATGAAAACTGATAGTTAAACTGATAATAGTCTAAGGATTGTTTATCACCACCATATATAAGAGTTTTAATGTCTGATACAGTAAGATCAGGCACTTCAATTTCTTCTTTTTTAGTATTGACAAAAACATAAGTATTAAATGGTATAAATGCTAATATGTTATTTTCCTCTGTAAATAACTCTTTACCAAAATAATCATTAATTCTTTTTATCTGTTCAGCATTTAATTTTAAACCTGCTTGATAAGGACCCTTTTTTCTTAATACATTTTCATTAACAATCCTTTTTTTACCTTCAAAAATAGAATATTTTTTATTTGTCAATTCACCTGCACCATCAAGTTGAATTATTTCTATATCTAAATCTTCTATTTCTTCATCTGTTAATAAAGAAAGTATTTCATTGTATTCATTTTTATATTTACTGTGCGGATATATATCTACAAGTGCATCTCTTTTTACAAGAGGTACATTTTTATCTTTAGATGTAGTTACCTTACCTGTTTTTTTATTTACTTTAATTACTGTACTTTTACCATCACCAACAGAAACCAAAATGCTTTCAAGAGTTTTTGGTAGTATCTTATCTTCATTTTTTACTTGCTCTCTATTTTCTTGTACAGAGTTACCTTTTTTAAATTCTGATTTAGGTATTACAAATATTTTTTTCATTTTGCTAGGCGCAATATCCCCACCTGAAACAATAACATAATCAATTATACCATTATTTTTTTTCAGCCTTATTTCTTGCCCGTATTGAAATTCATTTTCACCAAATTTAAAAGGTTGTAAGTATTTAGTGTCTTTTATATACTTTTCAATAGCGTTCTTTGCTTCTTTTAATGTATTGTACTTTACATCTTCAAAGTCTTCACTGTCAACTGTAAAAAAGCTTTTCTTCTTATTTACAAAATTTTCTTCTATATCAAATCCCTTGTATGTTGTAACACCTTTTTCTTTTGTTTTTTTCTTTTTAGTTACTTTCTTTTTGGTTTTCTTAGACGTTGTTTTTTGTGTTGAAGTAGTGTCTAATTTCAATTGTCTTACATCATCAATACCATAGTTTTCATATATATATTCTCTTGTATCTCTGAATTTAGAATCTGTTTTTTTAGCTATGTTTTCAAAATAATTATTGACAGTTTGAACGCTACCATATGTTTTAAGTTTAAAACCTGTGCGCTTTAAATTATTATAGTGCTCTTTATAAGTATATATACCTATATTTTCTTCTGTGCCAATTATCAATGTAGTTAACAACTTAAGTAAATTTTGGCCTTCATCAGTTTCTAAAAAGCTTTCAATAGATTGATCACCAGAATTAAGCTCTAAACTTTCTTTAATAAAAGGAACTTCGTTAAAGTTAAAATTAACTGTGTCTTGGTCTTCTGCCTCAAATTTATTTAGCTGACTTATGCCAAAGGGATCATCATAATCATCATCAGTTTCATCATAGAAATCATCATCAAAAAAATCATCATCAAAGTCTTCATCAAACTCTTCACCAAATTCTTCTCTAGCTTTTTTCTTTTCTTCTTTTTCTTTCTTTTTAGTTAGAGCACTAAAGTTTTTCTTCATGCCCTCTATAATATTGTATAGCTCTGGGTTAGTTTGTGGTGTAATTATACCATATTGATTTTCAAATTTTAAAAACTGCATGTCTTCTGTAGCTAAGTACAAAGCAAAATTTTGCTTGTTTACATACAGACCAAATGATTTATTATCTTTGTCTTTCAAATCTGCCACCTGCATTAAAAATGCTGACAGCTCTTTATCTTTTACATAGTTTTCAATAGATTTTTCAAACTGTTCTTTTTGTTTACCGGCAGTTGCTCTTTGGTATTTAGCACTCCTGTCTATGTATTTTGATAATACATCAGGATCTGCCATAACAACAGCAGCATTATTAAATATAAAGTTCTCTTTTTGTAGGGCACTGTAATCAAATATCTTTCTTAGCACCTCATACAAATCACTTTTATCTACAACATCATCTTGTGCACCTGCTAAATTATCCAGGTATGTTTTAAATAAATCTGCTAACTTACTTTTATGTCTAAAGTCTATTTCATTTTTAAATGCTTTTTTTGATTTCCTATTTTTATAGGAATTAGACATATACTTATTGACATCTTTAATTTTTGCGGCTTCTTCTGATTCTAAAAATTCATCAATAGTAGAGTACTCATCTTTATAATTTTCATATTCTTTTTCTAATAAAGATTGTAGGTCTACACGTTTTTCATTGTAGAAATTATCAATAGCAGTTAGATCCTCAAGCTTTTGTTTAGTCTTTGCATACAAGTCATAATTTGTATTTTCATCTAAGCCTTCTAATTCAGACTTAAGCAAACTTATTTCTGTAGATATTTTTTCTGGTGATAACAGCAACACAATATCAGAAGCTGCCATATTTTGATATAGTGGCTTTTGCTCAAGATCATCATATATAGATAACATTCTTTCTGCTGACCTTCTAACTCTATCTGTAGCAAACATTGCCACCATCTTATATCTCTCATAGAGATACTTTTTTAACTTAGCTTCTCTATACTCATCAGATTCTACAGGAAATATAGTTTCATCATAAGGGTTTAAATATTTGTTATCTATAACATTGTACTGATTTTCAATTTTATCAATATCACTTAGGTATGATGTCAACCTTTCTCTAATCTTATCATTTTTAACATCTGTTTTTGATGAAGGGAAAGCCTCAGCTAACTCCTCTGAGTTCATCTGCAATGTATCTTGTATAAGATCACGGAAATAATCTAAACCATTATTTTCAATTAAAGTGTAAACATTCATTAGTTTAGAAAAATCCTTCAGGTTGTACACCTATTAAATCATCATTAATAACAGCATCAGCCATTTCTTCTGATATCTGTTTTTGAACAAGAAGATTTTCTATGTTTTTAATCAAGGAACCATTTTCATTTGTAGCTAACTGATTCCAAAACTGATTACTAATTTCTGTTAGTGTATTCATAGCCTCCTCTTTTCTTGCTTGGTAGGCTGTATATTCTTTGTTATTGAATACTCTTTGAGCAAAATTTGGTACTTTATCAAACAATACTTTTTGTACTAACACCATAGGACCACCCATAACAAATCCAGACATGAAAGTTTCAAACCCTTGACCTGTAAGCTGCTTACCCATTCCACTACCCAATGTAGCTAAGTAAAGATTTACGCCACCTAACATTGGATCATCAAATACTGTGTTATAGTATTCTTTAGCACCTTCAGCAACTGCTTCTTGTGCTACCTCTTGAAGACCTTCTGCAATATTTGCTACTGTATATCTTAATGCAAACTCTGCAGATTTCTTAATGCCTTTACCTATACTTTTAACACCTTCCTTTTTAATTTCATCTAAGGCAGCGCCAATGCCTTCTTTTTTTACTGCAAATACATCTTGTTGGAATTTACCATCTTTAAACAATGGTTTTTGCACATTAAGTTTATTGAATAAACCTCCACTTGGTTCTTCAAGTATTTTCTTTAATCTTCTACTATGTGAACTCAAAGCTGTTCCTAGAACAAACTGATTACTAGCATGTATAATAAATGCATTAGAAGCTAAACCATAAAACGCAGCTCCATTTGCATTATTTTTTGCCTTCATAATATCTTCCATAGAAAGATTACCATCAAAAGATTTTTCTTGAAGTTTAGCTATGTTATCAGCATATTGCTGGTCATATAACATACCCGCTTCCATCTTAGCTTCTGATAGTGCATAATTAAGACTTCTAAAGTCTCTATATCCTGCACCTACTGTCTTAGAAAGCTTGGCTAAAGAAGACATGTTCTTAGCTGCATTCTTAGATGTTGATAAAGTCTTAAGAACCTCAACAGTTTCTGGAGCTACAAACCTTGTAACAAAATTATCTCCTAACTTAACAGAATTTCTAAATCCTTTATAGTTGTTAATGTTTTTAAGATTATTTAATAAACCCATTGTACCTTTTGTAATCTTACCAGGTATTGTTGCATTGACACTTGATTTAGCAATTCTTGCTGCTATTTTAGCAGGTGCTCCTAAAGCAGAAAAACCTCCAGTCAAACTAGATAGTGCTAATTCTTCTAAGGCAATTGATAAAACTACACCTGCAGAATACCCAAGCTGTAAACCTGTATTAGTTATAAATCCACCAATACCACCTCTGTTTGTATTACCAATCCTTGTTGCATCAGCAAACTCTCTAGCAGATTCTAAATCTTTACCTGCTAAGTAAGAATCATCATCAAACATATCACCTAATGACCTGTATGCAGAAACTAAACCAGTGCCCATCAATTTACCAAATTGACCAGCTGCCCTACGTGTATCCTCCCACCATGTAGCATTTTCATTATATCTAGTTTCATTATCTATAAAAGGATTAAATCCCAACCTTGATATTGCCGGGTGATAATAATAACGTTCAAAATTAGTATTATAAGAACTATGCCTGTACGGTACTAATGGATTGTCTACTTTGTTATTTTGCAGACCACTTAAATAATTATTAATACCATCAGTAGTTTGCAAATTAGGTTTGCTATTTGAAGTATCATCATTTGAAAAACCACTTTGAGTTCCTGTAGGTAAACTTAAAGTTTCTACTTTTGGAATATATGTTTTGCTTAATTTGCTTTCAACATCATTAAGCATATTTAAAGTATCAACATCTGTTGGCACTTGTGGTAAATCTGCGGTTTGAATTAAATGATCAATATCTTCATATGAGTATTGACTTCTTACTGGAACGTTATTAAAATCAGTCATTATATTATATTATAATATTAGTTTAATTTTATTATTGAACAGGCTGTGCTTCTTCAGCGGCTTTGAGTGCTTCCTGTGCTGCAATCATTTGATCATTTACTTGCAAGGATTTTGTCCTTATCAAGGTTTTAAGATTATTAAATTGATTGTTAGCATTTTGATCGCTAGGATTATAAAACTTAAGATCATCCCTTAGCTTATGTTCTAATACATCTATGTTACCTGTTTTTTCATTATAAGTTGGTAAATATAATGAATATTCTATTTGATCATTCACATTTATTTTAGAATCTATCCTTCCATACGTACCATACTCCCAAGTATATTTTTTATCTGGCCTACTTGACAACAAGCGTAAAATTTCATTAGAATAAAATGCTTCAGTTTTTCTAGGGTTTATATCTTCACTAGAAGGTATGTCTACAATTATACTAGCTCCTTCTTTAATTACGCTTGAATCATCTCTTGTTGCTTTGATTTCATCCATTGTCCTAACAACATATCTATTCATACCTTCTGAAACATTAGGTACATAGTCTATTGTTGCAATAGTTTTAGATTTTTTAGGATCAGATTTTGCTTCTCTATATTTTTGTTGTATAAACTCCAATGTGTTTTTAATCTGATCTTGCGTTACCACACCTTCTGTGTCACCTGCAATTGTAAATACAGAAGCTTTGTTTGTAATTGCATTGTTTAATGAAATGTATTGATTTTGCAATTTTAGATATGACGCTCTACCCTGTTTTGTTTTTGTGTCAAATTCATCAGGTGTTCTTAAAGGCATTCTAATACCAACATTTGTAATTAGATCTCCTGATACTTCACTACCCTCAAGATATGCATTAACATCAAACTTTTGATATAATGCACTATTTGAATAAGCATCTGAAAAGGTATTATTCAATTGCTTAATTTGAGAGTTAAAAAGAGTTTCTGCCTTGTTATCTCCAAACATTCTTAGCAACTCATCTTTTGGTGTTATAAAATCTACTCTACTATAAGGAGTTGAGGGAGGTCTTTGATTATTTATCCCTAAAAGTTCTAACGCCCTATTTATAGATTGATTTGAAGCTTGTTGATCTACTACATAACTACCTTTACCTGTGCCACCTGCTCGTGTAAAATATTTAGGATTAAAAGAAGGTCTTGTAATAATTTGACCCCTTACTTTTTCTTTAACATTTATAATAAAATCATCTGGTATTTCTTCATCTGCTATAAAACGTATTGCTTCATTGTTTAAAACATAACTATTATCTTTACTATAAGTTGGTGCAAAATTATCATCCTGCATTAATAACTCAGTATATTCATCTAAGTTTGTAATTACTGTTAACGGATTTCCATTAGCATCTCTTTTGAGTATGGTAGGTATTCCTTCAGCACGTAATTTTTTAATTACATCATTTTCACCTTCTAATGTTTCAAAGTTATCAGCTTTTACACTTTCAAATCTTTCAATAGCACTGCTGAATGCTTGTATTTTTTCATGTACTTGATCATATTTGTTTAAAAGTTTAACTTGTTCTGTTTCCGGCATATCCTTTAAACGTATATAGGCCTGCTCTAAATAGTTTGCAATGTTTCCTACATTTGCCTTATCTAAAAGAACTTCTCTTTGTTTTTGCTCTGATAAAGAACTAAACTTTTGACCATTTGCCACAGTTATTTTATTATCTAAACTTGCTGTGCCTCCATCAATGTCTTTTAACATGTTTATTAAAGTACTAGCAGTTATTGAGTCTTTTTGATTAGCTAACTTTAGAAGTTTATCATCTTGTGTAACTAGATAATTTACTTTTGAAGCATCTTTAGTTGGTAAGCCGCTATCATCTAAACCAACAACCTCAGACTCTGTTAAAAACTCATCAATGTTAGCAAATGGATCACTAAATGCTGCATCGCCTATACCACCCTCTAATGATTTTTTGTAAGCTTCTTCTTTCATTCTAAGACCTGATTTAAGTATCTCCATGTTATATTGCAGTTTATCTTTATACCCTGCAAGCTTCATGTTTAACTCATGTTGGTATTTCTTAGCATATAACTCATCAACCTCTACATCAACTTCTTTTGTCATAAAAGAATAATTCTTAGCAGCTTGAAATAAATCATTTTCTATATTGCTTTGAAACAAAGTATTAAAACCTCTATTATTAATAGCATTTATATCATTCCCATTCAATAAATTAGTTGCTTCATTAATAGAGCTTTGTAAAGATTGTAACTGTGCAGCCTTACCTTCTATTTCATTTAAAATGTTTTTATATTTAATATCACTTTCAGATCCAGGAGGAAAACTTCTAGTTTTTAGAATTTCATCATAATTACTTTTCATTGAGTTTAACTCTTGAATTTTATTACTAATCTCATCATATCTAAGAGCAGTTTGATCTCTACTTGACTGAATTATACCTTTATTCCACTCAGCCATTCCTTCTGTAACATTACTAAACTGACCTTGCTGCATACCATTTTCTGCATATGTTCTAGCCTGGACATACGCATCTGCAAAATATGCATCTTGCACCAATGGATCTTTACTGAATATTTCTCTTATATCAGCTAAAAACAGATCTGTAACATCTTCACCATTTGTTGTAGTAACTCTATACGCTCCATTTTGTGTATACTTAGGACCAAGTTTTATCTTATAGCCTTTTTTATCTAAGTATTCTCTAGCTCTTTCATATAATCGTGGAGCTTCTATATATCTAGCCAGTGGTTCATTTAAAGCTTGATCAGCAGGTGCATTAAGAAAGTCTTGATATTGCATTTGTGCAAATTGCAAGCCTTGATCATAGTATCTCTTTCTTGTTTCTTCATTAGGAGATGTTCTTAGATTATTAGCTGTTCTTACAATTTCATTAATGTTCTTTGTTTGCACCATATCTCTGATAATTAAATCATTATCATAAAATGGTTGAAACACAGCATTTGCAGCATTAACATTTTGTGCTAAGGACAAATCTAAACCTGATATTTTTTCTATGGTAGGTTGCAAGTTATCAACAAATTGTTGTCTTGCTTGCTGCGTGTCTTCTCTACCTAAATCAGAATATACTATTCTACTATAAGCATTATTAAGTGCTTTAAAGTTTCTTTCATATTTGTCTGTACGTTTATCTAAAACATCAGATAAAAATGTATAATCCGGACTAAAGGGTTCTACTTTTGGTAGATACTCTTTAACATTTGGTACGTAAATTGCCATTTTGTATTTTTTAAATTCCTATTGCTCCAACAAAAAATGGTAAAAGTTTATGATTAACTTCTTTACCTTTTCTATATTTACCAATTGCACTACTTTTGTCAACATTGAACGGATTGGTATCAATATATTGTTGTCTAGCTTTATCCATTGCTGACTTTGTTTGGTTGGGATAATATTGTTCCATAATTTTATTAATAGTATCTTGTGTAGGATCTTTAATACCTGCCTGTTCAAGTTTTTTTCTTGTGTCTATCCAGCGGTTTAAATAATCATCTTCACTTTGCTCTGTATAATCCCATGCTTTTGGATTGGTAAAATTAATTAAACCTCCTGTAGAAGGGTCAATATTATAATAATCATATAAAGAATTTAGATTGTAAGTATTAGCTGCATTTGTATATGCATTTGCTACTAAATCAGCTAACTGTTCTCTATCGTAATTCTTTTCATTCATGTAGTTTTGCTCAACCTTCATTGTGTCATCATACAGCTGTTTAGATCTTTTTCTTCTTTCAGCATTAATGTATGAATCATATTGCGTTTGCAAAGCTAAACCTTTATTTGTAGTATTTATATTTCTGTTATGAACACCTGCTATAACATTTGCAATATTAGCCGCAGCTTTACCTTGGGCATTTGCCGTTCTAGCATTTAAAGATTGCGGTCCACTAAAAGCCCCTATAGCATCAGTCATTATACCTAACTGCTCATTAGTGGCAGCTATTGCTCGTGTGGGGTCTTCAAGCAACCAGTTTACTTCAACATTTTCTACAGGTTGCTGCCAAGGGTAAAACTTCTTGCGTTTCCTATTAGCTACAGCATTTATCTTTAAAAGGTCTTGCAACCAAAATCTTGGATCTTGTTTAGAATAAGGTATTTTTAAATCTCCAGGTTCTAACTCTGAATCTTTTTTAAGAGGTGGATCAACAGTTTGACCAGGTTTATATTCTTCTGCAGTAGGAAAATCTTCTTGCGGTCTTGTAGCAATACCAAAAGGTCTTCTTGATGATGTAAACGTTCCAAACTTACCATCAAAGTTTCTACCTACTACATTATCATTAAAACCAAAGTCACTTCTCATACTTTGAATGACACCTTTTTTCAGGCTCATTCTTTGATCTGCTGTTGCATTACCTCCAAGCTCTTCTTTAATGTGATTAACAACCCAGTCTTCAGCAAACTGCGGTATATAAATATCATTAAACCATTTTTGAAATTCTTTTACTTGCGGAAGTGAACCTTTCCCTTTTGTTCTTTTTAGTTCTTCTTGTAATGCGTCATATGCAGGATAGATATCTGCCCATGAGCTATCAAAGCCTAATACATTTTCTGTAGCATCACCAAAGTGTGTATCTTTTTGTGCTTGTACATCCCTATATTTTCTAGCATTAATATTTACAGGATCAAATGTAATACCTAATTTTGTATACACATCTCCAAATGTATCATCATCATATGCTACATTTGTTTTGTCACCCCTACCTCTACTTCTACTAGGTGTCTTAGGTTTTGTTGTTGTCTGTACTGGCTTTGTTGGTACAGGATCAGGATCTTGGAAGACTACTGGATCATCTTCTGCTAATCCTGCAGAAGTAAGTATTGCATTATCTATTTGTTGTTTATATTCTGTTAATTGCTCAGGAGTTAAATTCATATCTTCTATTACTGAAGAGTCTTGAATTATACCATCTACAAGGTCTTGGATTTCTTGCTTTTCTAACAAGTATGGATATTGATCAAGAATTTCTGGCCATAACCCTTTTGATTTTAAAATATTATAATATTTAAGTTTTTGCCCAGTATTTTTTAATATATCAAACAAACCTTCTCCTCCTGTTTGTGCATAGCCCATATCAGAAGAAACTTCATAACCCATTTGTGCTAACTGCTGATTGTCCATACCAGGAGGAGGTAGCATGCCTTGTTGTTGCATAGGCATTTGTTGCATACCTTGCATTTCTGGTGGCATTTGCTGAATATCTTGTTCTTCAGCTTGTTGTTGCTGATCTACCTGCGCCATGTATTGTTGCATTGCAGCTATCTGCATTTGCTGCTCTGGTGGTAAAGATTGTATAAACTTTTGTTCAGCTTGTTGCCTTGATATTTCTTCTACCTTTTGTGTAAACTCAATAGGATCCTGACCTTGCTCTACTAAAAAAGGAAATGCTGTAACTGGTACACCATCTTCAAAATCTTTCTTCTCCTCTTGCATGAAAGCTAATTTTGATAGCTTTCTTTTGTTTTTGTCAAGCATAAGTTCTGCTGTCTTAGCTTGTATATCATCTACATAAGGATCTTTTAATAAGGCATTGTATTCATTAAGACCGTACTTCTTAGATATCTTTGCAGGTGTAAGCCTTTTTTTAGATTCAACACCCATTTCTGCCATTTCATTTTTTGTAAATTTCATTTTATTGAAATCTGAAAATACAAAAGATTGATCCGGCAAATTTAAAGGCACACCACCATTGCTATGGCGCGGTCCTTTTATATCATATAGATTAAAAGAACCATCACCGTTTAAATCTGTAAGTACTGTTTCACCACCTTCAGCTTCTATATTGGCTTCATCTCTAGGTACTGATGTCATGCTGTAATTTACTTTTACATCATCATCACTACCATAATCATCTTTAGGATTAACAACAAGACCATAATTTTTTTGATCTCCAGTAGATCCTCCTGATTGTCTAGTTTCTACTACCTCACCATTTCTTACTTCAAAACCGTCAGGTAACTCATTAAATTTTATTTTCATAGCTTATCAAATTTAGCTCCTTTTGCCAATAATTTTTTTAGTACTTCAGTTCCTACTTTTGCAATTTGACCACCTCTCTTTTTTCTAAGATTTCTCTTTTTAGAAAAAGGGTTTACTGGCCCTCCATACTTTCTTTCTCCATAAGGTCTACTTAATGCATCTCTATAATAGCTGCTTGGTCTAGGTCCTGATGTTACACCAGGCTTTTCTTTTGATTTCTTATCTTGCTCAAATAATGCATAGTAATATTCATTGATTGCTTTAATTTCTTCTGGTGTTGGTTTGTAGAAAGGGTTGATGTTATATCTTTTATCAATAAGATTATCATTCCTATAAACAACCTGACTTGGATCCCCAAGTTCTTTTTCAACAAACTCTTTACCACTTTGATTTTTAGGTATAGGTACAGAAATTCCATCTTTAAACATAGATCCTGTGTATCCTGTATATCTATCACCTGATGTAATACCTGGTTGATTCCGCGATTGTTGTTCTAGCTGCATAACTTTTGCTGCATGATCTTGTAATTGCTGATCAGGTATTTGCTTTGGCATTCTATTAGCTTCTGATGTTTTTCTATCTTGTGTATATATATATTCAACCTTTGCATCAGGTTTTCCCATTTGTTTTTCAACAAATTGTTTAGCACTTATATCTATACCTCTATCACCTAGAAGTTTTCTATTTAAAGCAGCTAGTACTCTTTTATTTTCTAGCTTTGTACATCATTTAGATTATACAACCCTCTACTATCACGTTTAAGCCCTTTAACAATATCATACACTTGCTTACCACTCATATTTTCAATACCGTATTGAGCTTGGTATAAATCATCAGATTGTAATTTATCAATATAGTTGTTGGCCTGCATAGACATTTCCATACCTTCTTGA
>Ga0070752_1000838_pt1 | contig 23370 bp, 22 predicted proteins | sample VirMetDEL_Aug_30_FD_77440 | JGI IMG/M metagenome (GOLD analysis project Ga0070752, IMG submission 77440) | Aqueous microbial communities from the Delaware River and Bay under freshwater to marine salinity gradient to study organic matter... | ecosystem: Environmental > Aquatic > Marine > Coastal...
ACTTATCTAGTATTGATGTAACTAACGCAATATGTGATTTTATTTGCTTAACAGATTTAAGTATATGTACAAATAGTGCAAGTGGTAATGGTAATTTAAGTTATGATAATACTACTGGAGAATTTAGTTTTACTCCGGCTGATATAGATAGTTATTTTACAAATGGAAATATTTGTAATTTGTATATAACAGGTACACTATGCGGACCAAGCACATTAACAATTGATCCTGCTGCTCATGGAGATAACACAGGAACAGTAGTAATTGCTGGCAACTTACAAGTTGATGGTGTCACTACAACTGTTAATAGTTGTACTTTAGAAGTAGCTGATAAAAATATTGTTTTAGCATGTGGATCTGCAAATGCAGTAGCAAGTGATGGAGCAGGAATAACAGCAGATTTAGGAAGTGATGGTAGTGCAACATTAACTTATAGTAGTGGCAATGATAGATGGGAAATGAATAAATCATTAGCTACTTCTGTTATTGGAAATGTTACTGGACAAATAAGCGATATAAGTAATCACTCTACCACAGATCTAACAGAAGGTACCAATTTATATTATACTGATGCAAGAGCTGATGCTCGAATAGCAGCAAGTCCAGGAGATAACCAAAAAGAATTTGTAGCCACTGGAACTATAGCAACTGGTGATGTAGTTGCTTTAAGAAGTGATGGAACTGTAGAGTTAGTTGGTGCCCTGATACCGTCAAGCGAAGCTTCATATGATTCCGCTTTGCAGCCTTATTATAGTAACAATGAATATTCCTTTGATTCAGCATATGATTCTAGTAATAATAAAATTTTTATAGCAACTACATCCGGTATCAATGCTGAAATTGTAATATCTATAGGCACAATTTCTGGTAGCACAATTACATTTGGATCTGGAATTTTAACAGGAATAAATGCTAATTATGTATCAATTTCTACTATACCTACTAGCGGAGAACCACGTTTTAAAATTGCCTATGACCAAACAACTTCCCAAATAATACTGGTAGTACTACAAGAAAACTCTCCTTTTTATGATTTACTAGGTTATGTAGGTAATATAAGTGGAAATAGCATCACTTGGAGTACTTCGGCTAATTATCAAGATTCTGTACCTATGCATATTACAGATTTGGTAGTGCTTCCTGGTAAAAGTCAAGTTGTAGTAAATTGGGTTAGAATAAATCAAAATCTTGGAACTTGTGATTCATGTTATACAAATAGATATTTTGCAATGGTATACAACATAGGTGCTAATTCAATCACTAGAGGTACTGCAAAAATTTTTGGAAACGATCAATATTATCTAATAAGCCGAAATAAAACTGTTTATATACCAACAGTTTCATGGTCAACATGGGGAACTCTTGAAGGTATAGCTATTTTTTACGGTGATGTCAATCCAGGATCCTATGATAATCAAATTGTAGATTATTTATTGTGTAGTGTTACTTCTGGTGGTGATATAATTACCCAAGCTATTGGCACTGTAGGACCTGGTGGTAACAATATAGCAAGATTTGATGAAAATAGTGTAGCAGCACATTATGATAGTATATCACAAAATTTAGTTGTAGTCATTACTAAAGCGTATAACACTAATGAAACAATAATCTATGCTAGTGAAATACCCAGAATACAAACTGCTACTGGATTTTCAGCAGGGTTAACGCTAACAGATATAACTAACAGAACAGATGCAGTGCTTTTTACGGATACAACTAATAATTTGTTAAAGTTTGCTTATAGTGACTCTGATACAGGAACACAATATGTAAGTACAATAACAGTGGGGGTAAATACAGGAACAGGTATCCCAATAACTCAAAGTGATATAGTATCTTTAACTCAAACTGGGTTAAGCAAAGGTATGCAAGCAAATGTTTCTAATAATGACTACATATTTACACATTTGGGATTAGGATCAAATTCAACTAATGTAGGTTCCACAGTTTACAGTTTGAGTTATACAAATCAAAACGCTGATAGTTGGATTGGTATTGCTGCAGAAAATATCGCAAATGCTACTACAGGAATAATTGATTTACCAGGTGCAATAAATAGAAGTCAAACAGGACTTATAACAGATAGTATTTACTATGTTGATAGTGATGGATCAGTAACTACAACTCCTACTATATACGGAAAAATTGGCCGTGCTTATAGTGCAACAGAATTGCAAATTTTTGAAAGTTATAAACAACTTAATTTTGCATCACACCTAATATTCGGAAATTAAAATGGCAAACCCAAATTTATTACACCCAACAACAATATATGGAAAAACAGCAGTACAATTAGTTGATACTACAGCAACTGCTATTGTATCAAATCCAACAGCTAGTAACAAAATATATAAGATTAATTCTTTATATGTTTCTTGTGTAGATGCAAGTGATGGGCAGTTAGATATAATTTTAAATAAAGGAGGAACAGATTATAGATTAGGATTAAATATAACAGTACCTGTAGGGTCAAGTATAGATGTGATTGCAAAACATATATATTTAGAAGAAGGAGATAGCTTAAAACTAGAAGCAAGTGTAACAAGTTCTTTAGAAGCAGTATGTTCTTATGAGGAAATAAGTTAATGCGTGGTAAAGGGAGAATTTTCGGAACACCTAATGATACAACCGTAGCTAGTGCTAGTGGAATATTTACTTTAAATGAAATTGCTTTAGCTCGTTCACAAGGAGAATGGAAATATGTGCAACCACCTCCACCTGGTGCTGGAGGTTATGTTGGATCTGGTATTGCTGCGACAGGAGGAGATATTGAATCTTCAATTATCGATAATGGAGCACAGTATAGAGTACATATATTTAATAATGACGGTACGCTAACTAGAAACGCAGGTTACAATAATATAACAGATATTGAATATCTAGTTGTAGGTGGCGGAGGAGCATCTGGAAGTTTGGGAGGTGGTGGTGCAGGAGGCTATAGATGTAGTGTAGAAGGAGAAATGTCAGGTGGAGGAGCAAGTGCTGAACCTAAAGTTACACTAACAAATAATACAATATCTGTTGTTGTAGGGACTGGAGGAGCTTCCGGAATGACAAATGGAAATCCTTCATCTATAACTTCCACTAATTGGAATGTAACATCAGATGGAGGGGGGTATGGTGCGTCTAATACAGGAAGTAATGGTGTAAGTGGCGGGTCAGGAGCATCAGGTGGTGGTAGTTGTTGTAACTGGAATGGTTGTGGAAGTGGTGGTGGTTCTAATATAGCAGGCCAGGGATATCCAGGTGGACATTCAGGTCCTTTTTCTGGTACTGATGGCGGAAGTGGTGGAGGCGGAGCTGGAGCAGCTGGACAAGGTAGACAAAGCAGGTATGTAGCACCAAGTGGAGGAAATGGAGTAGAATCTAATATTACTGGCACACCAACTTACAGGGCAGGCGGTGGAGGTGGTAGTTCAATAACTGGTCAGGGTGGTAACGGAGCAGGCACTCCTGGTCTTGGTAATACTGGGTCTAACACAGGAGGAGGTGGAACAGGACAAGGAGCAACAGCAGGAATAAATGGTACTGTAATTATTAGATATAAAATATAGGAATAAATGAAAAAAAATGTACATGTTTATAAAGAGCAAGAGTTAACAGTTGATTATAATTATATAGATACACATTCAAAATTAAGTTTTATAGGCGTATATCAAGTAGGAGATTTAGATACTTGTAAAAAAATAATAAACTTATTTAATCAATGTTTAGAACAAGGTGAACACTTAGGTTTTAGAATAGATGACATTGATGCTAATAAAATAGAACGAAAAGATATAGCAGGATATTTTGTAAATGATTATAATCAAGATATTAAGGCTTTAAATACTTGGTTACAAATCGCATTAGATTTATATTTACAAGAATACAATATTACATTGCCATTAGAATCTGCTGAGGTCAAAATTCATAAAGTTAATACTTATAGTGGAGGATATCATATGTGGCATTCTGAGCAAGGACCTACTGAAGCTACAGCTAAAAGAGCCTTGTCTTGGATGTTATATTTGAACGACATAAATGATAATGAAGGTGAAACTGAATTTTTATATCAAGGAATTAAAGTAAAACCAGAAGCTGGTAAAATAGTTATTTGGCCTGCAGCATTTACTCACCAACACAGGGGTAACCCTGTTTACAAAACTGAAAAAATATATGCCACAGGATGGTTTACTATAAAATATATTTGACTTCTAAGAATAATAAATACCATAACTAGATAGGAATATTGTCTCATGGCTATAGATATTACAAATGCAATTAGTGTTATTCAAGCAAAAGAATCTGCACTTACTAATACTGATGACAGTACAGAAATAATTAAATTACTTAATGCAATAAAACTAACAGAAGATCAAGTTATTAGATCTTATGCAACAGTCACAGATTTACCTATTGCTAGTGCAGATAATGAAGGTAGCATTCATTATGTAAGGGATACAGATTACTTGTATGGTAGTAATGGTTGCCAATGGAATGTATTAGGACAATATTTTGCAGGTAATGGTATTTGTATATCTAACAATTGTATTATTAATACTTTTAGTTTAGGAGATTATAATACAGATGCACTTGCAGAAGGTAGTACTAACCTATATTATACAGATGCAAGATCTAGAGCAGCAATATGTGGTATATGTGATATTACATATGATAATGCCTCTGGTACTATTTGTTTTGATTTAGATGACCATACTACTGATGCACTTGCAGAAGGTACTTGTAATTTATATTATACAGATGCAAAAGTAGACACTAATTTAAATCAAGGTACTGCAGCAAATGGAGACTATTTAAAATGGAATGGGTGTGATTATGAATGGGCCACAGTCCCTGCAGGATACACAGACAATGATGTAAACAATTTCTTAGCGGGAGGTACTGCAGGTAATATTGTTACATGTGGATATCTAGCAGGACCTGCAACTTTTACAATAGATCCTGCTGCAGTAGGAGATAATACTGGAACAGTTGTAATTGCAGGCAATTTACAAGTTGATGGTACAACCACAACAGTTAACAGTTGTATATTAGACATTTGTGATTTAAACATAACTTTAGCTAAAGGCGCTATTAATACAACTGCAGCAGATGGTGCAGGAATTACAGTGGATTGTGCTAATGCTACATTAACCTATGATAGTGGAAATGATCGCTGGGTAATGAACAAAGATTTATCTACTAGTTTAATAGGTACAGTTAGTAGTATTGCAAATCATTGTTTAACTAATTTAAGTGATGTAGATTTAGTTAGCGTTCCACCTAGTGGTGGACAAGTTTTAGTTTATGATAATGTGAATTCTATTTGGGAGCCAGGAACAGTTAGTTCAAGTTCTACATATCAAGAAAATAAGATAATAGCAACATCAGATGGACAAACTGTTTTTGCATTTAGTGCAGCATTTGAAGGTTATAACAGCACTACACCAGCTAATTCTCATTTAGAAATTTACTGGAATGGTTCAAGATTAATTTATGGTCCTAATAATGATTATACAATTACAGCTAATAATGAAATTACTCTTACAAGTGGTACAGGAATCGTAACTGGAGACATAATATTTGCTGTTAGTATATCAAATATGACATTATCAAGGCTATATGGTCCATGAGTGTAAAAAATAAAATATATAATAATTTTGTTAATAAATTTCTTTTTGGTGAATGGAATCCTGTTATAGATGGAATACCAACACCTGAATCATATTATCAAACATATGTCTTTAAACAATTAGCTAAAATACAAGCCAATGATGCACAACAAGATGATTATTTTGGTTGGTCAGTAGCAGTTTCTGATACCAGAATTGTAGTAGGTGCACGTGGAGAAGATAGTATACCTAATAATGGTGCTGGTTCAGCTTACATATTTGATATAAATGGAAATCAAATAGCCAAGATACGAGCCAGTGATGCTTATGACTTTGATTGGTTTGGTTGGTCAGTTGCTGTTTCCAATACACGTATTGTAGTAGGAGCCGGGAAATTCATAGCTGCAGATGGCGCTGGTGCAGCTTACATATTTGATATAGATGGAAATCAATTAGCTAAAATACAGGCCAGTGATGCAGAAGACCATGATCAGTTTAGTTATTCAGTTGCTGTTTCTGATACACGAATTGTAGTAGGTGCATACGCAAAATATACTACTGCTCCTGATGCTGGTGCAGCTTACATATTTGATATAGATGGAAATCAATTAGCTAAAATACAAGCCAGTGATCCAGCAAACAGTGCTCGTTTTGGTTGGTCAGTTGCTGTTTCTGATACACATATCGTAGTAGGTGCATATAATGCTGGTGCTGCTTATATATTTGACATTGATGGAAATCAATTAGCTAAAATACAAGCCAGTGATGCAGAAGCCGGTGATCGATTTGGTTATTCAGTTGCTGTTTCTGATACACATATCGTAGTAGGTGCAGATAGTGAAGATACTACTGCTAACGAAGCTGGTTCAGCTTACATATTTGATATAGATGGAAATCAATTAGCTAAAATACAGGCCAGTGATGCAGAAGCCGGTGATCAATTTGGTGAGAAAGTTGCAGTTTCAGATACACGGATTGTAGTTGGTGCACGTTATGAAGATACTACTGCTACAAATGCTGGTGCAGTTTACATATTTGATATAGATGGAAATCAATTAGCCAAAAAACAAGCCAGTGATGCAGAAGACAGTGATAATTTTGGTTATTCAGTTGCTGTATCTGATACACATATCGTAGTAGGTGCACCTTATGAAGATACTACTGCTAGTAATGCTGGTTCAGCTTATATATTTCAAAACGATCTAGTTTATAAATCTGATTATAATAATAACATTAATAATATAAATTTCAATAAACTAAAATATAGGTTTACAGGAAAACTCTAGTGCAAACAAATTTTTCTAGTGTAACAAAATCTTTATCGCTTACTGAGTTAGACAATTTACAGTCTTACAAACCAATAGGTCAGCAGTTAAAAAAAATACAAGCCAGTGATGCACAACTTGGTGATTATTTTGGTTATTCAGTTGCTGCTTCAGATACACGGATTGTAGTAGGTGCATATAATGAAGATACAAATGGTAGTAATGCTGGTTCAGCTTATATATTTGACATTGATGGAAATCAAATCTCCAAGATACAAGCCAGTGATGCACAAGTAGGTGATTATTTTGGTTATTCAGTTGCTGTTTCAGATACACGGATTGTGGTAGGTGCACATACTGAAGATACTACTGCTATAAATGCTGGTTCAGCTTACATATTTGACATAGATGGAAATCAAATAGCTAAGATACAAGCAAGTGATGCACAAGAAAGTGATCTTTTTGGTTACTCAGTTGCAGTTTCCAATACAAGGATTGTAGTAGGTGCATATGGAGAAGATACTACTGCCAGTCAAGCTGGTTCAGCTTACATATTTGACATAGATGGAAATCAAATAGCCAAGATACAAGCAAGTGATGCAGAAGCCAATGATTATTTTGGTTGGTCAGTTGCTGTTTCTGATACAAGGATTGTAGTAGGTGCAGTTTATGAAGGTAGTTACGCCGGCGCTGCTTATATATTTGACATCAATGGCAATCAAATAGCCAAGATACAAGCAAGTGATGCAGAAGCCAATGATTATTTTGGTCATTCAGTTGCTGTTTCTGATACAAGGATTGTAGTAGGTGCAGTTTATGAAGGTACTACTGCTAGTTACGCCGGCGCTGCTTATATATTTGACATAGATGGTAATCAGCTAGCTAAAATACAGGCCAGTGATGCAGAAGAATGGGATCAATTTGGTTATTCAGTTGCTGTATCTGATACACGGATTGTGGTAGGTGCACATACTGAAAATACTACTGCTATAAGTGCTGGTTCAGCTTACATATTTGACATTGATGGAAATCAATTAGCTAAAATACAGGCCAGTGATGCACAACAATATGATTCGTTTAGTAATGCAGTTGCTGTTTCCAATACAAGGATTGTAGTAGGTGCACCTTATGAAGATACTACTGCTACAAGTGCTGGTTCAGCTTATATATTTTCTCCTGGTTTTTCTCCCTTTGGTGATTTGTGTGCATACTATGACCTTGGAGATCCTACAGTCTTAGATACAAATTTCTCCTGGAGTGACTATACATGAGCGGTATTTTAAATGTAGTTCAAAATAGATTTCGTGACCCTTTGACTACTAAAACTTTATCTATTGCAAATGATTTTACACAATTAAAAAAAATACAAGCCAGTGATGCTGAAGCCGGTGATCTTTTTGGTTATTCAGTTGCTGTTTCAGATACAAGGATTGTAGTAGGTGCATATCTAGAAAACACAGGTGCTACAGGTGCTGGTGCAGCTTATATATTTGACATCAACGGAAATCAATTAGCTAAAATACAAGCCAGTGATGCAGAAGCCAGTGATCTTTTTGGTAGGTCAGTTGCTGTTTCAGATACAAGGATTGTAGTAGGTGCATATCTAGAAGATACTACTGCTAACGAAGCTGGTTCAGCTTATATATTTGACATCAATGGCAACGAGTTAGCTAAAATACAAGCCAGTGATGCTGAAGCTAATGATAATTTTGGTGTTTCAGTTGCAGTTTCAGATACAAGGATTGTAGTAGGTGCATATCTAGAAGATACTACTGCTACAGATGCTGGTTCAGTTTACATATTTGACATTGATGGCAACGAGTTAGCTAAAATACAAGCCAGTGATGCAGAAGCCAGTGATAATTTTGGTTATTCAGTTGCTGTTTCAGATACAAGGATTGTAGTAGGTGCATATCTAGAAGATACTACTGCTAGTAGTGCTGGTTCAGCTTACATATTTGACATTGATGGAAATCAAATAGCTAAGATACAAGCCAGTGATGCAGAAGCAAATGATCGTTTTGGTTGGTCAGTTGCTGTTTCTGATACACGGATTGTAGTTGGTGCATATGGTGAAGATACAAATGGTAGTAGTGCTGGTTCAGCTTACATATTTGACATTGATGGCAACGAGTTAGCTAAAATACAAGCCAGTGATGCTGAAGCCGGTGATCTTTTTGGTATTTCAGTTGCTGTTTCTGATACACGGATTGTAGTAGGTGCATTTCAAGAAGATACTACTGCTAGTAATGCTGGTTCAGCTTATATATTTGATATAAATGGAAATCAATTAGCTAAAATACAAGCCAGTGATGCTGAAGCCGATGATTATTTTGGTTATTCAGTTGCTGTTTCAGATACACGGATTGTAGTTGGTGCATATAAAGAAGACACAGGTGCTACAGATGCTGGTGCAGCTTATATATGTAAGAATTTCCATAACGATTACGATTCTATACCTTGGGAAAAAATTAGACTAAAATATACTGGAGATGTTGAATGAATGCTACGGACTTGAAAAGGAAATATGGTTATTATCCCATAGGTCAGCAGTTAAAAAAAATACAAGCTAGTGATCCAGAATCCAGTGCTACTTTTGGTATCTCAGTTTCTGTTTCTGATACACGAATCGTAGTAGGTGCAAGTGGAAAATCTACTTGGACCGGCGCTGCTTATATATTTGACACTGATGGCAATCAATTAGCTAAAATACAAGCCTTTGATCCTCCAGGAACTATTGAAGCTGCACAGTATGATTATTTTGGTTATTCAGTTGCTGTTTCTGATACACGGATTGTAGCTGGTGCTTTCGCAGAAGATACGACTGCTACAAATGCTGGTTCAGCTTACATATTTGATATAAATGGTGCTCAGCTAGCCAAGATACAAGCCTTTGACCCTCCAGGAACCAGTGATGCACAACTTGGTGGGAATTTTGGTAAAACAGTTGCTGTTTCTAATACACGGATTATAGTAAGTGCCTGGGATGACATGAGTGGCAATGCTGGTTCAGCTTATATATTTGACATTGATGGTAACGAAATAGCTAAGATACAATCCAGCAATGCACAAACATCGTATACTTTTGGTGCTTCAGTTGCGGTTTCTGATACACTAATTTTAGTTGGTGCGTATTCTGAAAACAGTTCCACTGGTGTAGTTTACATGTTTGACATTGATGGTAATCAACTAGCCACAATACAAGCCAATGATCCTGACAGCGGTATTATCTTTGGTCGCTCAGTTGCTGTTTCAGATACTAGAATTGTAGTAGGTGCACCTGGCAAATCTAGTTACGCTGGCGCTGCTTATATATTTGACATCAATGGCAATCAACTAGCTATGATACAGGCCGATGATGCCGAAGCCTATGATCAATTTGGTCGCTCAGTTGCAGTTTCAGATACACGAATTGTAGTAGGTGCTCTTTTAGAAGATACTACTGCTAGTACTGCTGGTTCAGCTTACATATTTGACATCAATGGAAATCAGCTAGCCAAGATACAAGCCAGCGATGCAGAAGCAGATGATGCGTTTGGTAGTGCAGTTGCTGTTTCAAATAATAGAATTGTAGTTGGTGCAAATAATGAAGATACAGGGGGGCAAGATGCTGGTAGTGCTTATATATTTTCCTCTGGTTTTTCTCCCTTTGGTGACTTGTGTGCATACTATGACCTTGGAGATCCCACAGTCTTAGATACAAATTTCTCCTGGAGGGATTACTTATATAATCTTTTTGTAGCTTCTGGAGGTATAGTTACTACATATACAGAAAATAATATTACATATAAATCTCATACATTTCTAAGTACTGATACTTTTACAGTAACAAACGGAAATACAATTGCTGATGTGTTACTTGTAGCAGGTGGAGGCGGGGGATCAAAAGATGGAGGAGGAGGCGGAGCAGGTGGAGTGTTAGTAGCTAATTCTACTAGTATTAGTGTAGGTACTTATAGTATAACTATAGGACAAGGTGGTGCTGGTTCAGTTCACTCTTCTAATACACAAGGTTCTAATGGACAAGATACTACTGCTTTAAGTTTAACAGCAATAGGTGGCGGAGGCGGAGCAGGAGCTGGTTCGGGGCCTAATGGTGCAGGGTCTGGTGGTTCTGGAGGCGGAGGCGGAGGCGGTAGATCAGCAGGATCTGGAACTGCAGGGCAAGGAAATAATGGAGAAAGTTCTAGCACCAAGGCAGGAGGAGGAGGAGCAGGTCAACCTGGGGGTAGCAATGGACTAGGTCATGGTGGAGACGGTATACTAAATAGTTATAGAGATGGAACAAATGTATACTATGGCGGAGGTGGTGGCGGATCGTACAGTACACAGCCTAACTCTCCTGGTGGATTAGGGGGTGGAGGAGCAGGTTCTAACAGTGGTACAGGTGGTGGAGGAACTGCAAACACTGGAGGTGGCGGTGGCAGTGGTGGCAGTATTGGTAATGGTGGAACAGGTGGATCAGGTATAGTCATAATAAGATATCCGATTTAGATACAGATTTTTCTTGTAGCAATTATACTTAACAAAACTAATAAATACTTAAACAATAATTTTTTAGGGTTTAGGTATGAGATTTCGATCCTTATTAATAGAAAGTCCAGTTAAAGATAATTTAAAAAGTTTACTCACCTTTTTTGAACCTAACAGTGCAGAACAAAATAAAGCACAACAGTTTTATAAAGGCATTATACAAATATTTAATGAAATAATTGTTCCTAATGCTAATAATGCAAATCTAGGTCAATTAAGCAGTTATTTTGCTAATACAGCTAGGTATAGTGTTGCTAGAGTGCTGCAAGATAGTTTGACTGACAATGGCAAAGTCAAATACCAAAAAATAGCTCAAAATTTTAACGATATGGATTATGGCCTCTACGTAAGTCCTAGTGTAGATAGATTTTTAAGAACTTTAAAAGAAAACTTATCACATTACTACGTAAATACGCCACATCAATCTATTAAAAATTACATTCCCGCACCTGATATAAATTTTAGTCTTATGTTTAGAGATCTGCAAAGATTAGAAGATAGAGCAGTTCGTGATCAAGACAATACAAATCAAATTAGCCATAAAGGTGAAAGCGGAATTGCACCTATAGATTTGCCTGATGATTTTGGAAAATATGCTTGGTATAACCTAAATAAAAATTACTGTGATAAAGAAGGTGCAGCAATGGGACATTGTGGAAATCGTGCTGCAGCAACAGAAAGAGATACAGTTCTAAGTTTTAGAGAACACAAAGGTCAAGATATGTATGTACCTCATTTAACTTTTGTACTAGACACCACTAGTGGTATGTTAGGTGAGATGAAAGGCAAGGCAAATACCAAACCTAACGAAAAATATCATCCTGCTATTTTAAGTTTATTAAAAAATTTAGATGCAATTAAAGGTATTGAACCCAAGGGATATTTACCGGAAGAAAACTTTAACTTAGTTGCAGATGTTGCAGAAGACAACCCTACAAAACAATGGTTAGCAGAAAATAAGCCTTTGATGTTTGGACAAGACTTTAGTATAATGTATGAATTAACAAAGGATAAACCAGAATTTAAAGAACAATTTTATGATAGTTTATTATCCCAATTTAGCGAACCTGGTGATCAATCTGTTAAAATTGACGAAGAGTCAGGAACTATTGTATTATTTAGAGCAAGTGATGCTGGAGGTTTATTAGATCAAATCAGTGGATATAATTACGGAGAATCTGAATGGAGATCAGATCTAATTGACAGACCTGGTTATTATGACGCTATGGATGAAATTAAATCAAGGATTAAGCAGTATTTTGAAGAACAATATGATGGATTTTATAAAAAAGAAGCAGTAGACGAAATAGACGATTTTAGTTACGACAACATGTTGGATTTGTACTTGGATAACCTAGAAGAGGATTGGTTAACTAAACAATTAGAATCTGCACTAGAAGACAGTTTTTACGATTTTGCTGAAACAAATGTAGAACTTCAAACCACAGATAATTCAAAAATAGAAAGAGGAACATTTAGAGTTTTTGTAAAAATTGCAAATGCAAATGCAATTATACAGCAAGCTCAAGAGGAAGAATATGATACAGCTAGAGAATACCTGGATAATATGTTTGAAGGAGATATTTTAGTAAGTATGGAGCAAAATATTGACAATGTTATTAATAACTTAGATCTTAGTAGTTTAGGTGCTAAAACAAATGATTTTGAGGATAAGTATTTAGATCCATGGTTAGCAAAAAATCATCCTAAATTTAAAAATCAAAACGAAAGCGTAAATCGTCTTTTAACCTTAGCAGGTATAAAAGAAAATTTTAAAGATGGAAAAAATCCACAAGACAAAGGTGATAGTGCTAGACATGGAATACCAAAAAATGCTACAATATCACAGTTAGAAAAAATCAGATCAAGTAAGTCAGCTAGCCCCCGAAAAAAACAATTAGCACACTGGCAGATTAACATGCGGAGAGGGCGTAAAAAATGAGGTATAAAGAACTTGTTGAAGCTCCTATTAGCGATTTTCGTCCTATGGGAGACTGGGATGATGAGATAGATCAGGATCAATATGATCAACAAGATGCAGAATATTGGGGAGGACCTGCATGGACTCCTGGAGAAAAGAAAAAAATACATAGCAAAAAATGGCAAAACAAGGTCGCAAAAAGCTGGAGTAAAACAAAAAACAATTATATATTAATACCTGTCGCTGGAGAAGATGCATATAATTACGAAATTATAGAACGTGGTGTAGTTGATATTAGCGAAGTACAAGAGGATTTTCCTGAAGGATATGAATTTTTACAAGAATTAAATATATTAGATCAATCAGGAAATAGGACATCTGAACATGCCGATAAAACCATTGTATTCTTTCTAGGTAATAGTGCAGCAGATTGGATTGCTACATCAGGATGGATGCTATTACATAGATTAGGACATGGCAGTAGAACTCATAAAGGTAGAGTAAATCCAGCATATACACAAATTGTAAACACTGTACTTGATGGTATTGCAAACATTTTTGGAAACTTTGGTATTGATATATACCAAGATCACAAAAGATATCCTTCAGGATTAAGCCGTAGACAAGAGCAATGGGCAGATTACTGTTTACAAAAATTAATGACTACAGGTAGTGCTAGGCGAGGAAAAGTACGAGATAGATTTGAAGGTATATATGAAATGTGGGTGCAGTATCTAAATTCAGGTAGTGTAAAACTGCGAGCACCTGATAGTCTAGATATTACTAATACATACGATTCTCCCAATCCAAAAGATGAACAAGAATTAACTGAAATGGACAAGGATATATTAAGTGGATCTATAGAAGACCTACAAGATGTCCTTAATGAAGACCTATTTCCAGCGTTTGAACAAAGTATTGCTGGTGAAATAATTTTAATGTGATGGGAAAACTATGAGACTTTATGATTTTTTACTTGAAAATACAGCAGTAAATTTATCTAACAGAACTGGAGAAAATAATCAAAAGGATAGTTTTGATGAATGGTGGAATCATGAAGTTGAAATGAATATGCCTTATCATCAACAATTGCTTTCCAGACTTCTTCCAGCTATTAAAAAGAAATACTTGGCTGCTATTTTTAGTTTAGCAAATAAAAATGATGATACAGGTATAGTTGGAACTATCACACCAAATCGTCCACCTGCATTTAGCATTAATCCCAATCCAGTAAATGATGATTTTTATCAAATTATGTTAGCTGGAAATGATTCCGCAAGAAGGCAAAATGTTTATATTAGAAGAGATATAGTAGACAACGATCCTAAAATGAGTGCTGCATTACAAAAAGGATATCTATACTACATTGAATTACAAAATCTAAAAACAACAAATTTAATAGATTTTTTCCATGCATTAGAAACATTAGCAGAACTCAGTATTAAAAAACCTGGCGATGTTGCCAAAGATCAAGCTAATAGAATTAGTTCCAGCAACATGACAGATGAACAAAAACGTATTGCATACAGTGAACTCAAAACTGCAACAAATAGATATGCAAAAGATGTACAACAAGCAGCAAAAAATAAATTAAATTCAATAACACAAAATAAAACCTTTTTTGATATGTATACTGATGTTATTGAATCTAGAAATAAATTTGTAGAACTCACTGGCCAGGTTTTTAAAAGTGGAGATGGCCAAGATCAAGATAGTGGATTGCAGCAGGTATACCAAGGAAATAATATTAGTATTTTCCTTATATCAAGTGAAGAAGTTGCAATCAAAGAGGGTAAAAATTTAAAAAATTGTATTGGTAGCTACTACAAATTTAACAGCGAAACAGGACATTTTATGAGTGGTAATGTTGCATTTGATATTTTTGTTTGTAAAGAAAATCAAGAAATGGTTACCAAAGCTGCCTTTAGGATGGATACCAATCATAAAACTTTATATGAATTAAAAGGTTACAGTAATCAACCTCCACATCCAGATGTTTCAAGAGATGTAGTTACATATTTGGAAGGAACTGGAAACATTAAATACGAACCCACTGGTAAACGTGATTTAGAAAGCAGTGGATTGTATTATGAGAGCAGCACTAAATCTTGGAAAAGTTATGATGAAATTGTTAACTTTAAAGACATTGATACACTTGAAAATGGAGATCTTGTAAGTGTTATAGATAACATTGAAAATATACCTAGTAAAGTTTTGGAAGCTATTATACCAGATTATAATGCAAGTTCTTATTTTAGCACAGACAGTGGCAATTATCATATGGATAAGGAACGAGAAGAATATCTCGGAGAATATGGTGTTGATAGATACAATCTGTTATTCATACGATCACCACAAAAAAGCATCCAATTTGTTGTAGTTACATCTAGAGGACTTAACAATACCAATAGCATTTCAGTAAGAACAATAAGTGGTATAAATACAAATCAAGTTCAGGACTTTGAAGGCAATTACGCTCAAAATCCCACACGTACAATAAACAAATATAGTAAAATAATAAAATATTTGTATGAAAAAGGATACGCCAATACAATGGCAAAATCCTGGGAAGAAATATTACAAAAAGCTGGACATACAGTATCTGATGACGGTACATTGCAAACTTTAGATCAAGCTTATCCTCCTAAATTTATTGTAAAATCAGGAGAATTATCTGTATATAACATTACTATACCAGAGTCTATAGTAAGAAATATTAGAGATTATTATGCATTAATACCATTTTACAGTTCAGCTAGATCAGAAAATGATTTTTACTTTGTTTACAAGAATGATGAGCTAGCATTTGCATTTATTGTGAGAGGTGATGATGATGAAGAGCAAGATTTATATATTGTTGCTAGTGGAGGAAAAGGCGTTCCAAGGGCGTCAGAAGAACATCCTGGAAGATTATATGACTCAAATAAAAAAGGTGAGGTTTTAGCACAATATAACCTAGATCCTGATAGTGTTTCTAAAATGTTTATTGAATTTGCAAAAATACGTTTTGGAGAAGAAGCAGCAAGAAAAATTTTACACTCAAGTTTTGCCAAAGGATTATCAGAATTACACACTAGTAAAATGTATTATGAATTTGCAAAAGAAGATTACATTAAAAGATTTTTAGATTTTACTAAAGAAGCAGGACAAGAAGCAGCTCATTTACCATTAAGTGATATGTATTGGAGATTTCCTGCTTTAATTAAAAATTATGATACATTGGATCCTAAGCTTAAAAAAATCATAAAAGAATATATAGATGTAACTAAAAGATTCCCTTCATATGAGCTAGATACTGGAGACAAAATGTTTATTTTTGATCCTGATATATATGATGCTATGCCTATTGATAAGTTAACTAATGATTTTATAAATTCAGATTTATATCAAATACATGCAGACGGAGTAGCTTTATTTGTAAATTCTTTTTTAACCCAAGTTAAAGAAAAATTAATGTCTGACGAAAAAACCATAAAAAATGAGTTTAAATTAGAAAAGAATGATTGGGCTAATAAACTTGTTAAAACAGCTAGTAGAAGTAAAAAATATGGTAAAATGTTAATTGAAAATCTGAATGATATCAATAAACATTTTAACTATTATGTAAAAAAACTTTTACAACATACAAATATGGGTAAGGTTACTCAAGGTGGAAACATTCTATTAAATTTATCTAACAATTTAAAAGGTACTGAGGGAGATAAAAATAACATACTAAAAAACCTTCTGTCTTGGCAAGGCATAAATCCAGTTTACGCTCAGGTTGCAGCGAATCCCAAAATGCAAGAGTTACGAAAAAGGACTATGTCTGTAACACTAGAATATAGAGGGGTACAAAATGAAGACAAGGATTGGTACAAGTTTAAAATTTTAAATTCTAACTCTAACAATGATATACCAGATTTAGTTTTTGATCATATAACTTTAAACTACGTAAAAGATAACATAATTTCGAATAGTTATAAAACATACAGAGAAAAATACTGGGGAGACTCGCCCAATAGTTTAAGCAATTTAAGAGGTCAATTTCCTGTTGTGGATCAAGAAAATAACATGATAGCTGTGAAATTTACAGAATCAAGTTTTGCATATAATGTAATTCGTCCACTACAAATTGGACATGAAATAAATAGCGTAAATTTAATTTATGTTGATAATGGTGAATTTAAAAAATGGTTTGAATCAAAAGAGGTAAAAGAATTACTCAAGACCAAAGACAAAAATTTGGTAATGCAGGAAGCTTTTAGAAGTAGAAGGTATTTAGAAGAATTATTAAACCAACTAGGTCAAACTATTCAAAAAAATATGAGCAACGTAAGTAGTTCTATTGCAATGCTACAAGGAAAAGAAAATGTTGATTTGTGAAATTTTAGAAAGAAAACTATCAAAATCAGAAGTTAAAAAACGTGATAAGTATGCTGAAAAAGATTTACCAAAATCGGACTTTAAAAAACGTTATGGTAAGGATTGGGAAAACGTGCTTTATGGTACAGCTACTAATATGGCAAAAAAGAAGAAAAAATGAAGAATACTTACAGCATTTATAATAATAAACAATTATTATTTGTGGGTAAAGAACAAGAGATAAAGTTAATAGAAAAAATATATTATATGATTAAATCTACTCCACTTAGAGATTTGGATTCTAAAGATATATTATTTCTACAAGTTAGTCCAGATTATAGTGGTGTAGTAAGCACAATTTTAATGCATAAATTGAATAATAATGGATGTTTAAGTAGTATAGAAAGTGTAATAGTTCCATATCCTAATGAAAATTCCAGTAAGTATGAAACTAGATTTGAACATGATTTTTCTAATATGTTAAAATTTAATAATCTTACAAAAGATAATCATTTTATTTTATGTGAGGCAGGAATTTTAAGTGGAAGGAATTATACATGGATAACAGACATAATGATTAACAAATACAGTATAAAACGTGAAAATATAACAACAGTAGCACTGTATGAAAATATAAAAAGTATTTTTAAATCAGATTTTGTAGGAGAATATTTCGATTATTCCAAACAAGACTTATGTTTTTGGTGGGAAAATCCCACTTCACAATTTGGAGATTTAAATTGGATTTAGGAGTATAAAATGACTTTAAATGAATTAGATCCTATCTTGGAAGATAGATGTACAGATATGGCAAAACGTAAATATAAAGTATGGCCTAGTGCATATGCAAGTGGTGCAGTTGTTAAATGCAGACAAGGCAAAATTTGGAAGAAGAAAAAATAATGTTGCTAGAAGAAGTTATTCCAGAAGAAGGACTTAAAGCTTGGTTTGATCGTAACAATGGAAAAGGCTGGATAGACTGTAAGACAGGAAAAGCATGTGGTAGAAGTGGCGGAGAAAAACGTAGAAGTTATCCGGCATGTAGACCTACTAAAGCTCAATGTGATAACAAAGGAGCTAGTGGTGCTATGAAAAAGAAAAAATCTAGCAAACGTGTTAGTTGGAAAAAGAAAAAATAATTTTTAAAGGAAAAAAATATGTGCAATAATTCAAAATGTAAGTGTAATAATTGTAAATGTGGTCCAGAGTGTAAGTGTACACCTGAAAAGCCTTGCGGTCAAGAATGTCAGTAATATTTTTACAATATTTTGTACAGGGTGTTGTATATGGATTAGCAATCCATGGTATTATACTTATATTAAGTTAAGTAATTGAAGTTATTTGAATTTGATTTAACAGAAGCTATTACAGATATCATATTTCATTATGTATCAGGTTATCGTTTAGTAAACTGGTTAGAAAAAAATGAAATCATATTAGCAGCAGATTTTAGTAGCGGTAGAGAAAGTGAGTTATCTGGCAAACAGAAGTACTTCTTCTTGAGTACAACTAGAAGCAGATTAGGAGGCTATCATAGAAATCCTGCTAGAATGAGTGCATTAGTTACACTAGATGGCAGAAAGCTAAATCAAAAATATAGTGGCAAGCCTGTGGATTATTGGGGTTGGGAATTCCGAAAGACTGCTGTTGATCCCAAAGCTAGTGCTCAAGAAAAAGATAGTAGTAAAGGTGCTTGGGAGCAGGAAGACAGAATCTTTAGCACAAAGCCAACTATACCTAATGCAAAAGATTATATACTTAAAATTGATTTGCTTTTGCCTACTAATCGTAAAACAGGAGAAGTTGATTTTACAGAATATCAATATGATGCTCCTGTTACACAACACTTGATTAATTTGTCTAAAAATGCTAACATACCGTTAGTTCTACATAACAATAAAAAAAGTTGGTTTACAGGAAGTGATAAATGGCATAAAGCAAATGTTTCAGATATTGCTACAAGTGCTGCTGTAGATGATTACAAGCAAAACAGATATGATGATAATCACGTGAGTCAATATGATTTACGTGATATAGATGCATTGCAAGAATTATTAACAAAAAATACTGAAGCAGAATTATCAGATAATGGCAAAGATTTATTAGACAAAATGTTTAGGTATCCTGATAGTTGGGTAAGTACTTTAAGTAACATTGTACATAATAATAAAAATAAACCTACTATAACAGGACCAATAAGCAAAATTTTTCAAAAGTATAATGTTAAAAGTTTTAAAGAACTTTTAAAAATATTATACTCTAAATGGGATACATAATATGATAAATGAAAAGAATAACGTTTGGATATTTGGAGATAGTTTTAGCACAGAATTTTATACTAACAGTCTCAATGGAAACATATTTACTAATACATGGCCATATATGTTAAAAAATAATTACAATGTGTATAATCCATCATTATGTGGAGTAGGACCACATAGTATGATTAATTTATTGTTATCAGATGGAACCCTGCCTGTACATTTTTATGATGGTAAAAAAGACAAAAATTATATAATAAAAAGTAATTATAATAAAAAAGAAGATATAACTGTATTATTTTTTTTAAGTGCTATAGAAAGAGTACATTTTACTTTTTTAGAAAATTTGCAACATCAATGTATTATGCTTGATTTAGATCATGATTTAAAAAAACAATATGAAAAATATAAAGATAAAATAAACTTTTTTAGAAAATATTATTTTACAGAAGAGTGGGCAGTAAATAATATTTTATATATTTTTTTTACACTAATATACTTAACTAAAATATTTAAAAAAATATTATTTTTTCCTATATTTGAACTTGAATATAAAATTATTAAAAATAATAATTTTATTAAAAATATACCTGAAAATTTGCATATTGTTGACTTTTGTCTATTTCCCAATGTGTCTAATCATAATAAACTAGTAGATAAAACAGGAGCAGATATAAATCCAAATCATATTATACAAGAAAAGCATATTCATATGTATAATTTTTTAAATGAATATATAAAAAATTCTACATTAAATTACAATGAATTAAACAAACTTAAAATATAATTGTGCATAAATATTTGTATTAATTACTAAGGATAAAGAATGTTAATTAATGAAGTAACGCAACAAATTACAGAAATAACATTGAATGATGACGAAGATTTTCATGAAAATTTTGGCTATTTGGCTTATAGTATAGATGAAAACGATTTGTTTGAAGCTAAGTATCAAGGCAGAACTGTGAAATTAAACAAGCCTATGCAGGGAGATGTTAAAAAATTTAAAGTATATGTAAAAGATCCAAAAACAGGAAATGTAAAAAAAGTTAATTTTGGACATGGTGGTACTAGTGCAGATCGTCCTACAATGCGTATAAGAAAAAGCAATCCTAAAGCAAGAAAAAGTTTTAGAGCAAGACACAATTGTGATAATCCAGGACCAAAAACAAAGGCAAGATATTGGTCATGTAGGGCTTGGTGATGCATTTTAGTACCTATAAAAAGGAAGCGTAAGTGGTAATGTGCAAGGAAATTTTGTAATTTTAAGAAACAATAAATTAGAAACTTATAATAACTATAAAGCAATACCTGAAAGCTTTACTAATTTAATTAAATTTGAACCTGTTTATCCACTAGGGCCACATACAGATGAACAGCATGAAGAAATGGAAAAATATTCAGAATATTTAACTGAGTTATTAGGAAGAGAAAATGCCAGCAGTAACTAGAGTAGGAGACGCAGATGTTCCCCATTGTTCAGCAATGGTTAGAGCAGTTGGTTCTCCTAATGTTTTTGCCAATAATATACCAGTTAGTAGACAAAGCGACGTAAATACAGTTCATTTGTTACCAGGATCGCCTTGCCCTGCACATACTGCACCTATTGCAGTAGGGTCAGCTACTGTTTTTATTAATAATTTGGGATGTGGTAGAGTAGGAGACGCTCTTACAACATGTACTGCTGTTGCTGCAGGATCTCCAAATGTATTTGCAGGATAAAAAATGAAATTATATGAACTTTGGGATGATATTGCTAGTGATGCTTTAAAAGGTATAGGAAAATGGTTAGGACAAAAATCTAGAAGTAGAATAGGAGAGCCTGGTATGAAAAAAATACCAAGTAAACCTAGTGATAATGATACAGAAGAATATGGCAAATCCGGATTTACAAGTGGTAGTGCAACCAAGTGGGATAGGCCGGAATTAAATAGACGGCAAAGGAATAATTAAGGAAAAAAAATGAGAGAACAAGATTATATAAAAGAAACTGCTAGTGCAGGTGCTACTGGATCAGGAAGTATTGCCGTAACAACAGCAGTACCAAATAAAAAGAAAAAAACTCCTATGATTAAACGTGAAAGTTATAATAATACACAAGTAAAAGGAAGTGATCCTAAACCTAAGGCAAAACCAGGGAGAACTGGCCATCCTTTTAAAGGTAAACTAGTAGGAGAACAAGAAAAAGAACTTCAAAAAATACGTGAAGGTGTTTTGGATACACAAGATGATGATGGTTGGATGGCAAAAAGTGAGTTGTACAAAGCTGCAAAATATGCTGCTGAGTTACATCAGATGATTTCAGATACAGATAATTTGGAACCTTGGGTAGCTGCAAAAATTACAAAAGCTGCAGATTATTTAAGTAGTGTAAAGCATTATATGGAATACAATAGTTTAAACCCAGTGATGGGAGACATGGAAAGCCCTGAAGTAGTCCAATAATGTTAATAGAAGATTTAACCAGGCATAAAGGTGGTATTACACGTAAAGCACCGAAACCTGATAAAAGTAAAATGACTATAAAATGGGATACTCCAACAGTAACAAAGCCCAAAGTACCTGGGGGAATATCAGGAAGTGTAGGTTTAGGACAATTTCCAAGTAAAGGTCCTTTTGGTAAAGGAGAAAAAATTGTACCCTATCAAAAAGGTTCAAGTCAGGTTCCTGGAGGAGTTGTTAAACCAACTTTACCTCAAATAGGCAAAACTGGAACTCCTGCACCTCAAATAGATAAACCTTCCTATACGCCTGTAGAACAACCTCCTGTAAAAATAGTACCGCCTAAAACAAAACCTGAAACTATACCTGATATAGAACCTGATCTTATACCTGATTTTGATAACAAATTAGATAAACCCATAGGTACAAATCGTTGGGATTCTAGTTATCCTGACCCAGGACAAGCATATGCAGAGTATTTACGTAAACAGAAAGAATTTAATAAAATACCCAGTCCGTTGGTAATAGATCCGGAAGACGAACAAGAAAAAGATTTACCTATAAGTCCAGAAGAAGAACAAAAACCCAAGCAACAAGACATAAAACCTGATTGGAATTGGAACACAACCCAAGGAACACCTGAACCAATTGAACCTAAACAAACAGAATTGTCAGATGAGGAAACAGCATTTTGGTTAGATAAAAATACACCGTACAATCTTGAAAAAAATAATAATGAATTCTATATTATTAACAAAAAAAATGCTTTAGAACCTATAGAAAAATTTAGTTCAGAAGCTCAAGCCAAAAAGCGATGGGCTGAACTTAACAAACAATATCTAGAAAAAAATTCCGAAATAAAATATCAACCCAAATCTTCTACTAATTCTACTACAAACAAGTTAGGTACTGGATTTCCTATAAATTTTAACAATTTTTTGGGTAAAATAGACAGTATGTCTGATAAGCAAAGAATAGATTTTTTTCAAAGTTATTCCCCAGAAGATTTA
>Ga0070752_1000842_pt1 | contig 23253 bp, 17 predicted proteins | sample VirMetDEL_Aug_30_FD_77440 | JGI IMG/M metagenome (GOLD analysis project Ga0070752, IMG submission 77440) | Aqueous microbial communities from the Delaware River and Bay under freshwater to marine salinity gradient to study organic matter... | ecosystem: Environmental > Aquatic > Marine > Coastal...
TCCAATATATAATCACCATTTGTATCTTTTAGGTAAACAACGGGCTTTATGTTGATCTTTTCTATCGGATTCATTCATAGTCCTCTGGAAATTTATCAAAAATATTAACATCAATATTTTTAATGAGTCCTGTTTGTCTTACGGGTCCGTACATTCTTGTTTTAGCTGTAAAATCAAAGTCCCACATTAAAAATCGAGTATTTTCTTTTACTAATTCCCCTTCAAACAATTCTGTATATTTTACTGCATTTAAAACAATTGGAACATCTATTCTTTCGTATTTGTCTTCTAATATTTTTGGTTTTATTGTTATTGTAAATTCAGGTGTGAAGAACGGCAATATCTGTTCCATTACTTGAAGACCATCATCTATGTTTCTAGAATATAGAGAAAGTTTAAAATTTATATTATAAGGAACATCGGCATAATGGTAGTTGAAAACTATATCATCTGTAATATTTAAATTTTCTGCATATCTTTTTTGTAATGTATTTTTCTTTCTTTCTTTATCATAAAAAATTTCAGATATTTGAAACGACATTGCTGGTAAAACTATTTGAGCAGCATATGCAGAAGGGTCGTTTAAATTTATGCTCAGTCTTTGCATAAATTTTTCTTTAGCAGCATAGGTTAAAGGTACTTTTATTTTTTGTACTTCTTGGTTATTGTTTTTTCTCTGAACAAAAATATTATTAAATATAGTTCCAAAAGCAATAACTGTTTTTTTAGTTGTTTCGTGATAAAAAGTTGTAAACATTAATAGTTTCCTTCTGAAAAGGGATCTATTTCAGAAAAATCGATAATGTCATCGGCTTTTTGTTGTAATTCTTCATTATCATCCGGTCCTTTAGATTTAGTTATAAAATCAGGAACGCCGTCATTATCAACATCTACAGCTTTAGATAGATTCTCTTGTATAACATCAATATCATCAATACCTGTATTGAATTGCTCATATGAGTATTTGTAAAGTTCACAATCTACTTTATAAGTGTATAATTTACCTTGTTGGTAAAATATATGCTTGTTATCTACATATTTTATTTCAAAAAGTCCTTTAGTGAGAGGAAAATAAATTAAATCTCCCATCATCGGAGATTCTATTTGAACAGGTCTGGAACTCATTGTTGGTAGTTTTGCTGCTTCTTGTTCAAATCTTTTTCTAGAAACAATCAAAGAAAATTCATCTTTGATCTCAAGACCAAATCTTGAAATTACTTCTCTTTCACCGCCCATTTGGGCAAAATTTTCAAGATACATTTCAATATTAAATACATTTGTATAACTCTGAAGAATATCTTCTCCAAATACATTATCTAATTTATTAAATTTTTTAGGTATATAATATACATCTATACCATATTGTTTAATAGATTCCAACACAATTTCTTCTATAAGATCCTGTGTTGGTGCATAATTATAATTATTGAAATATGGATTTATAGCCAAATCAACCCCCTATGTAAAAAATTGGAGGTTCTTCATATTTGAGTTGAATTTCATCTTCAAGTTTACGAATTTCATCTTGTGCTTCATTTAATATTTTTAATCCATTCAAAGAAACTCCTCCGGGAAGAGATACACCATCAAATTTTGATAAATTTCTTCCCCATTGTTCTTTTATTTTTGCGGTGACATATTGTTTTAAAATACGATCATTGTATATTTCACCATATAATTCAGGGTCCAATATTCTATAGGCTTCAAACATAAAATATTGACCAGGAACAGCGTGTGTTTTCCAATCTGCATCTATATAAATTCTATTGGTAACTCTACTAAATCTTATAGATTTCTCTGGAGTTAATAAGTCTTGAAGCATCTTCATGTGGCTTCGTGTGTAATTATAAATTTGTAAAGAATTACTATATGTATTTGTTCTTAGTCCATAGAGATCGTTTAGAGCAATTTGATACCTAGCATCAAACATTCCTGTTCCACCTAGGGTATCAAACAATTGAAAAAGCCGCACCACACTTATAATAGTCTTACCATCAGGATCAAGTGGTGGAGCGGCTTTTATTTCGGGTGTTACTGTATCATCGGCTTCTGTTGCTTCTTTTAAATCAATATATTCTCGCTCAACATCTTTAGCCGATATTTGATATGGTAAATATGTTTTCTCAACACCATCAAAATGATACTCTGCAAAAAACTGCAACGAATCATCTATTCTGTCTTCTATCTGTGCATCATCAACATTAATTTCGATTACAGGATAACCTAATCTACGGAGACAGTATTGTTTTAGTTCTTCTCTCGTAAGTGGTGTTGCCATATTTTTTTCCTTTTGATACTTATTTATAATATTTAGTATCAAAAAGATTTTAATATTTTAATCATAATCCATTAAATAAGAAATTAAAGTTAAATCAGATGGTGAAATAGTAAAATTACGATCAAAATCTTGTTTTTTTAGTAATGGAGAGTATATACTAACTTCTGTATCAAACAGATATTTGTTTAAATCTTCTGTAAATTGCTTTTTCTTGTTATCAGGAATATTATATTCTCCTTTTGGAGTTTTTTTGCCATATTTTTCTAACAATTCATTTCTTGTTTTTTCGGCTACTTGTAGATGTTCGTTTATTTCTTTAATTAAATCTACTAACTTTTTGCTGGTATCTATACTCATTTTTAATTCTAAAATAGAATTTATTGTCGAAACACTACTATAAATATCAATCATTTTCACTTTTTTCATTTTTAAAATTCTCCTTTAGTAAGTGTAAAATAGACTTAACTTCATTTTTTAATTCAAACATTTCTTTTTTTAATATTGTATAATTTTTATCTAAATTTTGTATTTTTTTTAAAGATTGTTTTTTGTTTTTATATTCTTTAAGTTCCTCTTTATTTATAAACAACAAAGCATTGTTATTCATGTCTCTTTCTAAATAATCTTTATCTTTTACTTTGGCTCTCATAGTACAGTCATAACTCTAAGATTTTTAACTTTGGGAACATAAGCAGTATCTGTACTATATAGACAAACTTTAACGCAATATTTATTAAAAGACTCTACTGTATCTTCTGGTAATTCAAATACTACTTCATACCAATCATTTTCTGAACCACTTTCAACCAAATTAAAATTGCTTGGTTGTATAGGAACCAGTTTTATATAGTTTCTATCATGGAATTCTTTTGTATCATATGAATTTTGAAGTTTAACAAAGAAATCAATATTTGTGTTTTTTGGTTTATATACACTAGCCACAACTCTACAATTATTAGATTCAAATCCTTCTTCCAAAGTGACTATTCTAGATATATATCTTGCTCTATTAGGACCAGAGGAAACATAATTTGAATAAGGATTCAATTCTCCATTGTTTTCTGTTGTATTAGATTCTATTTTATTTTCTGCAGAAATAAATCCTATACGATCAGAATCTATAATTGGAGAGATGTCTTCATTTGTTGTTTTTGCTTTTGCAGTAACTTTTATTGGTATATTTGGTCCCATTATATATTTTTTCGACAAATATGTATCTGTGTTGGGTGTGGTGTCTAGAACTTCTTGGTTTCCGTTAAAGGGAAATATTCTAGATTCCCATGAAACACGACAAGAATTAGAATCTAGATAATTTGATTGTAAAAAGAATGTTTCAAAATTTTTGTTGGTAGTGGTTATATTAGAAAAAGGCAAATTATATTCAACATTTTTCTGGAATTTACATTTATTCAAGACCATCATTAGATCCATATTCAATTCAGCATTCCATTCATTGGAATTGGTTGCCGTATACAATACACCTGTATATGGTTGAGAATTAATTTGAACATCAGTATTTATTATGTTTTTGCCTAATTCTCCAACATAAATTTCAAAATCTGTGGACTGTGCCTTTATTACAATAGAATGTTCTCCGGGCAATAGCATTATAGGATAATCAAATTTAAATTTTGTTTTTGTTTTATTTTGTGATGCTATAGGATCATTTGAAATATTGATTTCTGTAGATTTCAACGATACCTTTGATCCGGGATATACATCTGATAAACTAGGATATCCTGAAGTGACAGGTCTTATTTCGACACTGACTTTTAGATTTGGGTTAGTTGGTTTTTTGGCAAAGAACAAGTCTATGCTATCTAACATTATTCCTTCGGGATGTGTAGAACTATTTACAAAAAATGTTTGAGATATAAAATCAACATTAGGTTCGCAGATATAATTTATATTTCCAGAACTATCAAAAACAGATTTCAAAGAATATCCAGGAGGACATGTTTTGTTTATATTATTATCCAAAGAGTTTATTACTTGATTAGAAGATGTATCTGTTATTTTAGATAAACTTGTAGTTTCTATTTTATTTTTAATTTTAAATTCTTTTGTTGTTTTAATTTCAGTTTCTCTGGTTATTCCTGTTCCGTTTGCATAATATATACAAGACGTATTTGATACAGACTTGTTTTTATTATTTTCTTTATTATCGATTATATCGAAAATTCTTTCTCCTGACCTAAATGTCCCTTTGGGCAAAAAGAACGAAATATAGATTTTTCCTTCAGAATTAGTAGATAAATCAGAATCAGAAGAAGAAGAAAAAGAGAATCTATTTGTATCTAAAATCATATCTTTTTCTGTCTTATAAGCATAACAATTTTCAGAAATGTCTATATTATCAAAAAACACATACATTCTTGTATTTGGTTTTAGATTGTCACCTATTAGTTTTAATTTTTGTTCTTTTATATAAGGTAGAATAGAAATATCCGATTTGTTTCCACCCACAGAACTTTGATTTTCTTCTAGTAATAAGTCATTAAACAAAGATTCTTGAAGTTGAACTTTATCAGAAGAATTTATAGTAGAACTTATAGAAGATCTTGTGTTTTTTGTATCTGATGGTATGTTTTCTGTAGAAACTTTGGTATTCGTAGTACTACCAAATGCTTTCCAAGATCCCCAATGTGATCCTAATGATGTAATAGGAGAAGGATTCTTATCTAATGATTCCCATCCGTCATTTATGCCTCCTATATTTTTAATAACATCTGGAGTTTTATCTTGGTCTATCCAAATTTCACAAGAGGGAAATATATCAAGGTCGCCTCCCCAATTCACATTTTCTTGTGATAGTATTTTTATAGAAGATGATGCTAAAGGTTGCGCAATGAAAATCACAGTTTCATATGGAAAAGTCCAAATTGAAGTTTTAATTTCATTTGTCCCTGATTTTGTATATTGTATAAATTTATTTGAAGAAGTATTTTCACTATCTTCTTTTAATTTGATTTGTGTAACATCAAATGGAGGACGTAAACATTTTTCCACTTGATCAATAGAAATATTATAATCAGGATTTAACACATCACCTACATTATGACCAGAAAATGAATCAACCAAAATAGATGTCTTAAATTTAATATTTCCATTTGAATCTGTTACGTTATATCCTTCTGCATTATTTTCTAATGCACTTAGTTTTGTATATTCTTCTAATTTTTTAATTCTTTTGTCTAATTTTCCTATATCTTTCATTGTGTATCTTTTATTATCAATGTCAATAATTTTAACATTTTTAATATCAAAAAGATATGGTGGTTTTTCTAATAAATGCAAAGATAAGCAACACTCATTTGGCTCAGGGGGATAAGTTGGATTTATAGAAGGATTGCCATAAATTACTTCGAAATTACCATTACCATCTAATATTACTCTATCTTTTCTGGGTATATAAGAAGAACATAAAATACTATCAGACCAATCTGGATGTGGCATAAATTTAGTATTTCCTAAATTATCACTATCTAAATTAAAAGTACTTGGTCTAAAATCTATTATTGTTGAATAATGGTTTCTTTTTCCTGTGTTGGGACTATCATAAAAGGGTATATCTTTTATTTCTAATATATTAGACCCTAACTTATACGATTCTCTTGTGCTTATGTTAGCAGTTTGTGAAACAGTATAAAAACTATATGAAATTTCTAAATTAACAGAAAACGGATCTATTTCTTGATTGGAAGTAGTACCAAAATACTCAGACTTTAGGTTTCCGTTTGAAGTTGTATATCCAGATTTAAGTATTAATTTTGGATTTGTAATTTTTTGATCTGTTGTACCATAGTCAATTTCAAACAAATCTTTGATATTTTTTGTTCCTGGAACAATATTATTATTTGAAATTATATAAACAGAATCTAAATTATTTAAAATACCTCCCTGTCCTGTTGTCATTAAATTAATATACAATTTATTTTTATATTTTCCATCAGTGTCTCTGTTAAAAGGAGTTGTCAGTTGTTCTGTGTTAGTTCCTAAATTTCTTTCTGAAATATTTGATATAGTTTTTGTAACACTGACTTTAGCAATAACTAAGATATCAGAATTTTCTTCTGCAATTTTTCTTTTTAAAGATAAAATAGATTTATTATAACCAGAAGAAGAAGGTGTTTTATATGAAATTGTTTTATTATCTGAAATATCATTTAAATCTGGAACCAAATTAAAAGTTTCTCCTGTTTTTGTATTAATAATATACCAATTTAAATTTGGCTCTTCTATTAAAAATACTGAATCACTGTCTAAACTAGATGATCCGTCTTCTACTGGAATGTTTAATTCTTCATTTCCTGTTGTAAATCTTTTTGCATATATTTTTTGAACCTCAAAAGTGATACTGTTTGTCGGAGAAAGCACAGTTTCAAATGGACTATCCTTTACCTGACTTGGTAATTCTAAAATCATTTTATCTTTATTTGGTTCAAATATTATGGTTTTTCTACTTAATATCTGATTATTATCAAAGGTTTCAATGTATTCTTGTCTACCTGTAAATTCTGCTATTTTTAATATTGGCAAAGGACTAACATTTTCATTAAATTTATAGGCGATATTTGTTAAACTTCCAAATAAAGAAGAAGGTCCGTTTAATTCTGTATCAAAAATATGTATTTTATATAAAGGATACGAATCTTGGAGATTTATTCTTGGATTTATAGATACACATCTTATTCTTGTTGTCCCTATAAAACTTGGAACAGGGGTTTCATATTTTACGTCACTGGTTATATTTTCAAAATTAATATTTTTATCGGATATAAAATATGATTTGGTTGAATTGTCATAACTATATGGCCAATTCTCATCTTCAAAAATAGAAAAATCTTCTAGAATAAAATCAGAATATGGAACTATTTTTCCTGCAAATTCCAAAGAAGAATCTGTAGAAATCAAACTTCCTAATTTAAACGATTGTAGATTTTGATATTCGTCAACTGGTGTGTTTGAATTTGGTAACTTGGGGCCTTTTTTATCTATTTTAATAGTTAAAATCATCGGAGAAGTATCTGATAGATTATTAGGATCTGGATATTCCCAAGAAATAACTGTACCCAACGAATATTGAAAATCTTCAATTTCGTTACTTGTGTTTAGTTTATGAATTTGAATTACTTTTTGTCCCGGTTCATAATTATAGTTTTGATCATAAAAATTTTGTTTAGATAATGTCTGTATTAATGTTTCACCAGGATTGTTGATATCCCAATTTGCGACGTATTGTTTATTTACAGAATAGACTAAACTTTCATCTTGAATTGATGTAACTTCAAATGGGAATATATGTTTTTCTAAATTAATAAATCTAACATCATTTAATCTATTTAATTTTGTCTTTACCGTATTTATACCCCTATGTCCAAATATAGGAGGATCACTTCCTGTTTGTTGTATGATCGGACCATATGGTATTTGTAAAGGTTTACTTGGGTCACATTCTCTGACATATATGACAGATTGTGTAGGAATCCAAGAAAACAAATCAGCAGAAATTTTTTCAGCAGTATTATTATTATCAATAACAAGATCACCTATATCCCACTGAAAAACAGGTATGGTTGTGCCACCCGATCCTGTTCCTAATTCGTATTGAGAGCCGTCTTCTGGAAATCCGTTTTCTTTAAATTTTACTCTCTTAAATGTAAATTCGTCATTACCAACGTCAAGTCTAATCAAATCCGTTATTGTATATCTAAAACAAGGGAAATTAGACCCAGAAGTTTCTATTGATTCTATAAAATATTCTTCATTATAAAATAATTCATTATAATTCAAACTTCCAACATTTTGAATATGAATAAATAATGTTATGCTACTGTCACCAGAAGAAGAACCTGCTTTCATAAAAATATATCCACTTGCGATATTTTGTTTTGTAGTGGAATATTGAAAATCGTCACAACTATCATCAGTATTATTATTTGGTCCTTCTGATTTTATATACTTAACAATATTTATAGGTGTTAATCCTATTCCGGTGTCTGGAATTAGACCATAGCCTGTCAGTGGTGTGTTAACATAACAGGGTGCCTGATCTGTAGAATTTTCAGATTCTCTAGTGGTTAATCTTATAACATTTTGTAATGTTACAATACTTTCTATACTGCTACCCCAACTAACAACAGATCCACTGGAACCTTCTGGGCTATAATCTTGAAAATACACACCTCCGTTATTTTCAGGCAAGGCAAAATTCGTATTATTTAAATATTCAATATATAAATCAGAATCATAATCAGTCGGTATCCATCGTAAAGAATAACCGGAAGCTAAAATTGTTCCGTTTTGTGTATTAAGTTGATGTATCTTATATTTATTTTGATTTTTATAATCATCAACAAAACCAATATTGCTGCTTTTTGTTATATCTGGATCATATGCTTGCGAAAAATCACCAAAATCGTTTGGAAAAGTGGTTTCTTCTCCTCCTATACTACTAATATGCCGAGAATTTGATCGGATATCTGTAAAATTTACCTTACATATGCTAGATTTGGTATCAGAAACCAATCTCATCCTATAATTTGTATTACTGCTTTGTCCTGTGACATTATTATATGGATAATTTCTACCATTACATCCGTTAGAATCATCTGGATATAAATCAGAATTGAAGTTTATTGATGTCATTTTTTTCCTTTGTTATACAGCAACTATTAGTTTCATGTATTATTTATTAGAATTACACTTTCATATTCTTGCTCTGAGTCCAATGCAGAAAACATTATTCTGTTTTCTTGTTCTGGATGTAGTGTAATATTAAAAGGCGACCAAGAAAGAATTCCGTTTTCTGCGGTATCACCTTCTCCTGTTTCTAATACTATTGTTGCTATTTCATCACTTTGTAGTTGAAATTTAGGTAATTTTTCCCAATCTATTCCTGAAACAGAATCAAATCCTTGGAAATCGAAATCGGCAATAATATAATTACCCAAAAAACTATTCGAAGATAAAGTTTTATTTTCTGTTATAATATCTAAATTTATATTTCTACCTCTATCATATTCTAAATTTATATTACTAATAAAATCTTGTTCATATCCACAAACATATGCTTTTCCTGGAGTATAGGATATTATGGCTTTATTTTCATCTCCCTTAATCCTATCATATAACGAATATGTACCATCTCCGTCTATATTATATTCAATACATTTTAATGATATTGTGGTAGAAACAGAACAAGGTGATTTAACATAATTAAAGTTATTAAAAGAAATTCTATTACAATTAAATTTTATAGAATTTAGTGGTTGTAGTTTTACTTTTTTTGTAGGAAATTCGGGATTATTGATATCCTCTTCTTTGGCTGATTCTACTTCTATTACTCTTAATACTGAAAAATTAAAATTTTCAAAATCTTCTACATCACACGGAAAAGTCTGAGGTGCGCTTATTGTGTTTCCGTTTTCATCTAAAGTGGACCAAACAATACCGTTTACTTGCATGTAATCAATACCATTAGGATTATCACTGGTATTTTCAACAAAAACAGAAAAAGAATCTTTTCTTAAATGGTTTTTTATAAAGATATTAAAAGGTCGTACAGTATAAGACCCAGATTCGTCTTCTGTTCTTCTGGCTAATAGGTCTATAAATTCAGTAGAAGTATTATTTTTGCTTACCCAATCAATATTTCCTTTTACTATTCTGACTAATTGTATAAAATCTTTATTTGCATAATTTTCTATTTCAATCGAAGTATTATCAAAAGTTTTATAATCTAAATTTAAATTTATTTTATATCTATCAGCACCGGGTGCGTTTTTGTTATAAAAACCATTTGAGGGATCTAGTAACGTATTATCTTCTTGATTGGTTACTATATTTTTTACAACAGAAAATCCAATTCTTGAGGAAACAAAACTAAACAATCTGATATCAGGCAAAGCATTAACATAAATGCTGTTTGTTAATAAAGATTCTTCTGTCTGGCCTTCTCTAGAATTATAAAAAGGACATATATGTTGTCTTTTATTTTTGACAAAAAATCCATTAGTATAGTAAATACCAGAATCCACAGTAATAAGATTTGCGGGTCCATATGCTTCTAGTTTATTAATATCTGTATTTGGATAAACTTGTTTGGTTATGATTTTAAAATAAATATTTTGATCTTTGACTTTTAATATTGAATTAAAATCTAAGTTATTACCTGAAATTTTATCTAGTAATAAAATACTATAATTATCATTAAAGCTGTGGCCTGCTTTTAGAAAATGTAGAAGTTTTACTTCAGAAGAAGGAGATGAAAAATCATATAATCCGGTTTCATCTCTTGAATATACTTCTAATTCCACAGAATCTATAGTTCCAACATAATTTGTATTATCATTTGAAACTATTTCTTCTTTATCTGTCTTGAGAGTATCCAAATAATCATCTGTAGAATTTTCTGTATATGAGAAAAAATTATCGGTTGGCTCTACTAGAACATTTTCTACTCGAGCAAAAGTAACTTTAGCCGTATTTACATTACCACCGAATACTCTAGATCCATCTTTGAAAAAATAATTAGCAAAACTAGAAGTTTGTGATTGTAGAAGTGTTTGTAATTGTGTTAGTTCTCTTGCCTGTATTCCATATCCTGGTTTAAAAAGAATACGCAAAAAATCCTTTTCTTCTGAGAAATCATCGTAATAAGGATTATTTCTTAAAAAATTTGGGTGTTCTAGTGTCATTTTTATCCTTAAATTTCAAGTGCAATGTTTATTTCTGCTTGATTGTCATCATTTAAAAATACAGTATCTATATTTTCTAAATAAGTAACTTCACCACTATTTATATCTAAATTATCAGAAAATGATTCATACTGAACACTGTTTTCAATAAAATATCCATTAATAGTGGTCAGATTGTTTGGTATACTATATGGATTCGGAGAACATATAAAGAGTTCTCTATCTGAATCAGAAGAAAATTCTTCAAAACTGCCTTTTTCTGGTATTATATAAGCAATAGCATTTTGATACCCACCAAAAACAGGATTTGAATACGATATATATAAAATTTTACCAAAATTTAATAAATCTTTAGTTATTATGTATTCGTTCTTGTAGTCTGTTCCACTTAAATATAAATTAGGTTCACCTGTCTCTGAATTTGTTGAATTTATTGATATTTTGATTACTTTAGAATAAACACTATTAGTATCATTGTTGTTTATTGTATAATCTAATACATTTAAATAATTATAATCTAAAAATTCATTTAAATCTGTTGTTGATTTTATCAAAGAAACAGATTCTCCCAATATTATATCACCAGTGTTAGTATAAAAAGATCTTAGTGGTGTTTTTTCTAAATTTTTAATATTATATTTTATATGACTTGAATCGGTTTCTATTATGTTTTCGATAGAACAAGTAAAAAGAGATTCATTTCCTAAAATAATATCAGCATTTTCAAAAATAGATTCTTCTGGTAAATTAGTATAAGTTACACTATAATTTTCAATACTAAAGTTTGAATTTGTTGTTTCGTTTCGTAAAACGATAGTACTCGATGATTGATCTATTAATCCATTTAATAATTGACAATATAATTTTATATTGCTTCCTTGATTGGTTATTTCTAGTATTTTTGCTCTAAATTGGTTCTTTTTGTAGGCAGATCCAATTGTAATTATATCATTAACACTAAAATAATCGATATAAAAATCATCTATGATCAATTCCAAAAACGAATCTGATTTTAATAATGTTATTTCATTTATTGGAAAATTATTTTTTATAATATCATTATTTTTTGTTTTTAAATTTTTAATTATACCATATTGACTAAAAAAACTTGAATTTCCAAAAAAATATTTATTTTCAGAAGAAACCGATTGTTTATGTTTATCTATTTTTTTATTAACTAAAACAGTTTTACAATTTAATTCGTTTATAGCATTTTTTCCGTGTCCATCATTTGGTGATATGATTGGTTCTAGTATGTAAGGACTAGTTAACAGAAATTTTGCTTCTGCTTTGGTGTAATTTGATCCTGTTTCTATAACTTCTATATTGTTTAGAATATTATCAGTAAAAACAGGATATGCTAATATTTCTCCGTTTCCGTCTCCGTTTACTTTTATTTTTGGTAATATTGAATATTTTGTATTTGATGTTATAGAAGAAAAAGAACCGGATATAGAACTAAAAGTAATTGTAGCAATTTTTGTATTTAAATTAACACTATAGTCAGTAATGGTTGCTAGTAAAATTCCTTCTTGTATTGTATTAAATAATATTATATAATTATTGTTATAATAATCATTATCTGAACTTAAATTAAAAACACTGGTATTTGAATTTAAATAAACTGTTACTTTATAGTTTTGTGTTGAATTGTCGTATTCTGTTCCTAAAACGGTCATTTCGTCTAATTCAAAATTTGTATTAATTATATCATTTTTTGAAAATAAATTAGTATTATTTTCTGAAGTTTTTATATTTATTTCGTTTATTGGTCCTTCTTTTGCGTTGTTTTCAACATTTAGTTGTAAAGATCTTTCATCCACATATGAATTTTCTTCTAAAACAGGAATTGGAATGTAATCATCTGTTATGAATTTTTCAAAAAATTCTGGTATCTGATACATAAATTTCCACACATAACCATCACTCAATTGTTGTTCTAAAATATTATTAGTGGTTGGTGATATTAAAGATGTTGCATTATTATTATTATTTAAGCATTTATAAACTCTATAATTGTTCTGTACATAATTTACAACATAAAAATTTTCATTGTTAATTCTGTCATTGTATTCTTCGTATATTGTTCCTTGTTCCCAATTTATTCTTTTTATTCCCAATGCAATATCATTTTCATTTATTTTATAATATGATATTATTGATTTTTTTGTATTATTTTCTTCATAGAAAGAATCAATTAAATCGGAACTATTATTTGTATTATTACTGATAAAAATATAATTATTTTCTTTTTTCAATTCTTCTAAAAAAGAAAACGCAATATTATTTTTTAAATTATTTTTTAAATTGACCATTTTTTCTCTTTTATTACGTTAAAACTACATTAGAAATAATACTTGTATTTGCTTTATTGCTTTTATTAACTACACTTTTTCCGAACAATTTATACCCAGATGGGTGTACTAATTTTTTAACATTTTTTTCATAATTATTTATATTTATTTCAGACAATAACTCATAGGAATGTGATTGATAATAATAATTATCTTGTAAAATTTTTGTTGTATTTAATCTTCCTTTATCTGTGTTAAAATATGGAGGATAGTTACAAACAGTATTGACATTGACATATCCCTCAAATCCTTTTCCTTTTTGGGATTCTACTTTAACATGATATAAATTTCTTGCTTGTTTTTCATAATTAAAACCAAAATCAATTATATCTATTTTTAGGATTCTACCTTTTTCATCTACTCGACTCACCCTTCCAACAAACCCTTTTCCTTTTGTTTTTACTTCTCCTGGAATATTAAAATTAAAACCAAAATCGTTAGAAGTAAATGTCCAAAAATCTTGAGTAAAAGGTTTAAATGTCAATCCATCAACTTGGTAAAAATTATCATCGTTTTCTGGTAATGTATTTATATATTCTGACAATACTTGTCCATCTATTGAGCCAACATTTAATTCTGATTCTGTCCAAGAATCAAAGTCTAATTGACCATATAAAACACCATCAACAGAGACATATTCAACAGGATTTAAATAAACAAAATCATTTATTCTATAGTTATAACCTGTTGTAACAATTTCAATTTCACTGGGACATTGTACCATATCAAAACTAATATTTTCTATACTACCCAATATATCAACATTGCTTTGTATTTTTTTGTTATGATCAAAATTGCCGCTATAATAATCAAAAAATAATTCTGCAATTTTATATTGATCTATTGAATAAAATTCAATATTTTTTATTTTTGCTTTTACAATAAAATTATTATTTTGATCTAACTGATATATTTCTTTATTTAATAACTTTTTAGTTAAATTAATATCATTATAATATATTTTTATACTTGTTTTTGATATCCAATCAGAATTGGATGCTTTTATTATTCTTTCTCTGGGATAATAAATATCTACTTTAGTGTCGAAAAGAATACGGAATAAAAATCTATAAGAATCAAAAGTTCCTTTAGAATCGTAAAACTTTTTAATATTTTTAATTAGTGTTTTTTTATTTATTTGTGATTTTGTAACTGTATCAACAGCCAGATTTTCAGGAAAATCTGGCATAAATTGTTTATAAAAATCTAAGACAAAGTAATCGATTGTTGTATCAACATCAGAAAAATCATTTTGTTTATAAGGAACAAGAAAAGGATTATTAGATTTTTCTAAAAATTTGTAATATTTTCTAATAAAATTTACAAAACTTTGATAATCTTCTTGTATAAAAATAGGTATAGTAGAATCAATTAAAGTTGATAAATTTGTTTTTTCTGGTACATTTATATTTAAAAAATTAAAATATAATGTATTTTCTGTGTATTTTAATTTTGAATTATTTTTATTTATAGCATAATATATTATTTTATTTTTTCCTTCTTTGACGTTTTCTATCAAAAAAGAATCTTTATATGATTTTTTTGTGTATCTTTTATTGTTTATTAAAAAAACAATATTATTATAATTATTGTCTATTCCTGTAATTTCATAACTTAAAAATATATTTTGGTTAAAAATTGTTGTTTCATTTTTTGGATTTTTAACTGAAATAGTAATCATTTTTATTTGTTCTTATATGGAATATATGTTTCGTTTATTTTTATGGAATCGTTTGAATTTTCATCAAAATCCAAAACTGTTTTTCTTTTTGCAACAACATCTTCTTCTGTTGGTACACATTCTATAATTATCGGTAAATTATTAATAAAAAATTCTGGTTTAAAGTTTTGCAATTCTACTTTTCCTGTTTTATAATTTATAGTGCCAATTTTTTTGTTAATATAAACTTTTTCATTTGTTAACATATAAAACAAACCAATATTGCCCATACCATCATCTTCTATCATACAATTTCTTGGTGTTTGTGTTATATCGTTGTAACCGAAAGCATTGCTTTTTAAATTTGTTATAGAATTATCAAATTCTATTAGATAATTTTGCTGAACTCCTAGATTTGGAAAAAATTCTTTACTTAATTTAATTTTAATAGTATTAGAAATAATTGAAGGATCTATGTTTTGTATTTTTTCTACAAGTTCAGAATTATAATAATCTTTATCAAATTTTTTCAAATTATCAACAAAAAAATCAATTACATTTTCTCTTATCAATGTTTGAATGTTTGTTGTATTTGATATTACAATAGGATCTATATTAACTGATATTTCTATATTTAAATATATGACATTTGGATCTACTATTTCTAATCTAACACCAACTATATTTCTGTTGTTTATTAAATTTGATATTATATTATTTTTTTCTATTTCCGACAAAGAAGAATCGGAAATTGGTTTAACAGATAAGAAAACTTTTCCATAATCGGGGGGTTCGTTTTCTTCTCCTCCCCATACAATTACATCTCCTATTTCAGGATTGTCTCTTAGTATAATATTTTTATAGTCGTCCTTTGTGACTGCTCTTTCTGAACTAGTATAAGTTCTTGTTGAATTTATTTTTATACTGTCATTGGATTCTCTATCAGTCCCACCATGAGAAGGCTGTAATACTTCTATCGTGAATGTTTCAAGGCTTACGGTTTCACCAGAAAAAGATGAAAAATCAGATTGGCTAATATTGAAAGTGCTGGAAGAATTGTTTGTTCCTATATCATTCGCACTTTTTCCTTCTGTTTGCAATATTTCTATTCTTATTATGCTAGAATCTTGTAATTTTTTACCAAAAACATCATCACCGAAAAATATTTCTAATTTATCATCTTCTGTTTGTTGAAGAAAATATACATTATCAGTATCTGTTGTTTTTGTTATATCACTTACTTTTTTAAATAATATCTCTTCTGTAGAATATGGATCTGGTTGTACTTTTACTACTAAGGTAGAAGAGTCAACATTTGAATATGGTATTATAAATTTTTTATTAAAATTATTATAGTCATATACAAATGAATATTTTTTTAACTTTCCTTGTTTTAAAATAACAGGCCCAGATGTTCTGTAATTTTCTTCTTCGTTGTTTGTGAAATAAACATCATTCATTACAACGAAAGGATATGTTATATTATTTAAATTTGTTATAAAAGTAGTATACTTTGGTATATAATAATTATTACTATTGCTTATGTTTGTTTTTATTTCAACAACACAAGTAGATGCTGTTATTGTTCTTGGAAAATAACCAAAATGCTTAGCTAAAGATATGATAGAAGATCTTTTCGAAGCACTACTCATAAACATTTCATTAACAGTTATATTATTATAATAAGCATTATAAAATGTATTATAAGCTAAAATATCCATAAGAACATTTAAAGCAGAACCTTCAAAATTAAAAGAATTGAATTCTTCTTGTGTTTTTAGAAATTCTATTAAATTTTGCTTAATACCAGAAAAATCTGTTTTTGTTATGGATATTTTGTTATTCATTTACTTGTACCAAAATTTAAAGTTAAAGAATTTAGTTCATCTTCTGCTATTATACTGTAAACTATATCTACTGTTATAGAATTTAAAGTTTCGTTATATAAAATATAAACATTATCCACTTCTATTCTTGGCTCATATTTCATAAGAATATTTTTTATATTTTCTTTTAATTTATCCGCGTCTACTATGGACATATTCTCAAACAAATAATCATTTATTCCAACTGTATTATCAATGTTGTAAAATTTGTCTTTTAAATTTAAAAATATTAAAGTTTTTATTGATTGGTTTATTGCTTTTTTGTCTTCTACTAGAACCAAATTTCCAGAAGAAGGATGTGCTCTAAAGTCAAAGGACAAATCTGTTATTTTTAATGTTTTTCTCATTTTTCTTTGTTTATTAAGTTTTGTAATATTCCACAATATTTATTACACATATTTTCTATATTACTTATATTTATATTTTTTATTTTATCTTTAGAACACCATTCTATAAAAAAAATACCAATAATATTTCCGTGATTTTTGTGTGATCTTATAGGAAAAGAATAAAAAGCTATGGTATTTTTTTCTAATAAAAACGACTTAAAATTTGTATTTTTCAATTCATGGGTGTTTATTATTGTATTTTTATTTTCTATGGCTTCTTCAATACCACTATAATTGGAAAGTAGATAATCTTTTGTTTCGTTTATATGGGAAGACACTCCCAATGAACAAGATTCATAACCCATTGAAAATTTAACAATAGGAGTTCCGTTTGAGTAATAATCTCCGTTGTGAAACTGTATAATAGATGTTCTTGCTGATTCTGTTTTTGATCTTATTTCTGATAAAATTTCGTTTATAGAATTGTGTCCCTTTATCACTTTCTCAATATTCATTTCTTTTAATATTTTTAATTTATTTAAAATTTTATATAAAATATCTTTTAAAAATGATGCTAAAATCAAAACAAAACTTAATATAATAAAATTTAAATGTTCTTGTAAATTTGAAATTAGATTTTGCAAGGCAACTCCAATTCTATCTAGATGGCGTATCTATATTTATGTTTGTAAAACCTTCGGTTATTATTTTTTCATAATTTATAAAAGAAGAAAAAACAGAATTTAAAGTCAATACTTGTGGGACTGGTGGTTTTTCTTGTCTCCATTGTGTTAAAAGTAATCCTGTTTTTACATGTAATTGGTCGCCTTTGACATCAAAATATGTGTTTTCTCCTGAAACAAAATTCAAGTGTCTGTCTGTAGAAAACCATATTTCTCCTCCTGTTCTGAATCTTGGGTTTTCATTAGCAAAAAAATACATTTTTGGATCTACGTTAGAAGATTTTGATTTTGTTTTAGGATTCCAACCAGAAGAAAAAGACATATTTGCACAAGAAGATATTGTTAAATTTCCTAAATCAGGATCTGTGGTTTCTATTACTGTTTGTTCTTCTGTTCTTGAAATATTATTTAGAGAACTGGTTGTTATATTTTTAGACATTCGTTTTGATTCTTGTGTGCCAACCTTTTCAAAATGTCCATTATCATTAGTCATTTCCAAATAATCTAACTCACCTTCTATGGTTGTTGCTCTTGATCTCTGTATTTTACAAATATCATCTTGTTCTATTATTGTTTCTCTTCTTCCTGTTACATGTAATCTATAATCCCCGTTAACATATTGCTTGTAATTACCATCTTCTTGTCTTAAATTTACATCGCCTTCTTTTACTAAGATATTTGAATTCCCTTCTTCAAGAGTTACGTTTAAGTCCCCCTTTTCAACATAGATGTTTATATTTGCATTTTTACCCACATGAATATCAAAATTTAAAGATTCCTCTTCTGTATTTTCGTTTTCTCCTGAATTTACTAATATTTTCATTCCTTTGTCTATAGTGACTTCAGAATACCCAGAAACATGAACTCTACTATCACGAAAAATAGATTGATAAGAATCTCTGACTATTTTATCTACTCTATCTCCATTTGGATGAAATTCTACAAAAGAACCAGTTCGGTGGTTAATTGATATTCTTTCACTTTCTTTGTTATCGTCTATTTCTACAAAATGACCACTTTCAGAATGATAGACATGGTTAAAAGGATATATAGTTCTTTTATGAAAGATATCATCTTGACTTTCACCACTACCCCAACTTCCTTCACAACCACAAGGAATGTCTTCCTCTTCTATTGGCTCTCCTTTTCTTTTTGAGTATTGAGTTGGTGGTTCATTCCATTTTAAATCTTCGCTCATTATTCTGTTCCATATATGTTTTTATTGTCTGAATTTATTCTGTTCTCTTCTTTTGCTGCTTTATAATTTGACATTGTAGATTTAATATCACTAGAAAATCTAAAATCTTCACTGTATTGTATAAATTCTGCTTTATTTGTATTACTGAATTTAACATTAGGGACAACTTCGTATTTTTCTGTAGGGTATATTGCTAAACGTATCTGTTTTTCTAAAATACCTCCGTCTTGTAAAGTTTTTCTTTTTGTTTCTACTAAAGTTTCCTCTATTCCTTTTATATTTGAATTTATAAAACTAGGACTCATTTCTATTATATGATCTTCTCTTGGATATTTTTCTGGATCTTTATTTTCAATTAAAATATCTTCTCCAAGATTATATGTAATATTTTCTACTCTTACTGGATATTTTTCTAAATCTTCCCTTAAATCCTTGAATCCGTTTTGTACAGATTCACCTGTCAATCCAAATAATTCTTGGATATTATCATCTTCTTCGAAATGTGGCCTAGGAAAAACACCAATAACTATTGGTTGTTGGCTATGTTCATCATCAAAATAACCAAGAACTATACTGTTAACAGTCATTCCATTTGGTGATATTCCTACTCCAGAATTTAAACCTGAACTACAAGGAACAATAACAGATGCCCAAGGAAGACAATCATTTGGTATTTTTTCAGGATCGGGAGTGTGTTTTCCTAAAATTCTAACCCTAACTCTTCCTGCTTGAAGTGGGTCCATTATATCTACAACAATACCTTTCCAAAAAATCATATTAATCTCCTAAAGAGTCTTTATGTGCTCTTATTCTACAGAAATATTTAGGAGACAAAGCATTACTCAAATTTACAACATGCTTCATACTAGTTACTAAAAATTTTCCTTTATAAAAAATATCATCTTGTTTTATTTGAAATTCTGGATCATACATTAACGGTCTACTAAACAATATTGTTTTTCCTACAGAAACTTTATCTGTGTCTGAAAATCCACTAACAACAAATTCTATTCCTAACTGAAACATTTGTCCCATAAGACTTAATCTTTTAGAGGCACAATAAGGTTCATTTCTTTGTCCTCCGGGTGATTCTTTACAACAATAACCATGCTGTTTTACATTATATTCACTTGAAAAAAATGGTCCTTTTATTTGTTCCCAAAATAAAGAATTTTTATCTATTATTCTTTCGCTTGTTATATGTGTTTGTTTGTCCCATTCTTCATTTATATCATATGTTAAATATTCATGTGAATTCGTGTAATGAGGATCAACAAAATTAATACCAGAAGTATATGTACCTGCTAAACTTTCTTCATACAAAGATTTATTTTTACTATGATGGACATACGTTAATCTTCTATTTATTGCATAATTATTACCCGATAAGTATTCGGCATAAATAAACCCTGCCTGTTCAAAATTATTATCTGTTATTTCTGTTGTTGAACCAAAACTGGATTCTTCTGAGTATAGTTTTCCTAAACTTACAAAATTATGCTTACCTTTTATATTTTGCCAAAAAACATAATTAACATCATCTATATTTTCTGTTCTTACTGAGTATTTTAATAAAGTTGAAATATGTTTAAATATATTATCATAAGGTAAAGCAGTTACAATATCCCCCTTGGTTTCTTCTACTTCATCCCATTCCAATTCTATTTCTGATCCTAATGATTCTACTATTGTATTTATTTTTTCTTTCTTAAAACATTTTGACAATTTGAATTGTTGATCTTCAAAAAAACATCTATGAATAAAATTTAAAACAAATTGTTGACTTGTTTTATTTGTAGGAAAAGCGGGAGTAAATTTATACAAAAAATAGTCAGAACTGTTTAGTTCTATTTCTTCCTGTAATCCCTTTCCATCATCCTGAACACCACGAAAAGAAAAGGAAATAGAAGTTTCAGGTCCACCTTTTAGTTCTAATCTTCTTATTATTCTATAAGATGCAGCATCTTTAAATATCAAGCATCCCTTAACATAAGGACTAAATATATTTTCTTCTACTTGTATTTCTGAAACTAAATTTGTTATATCTATAGGGGGATCGTTTTCGCTTTTTAATAATATCGGCGAAAAATCACCAAGAAGATATTCTTTTGGTAATAGGTGTGCCATTATTGTTCTATATTAGTATTCGGTGATGTAAAATTAAATACATTATTAATAGGAGAACCTATTAATAGTCTATTAAATTCTGTAACAATATCAGATATTTTTTCTGGTTTTATTAATAAAATATTTCTTTTATCATCATTTATTTTATTTTCAAATAAAATATTGGTTTCTGTAAATTGTTCATCATTTGTTGTAGCATAATTTTTTAAATATGTTGTATTTTGATTTTCAAAAGGAAAATCATATGGAGAAACATAATAATCTGTATTGTTTTTAAAATGATGCAATCCAAATTTATTTTCATATGATAAATTATAATTCTCACTATTCAATGTTAAAATTATATCTTTATTTTTATTTTTTAAACTAATACTATTATTAAATATTGTGTTTGGTATTTTTTCCATAATAAATTGGCTAAAAGATTTATTATAATCTATTACAGAATAATTGATGTTCTGGTTCCCAACATAAAATACATCTGAAAAATTTAAATTTATTATTTCATCGGGATTTATAACTATAGAAGAATTATTATATTTTTCGTTTATTTTTTTATCAAAAATATTTTTATTTAATGGTAAATCTTCATAAATGTTTTGTATATCGTTTAATAACCAAATAAAAAAAGATAATCTAGAATTCTTATAAAGAAGATAACATACCGATTCAACTGAATCATCGTCTTGAAGACTATATTCTTCAACATAATTACTATTTTTGAAAGAATTAGAAAAATATATTCTTTTAAAAATATCTGTTACTATTGTATTCTTGTATATTGTCTGTAAGTAGTCTTTATACATTGTATTCTTGTTCTATAGATTCTCTTGTAGAAACAATATTTTCTTGAAATGTCAAATTCAAATTTATAATTGAAGGAGTTCCGTCATAATGGCCCGCATAGGTTCCTGACTCCCCATATCCTACTTGTACATCTAATAGTGAACATCCTATTTTTTCATCAAATCTTATTCCGTTACCCATAGAAAAGAGAACTATCGGTTGTCCGTCTCTTGCTGGATTTGTTTTTACTGAAATAGCATATTTTGCAGGGTATCCTGATCTCCAGACATCGTTTGTTTTAGCATACATGTTTTTTCTTAGGTCATCTATTAATGCTTTTATTGTATCACTTACTTTTTTATCATATGGAATAAATCTATATTGAAATTGCATTTGTCTTAAATTTGCACCTCTAAACGCCATTTCCGTGTTTGGGTTTATTGATGTTCTTGTTGCCAAAGAAAATTGATTATATATGTTTCCTTGGCCCATCATGATTTTCTGTCCTAATAAATCATCAGAAGAATCTAAATCGTATAACCCAAAAGATAAAAGATTTCCTGTTTGTTTAGCCAAAGTCTCAGCAGCACTCAAAAATCCTTGCATAATACCAGAACCTGCTTCTTGTCCTTCTACCATTGCTTGTTGTGCTACTTTTGCTTCTGCTAAATTTATACCCTCCCAATTTGCACTATGCATATCAATAATATCAATAGGAGGGGGTAATGCCCAAGTTATACCTTTAATACCACCCCCTTCTCTTCCTGTATTTGGGTCTGTTCCTACGTCTAAAGTATCTATAACACTATAAACCAAAGCATCATCTCTGGTATCAGTTCCTACTGAAACAATATTCGGTATAGAAACTGCGACATTTTTTGATAAATTTGATGCTAATCTAGCGGCATTTAGTGCTGAAGTTATTGACATAAATATGTCCTTTTAATTTATATATATACTATTATGGCATATAAAGGAAAATACACACCAGAAAATCCCCGTAAATATAAAGGGAAAACAGAAAATATTATTTATAGATCTCTCTGGGAAAGAAAATTTATGGTTTTTTGTGATAAAAACCCTAATGTTATTCAATGGTCTTCTGAGGAAATAATAATACCATATTTATCAATAGATAACAAAATACATAAATACTATGTTGATTTTTGGGTTAAAATAAAAACAAAAAACAAAATTGAAGAATATATATTAGAGATAAAACCAAAAATACAATGTTTCCCTCCAAAATTTAA
>Ga0070752_1000855_pt1 | contig 23016 bp, 20 predicted proteins | sample VirMetDEL_Aug_30_FD_77440 | JGI IMG/M metagenome (GOLD analysis project Ga0070752, IMG submission 77440) | Aqueous microbial communities from the Delaware River and Bay under freshwater to marine salinity gradient to study organic matter... | ecosystem: Environmental > Aquatic > Marine > Coastal...
CACCGAAGTGCCAACGCTTGGTGATTGCCCTTGCAGACATGCCGCTGATCGAGCCCGGTCACCTTCGTGATCTTGCCCGGCGTAGGGGAACCGTGTTCACGCGCTATGACGATGGGGCGGAAGGGCCTCCGGCGGCATTCGCCAAGACGGCATTCGCCGCGCTGCAGACGCTTACCGGCGAACGCGGTGCCAGACATCTCAACCTGGGCGAAACCGCCACGCTGGTGCCTGCGAATGGTCACATGCTGGCCGATGTCGACACGCCTGCTGCACTCGACGCGCTTTCCCGATAGCCACGCGCCGTTCGCGGCATCGGCAAACACCCGGCCGCCGCTGCGTATCCAGCATAAACATTGGTTGGTTGGGGGACCCGGACTGCACCGCGACCGTTAGGCACGCAGGGTCATTAAGGAACGTGTTGTGCATATTGTATCGGTCGCGCTTGGTGGCTGCCTGAAGGGTGAACCCGTCCGCTATGGGGTCACAGAGGATACTGGTGGACATATCACCTACATCCTCGGCGAGATGGAAGCGCTGGCGCGCCGCGACGATGTCGAAATGGCCGAAATCGTCACGCGGCGGTTCGACGATCCTCGTCTAGGGACGGCGCATGCGCAGCCGGAAGAATGGCTGGGTGCCAAGCTCGTCATCCGGCGAATCGACAGCGGTGACCGCCGGTACCTCGCCAAGGAAGCGCTCAGCGCGGACCGCGACGCTTTTGCCGAAGCGCTGATTGCCGAACTTGCGCAGCGCGAGCGGCTTCCCGATCTCATCCATGCGCATTTCGCCGACGCTGCCGATGTCGCGCGGCGAGTGGAAGATGCCTTGGGCATACCGTTCGTCTACACGGCGCATTCGCTCGGCATGGACAAGCGCCGCGCTCTTGACAGCCCAAGCGCTGCGATCGATGCGAGGATCGAGGCGGAAGACCGTGCGATCGCGCATGCGCGTGCGGTCATCGGTTCGTCGCGCGATGAATGCGAACGGCAGCTGACCGCCTATCCCTCTACCCGCATCGGCAAGATCCATCGGCTGGTTCCCGGCGTCTCGCGCCGCTCCGGCGGCTGTGACGATACCCCGGCGCGCGAACTCGTCGCGCCGTTCCTGCGCGACCCGTCCAAGCCGATCGTGCTGGCGATCGCGCGCCCGGTGCACAAGAAGAACCTCGTCCGGCTGATCGATTCCTTCGGTACCAATTCGGTGCTGCGTGAGCGCTGCAACCTGGTGGTCCTCGCGGGCCTACGCGACGACCTGTCATCGGGCGAGGTCGAGCAGCAGCAGGTGCTGCAGGGTCTTGTCGACGCGGTCGACCGGCACGATCTGTACGGACGGGTCGCCTACCCCAAAGCCCATACGCGCGAACAGGTCGGCGCGCTTTACGAACTCGCCGCGCGGACGGGCGGGGTCTTCGTCAATCCGGCGCTGATGGAGCCCTATGGGCTTACGCTGGTGGAAGCTGCGGCGCATGGCCTTCCGGTCGTGGCGACCAAGATCGGCGGCCCGCAGGATATCATCGGCGAACTCGAGCATGGACTGCTGGTCGACCCGCAGGACGAGACGGCGATCGGAGGAGCGATCGAGCGACTGGTCACCGACACCGCGCTGTGGAAGCGCTGCGCTCGCAACGCGCGGACCAACAGTCTCGGCGTAAACTGGGATGCCTATGCCGCGGGTTTTCTCGCCATTGCGCGCGACATCGTCGCCGCGGCGCCCGCCCGCTGCATCGAGCCGGCCAGCCTGCTGGTCAGCGATCTCGACAACACTCTGACCGGTTGCGATCACGGGGTGACCCGGATCGGGCAGTTTTTCCGGCGGCAGCGGGACTTCGGTTTCGTGATTGCCACCGGGCGTTCGATCGTGGAAGCGCGGCGGCTGGTGCGCGATTGGAAACTGCCGCTGCCGCTGGCATGGATCACCGCGGTCGGCACCGAGATCTATGTCGAACGCGATGGCGAACTGGCGCTCGACCAGGGTTTCGCCGAGCGGATCCGGCACCAATGGCATCCCGGCGCGATCGAACGCGCGCTGGCCGGGCTGCCGGGCCTCGTGCCCCAGCCCGATTATGACCAGCGGGCATACAAGCGCAGCTATTATGCCGAGTGTCCGGGCCTCGCCAAGCGGGTCGAGGAACGGCTGCGGCAATGCGACATCCCGGCGCGGGTGGTGTTCAGCCATGACCGTTTGCTCGACATCATGCCTCGGCAGGCGGGCAAGGCGGCAGCCATGCGCCATGTCGCGGCGATGCTGGGTATTCCGCTCGACCGTGTCTTCGCTGCCGGCGACAGCGGCAATGATGCCGATATGCTGACCGCGTGCCGCAACGCCATCCTCGTCGGCAATCATGCCGAGGAGGTCGCGGCGCTCGCATCGCGGCCCAATGTCTACCTTGCGCGGCGAAGCCACGCGTCGGGGACGCTGGAAGGGATACTCGCGCATCACCGGGCGCAGCGCGTCCGTGGACGCCAGGCGGGGAGGGTGCCGGCATGAGCGAGCACGGCCCGATCGGATATTTCGTTCACCATCAGGGGCGGGGCCACGCCGAACGCGCGGCCGCGATTGCCAACGCGTTGATCGAAACGCGCGGCGTGACTTTGTTCTGCGCCCGGGACGACATCTTCGCCGCGCTCGACGAGCGTATAGTGGTGCAAACCATTCCATCGCTGTTCGAACCCACCGGGCAGGAGGCACCGGCCATGGCCGCACTGCCGGCCCCCGATACCGTCCACTGCGCGCCGCTCGGCTGGCCATCGATAACGCAGGCCTTGGCCGCAATCGCGCAATGGTTCGCCGAAGCCCAGCCCGCGCTGTTCATTACCGACGTTTCTGCCGAACTCGGCCAGCTCGCGCGGTTGTGCTCGGTCCCGCATGTCGCGGTTCTGCAGCATGGCGAGCGCAGCGATCCCGGGCACATGGCGGCTTATGACAGTGCCGTCGGCCTGTTGGCGCCTTATTCGGAGCGGCTCGAGCAGCATGATCGTCCGGCGGCCATGCGCCGCAAGACGCATTATGCTTCGGGAGTGGGGATCGATTGTTCCGGTTTTCCAGATCGGGCGGAGGCGCGCGCGAAACTGGGCATCGATCTGCAGGAGGATCTCGTGCTCGTGCTTGCCGGCGGCGGCGGGGAGGGCACACCCTCTGCACCGCTGACGCTGGGCGCGCGCGCCGAGCCGGGGAGCCGCTGGATCAGCATCGGCCAGGTGCGCAGCGAATGGCATGAGACGCCGCCCGGCAATCTCGATCATCGCGGCTGGGTCGACAATCCGCGCGACTGGATCGCAGCTGCCGACCGCGTCGTGTCGTCCTGCGGGAACACCACGGTGCAAGTGGTCCTGGCTGCCGGCAAGCCATGGGTCGTCATTCCCGAGTGGCGGTATTTCGACGAACAGTTCTGCAAGGCGGAAGTGCTCGACCGCGAAGGGCTGGCGGCGGTTTCGCGCCATTGGCCCTCGCATCCCGCTGCATGGGAGCGCCTCTGGGCCGCGGCGCGCATGATCGATGTCGAAAACCAGCGCTCGATCATCGCTACCAACCCTGCCGAAGAAGCGGCCGAATGGCTCGACGGGCTCGTTCGCGAGCTGTGGCAGGGCACTGAAAACCGCCCCGCGCTGGAGATAGTGGCATGAAGATTTCCGTTTGTACGCTCGCGCATGGGCGCGAAGACCATTTGTGCAACCTCGTTCGCGGTCTCAACCGGTCCCATCGCCCGCCTTGCGAACTGGTGGTCGCGGTGATGCAGGACCAGCGATACGAACTGCCCGAAACGGGGTTTCCCGTTCGGCAGGTGATGCTGGGCAGCGGCGACATCTGCCTGGCAGAGGCGCGGAACACTGCTGCCGAGCATGCAAGCGGCGAACTGCTGGTGTTCCTCGATGTCGACTGCATCCCCGCGCCTTCGCTGATCGAGGATTATGCGGCCGCTGCCGAGGCCAACGACGGCGTGCTGATGGGAGAGGTCGGCTATCTGCCAAAAGGCGCAACCGCGTCAGGCATCGATTACGAAGCGTTCGAACGGCTTGCCGTCAAACACGCCGACCGGGCCGGGCCGCCGCGCGACATGGTCGGGCGCTGCGGCGATTACCGTTGCTTCTGGTCGCTCAATTTTGCGCTTTCGGCCCGGACCTTCCAAGAGGTGGGCGGGTTCGACCAGCGCTATGTCGGCTATGGCGGCGAAGATACCGATTTCGGTCGGACGGTCGCCGCCCATGACTTGCCGCTGTGGTGGGTGCGCGGCGCGAAGGCCTATCACCAGTATCACAAGCACCACATGCCCCCGGTCCATCACCTCGACAGCGTCCTCGCCAATGCGCAGGTCTTCGCCGACAAATGGGGTGAGCCGACGATGCAGCACTGGCTGCGCGCGTTCCGCCTGATGGGACTGATCGAGCCCGATCCGGCGGGCGGCTGGACCAAGCTGCAGGATCCCGATGAAAGCCACCTGGCGCTGACCCGCCAGCAGGAACATCAACCCTATGCCAGCAGCTCGCTGGTCCTCGAACAGCTTGAATCCCAGGCCAGGCGCGGAAGCGACGCCAGCCGGGCTCCGGCGATGGCGCCTGCATAGCAGCGCTCGTAACCGGCGATCATCGCCGCAATCGACAGCTTCTCGACCGCGCGTGCACGGCAGGCCGCGCGGTCGATCCTGCGTACCTTGCGGATAGCGTGCGCCAGCGCGCCGATATCGCCGCCGGGCACCAGGACGCCGCAGTCGCCGACCACTTCGGATAGCGCACCGCGATCGAAACCAGCGACCGGCGTGCCGCAGGCCAGCGCCTCGGCCGCGACCAGTCCGAAGGGCTCGTCCCACAGCGGGGTTACCAGCGCTGCTTGCGCCCCGGCCACTTCGGCGCGCAGGCGATCGCCCGAACGGTGCCCGTGAAATTCGATTCCCTCGCTAAGGAAGGGCTCGACCTTTTCGGTGAAATAGCCGGCATCTTCGACCGGTCCGAAGATCCTCAGCCTGACGCGCGCCTTGCGCGCGGCCTGGATCGCTTCGGCCAGCCCCTTGTTCGGCACGATGCGGCCCACCCAGGTCAGATAATCCTGCGGCTCGCCAAGGGGCACCCAGCGATCCGTGTCGATCCCGTTCGGGACGACGTCGAGCCCCGCGCAGCCGCGATCGGCCCACAGCGCCTGCTGGTCCTGCGAGGTTACGGTGAACCCGATATTCGGCCGTTCGCGCGTGGCGGCGACCGCGTCGAACATCGCCCCGAACGGGGGGACATGCTGCGACGTCACGCAGGGGATCCCCGCCCGCGCGCACCATTCGATGATTTCCGGAAACAGCGAATTGTTGTGCACCACGTCATAGGCGCCCGCGCCGACGGCGAGCAGGACGCGCTCGAAGGCGTCGCGTTGATAGGCGGCCAGTTCGCTGGTCCCGCGGAACACGCGCCATGGGAGTACTTCGTCATAAGGGGCGGCACAGATCGGCACGAGGCTTTCGTCCTGCGAACCATCGGCGGCAAAAAGGTCGACCTGGTGGCCCGCGGCCCGCAGCCCCCGGCACAGCATGTCGCAATGCGCTTCCATTCCACCTCCGAAGGGTTCGGCGATGGCGTGGCGAATATGGGCGAGAACGGCGATTTTCATGAGTGGGGGACCCTGGAGATATATCCTCGAGAAACGCGCGGGTGCGGGCCTGTTCCCGAAAGCTAACATTAATGCAAAGCATGGCCGGAACGCCCGGTTGCGAATTGCATTTGTTTTCGCAGGAGGACGTGATGGCGTTCAGCGCAGAGTTCGATCGCTATCCCCTGACGGGGCGGTTTCTCGCCGGACGGCTACGGCATGAACTGACCGATGCCGAGAAGACCGAACTGGAGCAGCTGGTCGTGCGGACCAGCACGCTGGAGGATGGCGAACGGCTGATCGCGCGCGGCGATGCCTGCGAGTGGTCGACCATCCTGATCGACGGTTTCGTCCTGCGGACGCTCGACAGTGGCGAGCGGCGCTATGCGGTCAGTTTCCATGTGCCGGGCGATTTCGTCGATCTGCATTGTTTCGCGCTGAAGCGGCTCGATCACAATATCGATTGCGTCGGCCGGGCCACGATCGGCCAGGTTCCGCATTCGGCGATCACGCGGGTGATGGCCGAACGGCCGCATCTCGCACGCCTGTTCTGGTTCTCCACCCTCCTAGATGCGGCGATGCACCGCGAATGGATCATGAAGCTTGAACAATTGACCGCGCCCAAGCGCATTGCGCATGTCTTCGCCGAAATCTGGCGAAGGCTCGACATGGTCGGCTTGGGTTACCCCGATGGCTTCGAAACGCCGCTGCGGCAGACCGACATCGCGGAAATGTGCGGCGCCACTGCCATTCACACCAATCGCGCGCTGGCGGACCTGCGGCGCAACGGCCTCGCCGATTTCCAGCGCGGCAAGGTCCGCATCGCGGATCGCAGGAAGCTCGAAGCCTACGCCGATTTCGATCCTGCCTACCTCTATTCCGATGGCGCGCTGGCGTTGAGAAAGACGGGATGAGCCCGCCGCGCAGCCGTTTCGTATTCGTTGCCGGGCTGCATCGGACCGGCACCAGCCTGCTCGCCCGCATCATCGCCGCGCATCCCGCCGTCAGCGCGATAGAGAACGCTCCCGTGCCGGAGAACGAGGGCTGCTATCTCCAGGGTGCGATCCCGCACACCGCGCTGGACGGCCGGCCGGGACACTATGCCACCGATCCCCTGCAGCACCACACCGAACAATCGCCGTGGAACACGCTCGAGACGCAGCGCCGCCTCTCGTCGGACTGGGGCGGATGGTTCGACCCGGACAAGCCCTGGTGGCTCGAAAAGTCGCCGATTAACCTCACCCGCATGCGCCTGTATCAGCAACTCTTCCCGACCGCGCAGTTCATCGTCATCCTGCGCCACCCGCAGTTGATGGCCGCAGCACTCGGCAAATGGGTCACGGACGAACCAGCGGCGCTCCTGCGGTACGGCATCGACGCCTACGACACGGTGGCGCAGGACCTCCCCATGCTCCATGCGTCGCTGGTCCTGCGCTACGAGGATCTGGTGTCGCGCCCCGACGCGGTGCGCCGGGCGGTGTTCGCTTTCCTGTCGCTGGAAGACCACGATCCGCAGATCGAACTGCGCAATGGCAATCGCGACTACCGGGTCGGCCAACCGGCGGAGGAAGACGCGGTCCGCCGCATGGCGCGCTGGGGGTATGCGCCGGGCGGGGAGGTGCACGATTTCGCGCCGCGCATCGCGCACCCGCTGCGCAGCGTGCGCGATGCGGTATCGGCTGCGCTGGAGCAAGAATTGCAAAGCGAGCAGAAAGAACAGAAAGCTAACATCCGTCAATAGACGCGTTCTGATCGGCTTGCTTAATTGTCGGCCATGACTCTGACTGCAAGTTCGGAGGCTCCAGCGTTCCCCCTGACCGGCGATTTTCTTGCCGGCCGCCTGCGGCAGAACCTCAGCCTCGATGATCTGAAATATATCGAAGGGCTGGTCGATACGGTCGCCGAATATGGCGATACCGCGCGCCTGCTCGCGCGGGGTACGAAAACCGACCGCAGCACGATCCTGATCGAAGGCTATATCTTCCGCACGATCGAAAGCGCGGGCAAGCGGTTCATAACCGGGATCCACGTTCCCGGGGATTTCGTCGATCTGCACGGGTTCGCACTGAAGCGGCTCGATCACAATATCGATGCTGCGGGCCGGGTAACGGTGGGTTCGGTCAGCCACGACACGCTGCGCAGGGTCATGCGCGACCGCCCCGGCGTCGCGCGGGCCATGTGGTTTGCGACGCTGCTCGACGCGGCAATTCACCGCAAGTGGATCCAGATGCTCGAACAGCTCGACGCGCCGCGGCGGATCGCGCATCTCTATGCCGAACTGCACACGCGGCTGGAACTGGTGGGCCGCAATGTCACGCGCGCGCTGCGCACGCCCTTCACGCAGTTCGACATGGCCGACATGTGCGGTGTCAGTGCGATCCATGCCAACCGGGCAGTGGGCAAGCTGCGCGAGCTGGGAATTGCCGAAATCCGCCGCGGCGATCTCTACACCGCCGACTGGGCGGCGCTGAAACGCTATGCGCAATTTGATCCGGACTACCTCTACGGCGACGGTCCGCTGAAAGTCGAAGAGGACTGGGACTAGCCCTTCAGTTCTTTCGGAGCGTGGACATCGGACAGCGCCTCGGCTTCGGCCCACGCGACGTCCTGCCGCGGGATGACCGACAGCTGGCCATTGGTCTCCAGCACGACCCAGTTGGCATCGGCGTTGTGCGTGATCCCGTTCTGCCGCAGCGCGGTCTTGATCTCTTCTTCGGAAATGCGCGTGCGCAACATGGCATCGCGCAGATACTCCCCCTTGTGCGTCAGCAAGGTGGGTTCGGCCTTGACGATATTGGCGATGGTCCGGCTGCGCTGGACGAGCTTGGTCGTGATGTACTGGCAGGCTGCGAGGACCACGATCGCGGCGATCGCATCGGCGGTGGCGACATTGCGCAGCAGAACGCCGCTGGCCGCCAGGCTGCCGATCATCACGTTGATGATCCAGTCGAAATTGTTGAGCTCGCTGGTGGTGCGTTTGCCCACCATCCGGACCATGACAATGATCAGCGCATAGAACAGGAAGGCATTGCCGGCGATTTCGACGATCCGCGGCCATCCGGACCAGATATTCAGCACCTCGGCCAACTCAATTCACCTCGTAATCGATCGGCTTGAAGGTTCCACCGTTCGAATCGTAGGCGGAACAGGCGGTCAGCCCGATCACCAGATCCATTTCGGCGCGCAGCACGATCCGGTCGCCCGGCCGGCTTTCCGGCGGCTTCACCGCGATCAGCCCGCTGTCGCCATCGACGGGCACGTTCATGAAGATGTTGAACGCCGTGGGAATGGCATCGGGTTCGATGCCGAAAGGCTTCAGCGCTTCGGCCAGATTGCCGAAACACCCGCGGTGTACGGGCTTGTCGGCGTAGAAATGGCGGAATGTGTCTTCGGAACACGGGGTCAGCAGGAAGTCGTGCTGCTTCACCGTATCCTCGATGATCGTCAGCATCGGGTTCGACCGGTTGGACCACAGCCGGTTGCCCTTGCCCAGCCGCAAGGTTTCCTCGTAATCGAAGGTGCGGCCGTTCGAGATCACTTCGCGTACGTCCTGCGCATTGTACGCCAGCAGGTCCGAAACCTGACGGCCCTCGGGATCGCAGACGGTCAGTTCGGCGCCCCTGGGCAGCTCGAAAGCCACCCCGCTGCGCGGTTCTATACGGTTCATTTTTCCTCCAGTCGGGGATCGCGGAAGGGGCATTCCCAGCCCTTGTCGACCGCGCGGCCGCTGTACTGCCGCGCTTCGCTGCTTTCGCCGTGGCGGGCGAGCATGGGGTTGATGTCGCCGGCAAGGTCGCGGTCGCGCTCGAGAATGGCATCGCGCATGCGTTCGTAGCGCCCATCCTCGCGCAGCGTTTCGAACTGGTCGTGCAGGTTGAAGACCATCGTGGGATAGGCAAAACGGCGGGCCGGCCGAGAAGCCGACGGGTTGAGCCCGACCACGAAATAGGCTTCGCCGCCGAAGCTCAACGAGAAATGCGGGTCGGTCGGATCCGCGCTGACGCTGGTATCGTAGGACTGGCCCAGCCAGTTGTCCTTCTCGGCAAAGGATTGCAGGCGTTGCCATAGCAGCCGTTCGAAGGTCGGCTCGTCGATCTTGTCTGGCTGCTGGAAAATCACCGCCAAGCTGCGCAGCCCTTCAGGGTCGTTGCGATAGCGATCGGCCCATTCAAGCAGGCGGTCGTGAATCCGCAAATCGTCCCATCCGCTGCGCATGTCGTGGGCGATGACCACGTCGAGCATATTGCGGGCCTGTGCTGACTTGGCGCCCACGCAGGGGAAATCCGCATGCGCGACATGCGCCCGGAATTGTTCGGTGATGTCTGCCGACTTCGCTTCGTCGACGGCGAGGAGACCCGGTTTCATTGCGTCGCCCCCCTCTCGGCGCTGCAGACGAGAGCGCTGTCGGGTACGCGGCCCATCGACCAGTTCGCCTGCATGCGGACCTTCGGGTTTGGCGCACACCATATCTCGCCCGACTGGTCGAGCGCGGTGACCCAGAGCAGATTGTGTTCCGCGCCATAGTCGATGACTGCGAAAGCCATGCCGGTGCCCTTGTCGGTCACCAGAACCGGGAGCGGAGGATTGAGTTGCGTGAACACAGAGAAACCTCGCGATAGGGCCGAAACGGATTGCAGTGCGGACCGTCATGGTCGGCTGTGCAATGAACGACGCACGCAGTCGGAGCTGCAGGCGTCGGTCGGGGAGAGAACGCGGAGCCGATACGATGGTTTCCCGACTGACATCGGTTAGCTTGGCGCATGCGGCGCGGCTCGGTTGCGGGGCTTCTGGATGGCTCGCGCCGCCCCTGATTGACATCGCTCCCGCTGCGCGACATCGCCTGCATCATGCCGCAAGCCTCGCCCACCATAGTGCTCGTCGGGGGCGGGCACGCGCACCTCGGGGTGCTGGCGGACTGGATACGGCGCGGGTCGCCGGAAGCGCGGACGATTATGCTCTCTCCGCAGCGCCAGACGCGGTATTCGGGCATGATCCCCGGCACCCTCGCGGGTGAATATGGCCGGGAAGAAGGATTGATCGATGTCGCTGCGTTGGCAGGGCGCGCCGGGTCCGAATTCGTCGAGGACCGATGCATCGCGATAGATCCCGCCGGGCGCACTCTCGCCACCGCGTCGGGGCAGCGCATCGCATTCGATTACTGCTCGATCGACACCGGCGGCGTGGGGCAGGCGACCGGCACCATCGGCGAAGACCCGCGGATTGTCGATGTGCGACCGATCGGCACGTTCCTGGCGCGAATTGACGAACGGATCGCCGGTGCGGCACAGCGCCCGCGCCATCTGGCGGTCGTCGGCGGCGGCGCGGGAGGGGTCGAGCTCGCTTTCGCGCTGAGACGGCGCTTCGGCAGCGCACCGCGGATTACGCTGGTAACCGGCGCAGATGGCGCCTTGCCCGGTTTCGGCAACCGTGCCCGTGCATTGCTGGAACGCGAGCTTGTCCGACATGCTATCGGCGCAGTGGCGGACAATGCGCGTGTTGAACGGGGCACGTGCTACGCCGGCGGCCAGTCCCTCGAACCGCTCGACATCGTGATTGCTTCGCTTGGCGCTGCTGCGCCCGAATGGCCTGCGCAAGGCGGGCTGGCGGTCGATCCAGACGGCTTTATTGCGGTCGATCGCCACCAGCGATCCTTGTCGCACCCGCATGTGCTCGCGGCAGGCGATGTGGCCGCGCGGCAGGACATGCCGGTCGCGCGTTCGGGGGTCCATGCCGTGCACAGCGGGAAGGCTCTGGCGGCCAATCTGCGCCATCTGGCGACGGGGCGGGGGCGATTGCGCTCCTATCGTCCGCGGCCCGCGAGTCTTTACCTGTTGTCGACCGGCCCCCGCACGGCCATCGCTATCTATGGTCCGATCACCTTGCGCGGGCGATGGCCGGGTATACTCAAGCGCTGGATCGACCGGCGCTGGGTCGAAAGCTTCGCAAAGCTGGCGCAGTCGGTGTAACCGGCGCACGATACAGGGACATCATGAAAAAGCTTCTCATCATACTGGCGTTGGCGGCCCTGATCGCAGCCTATGTGTTCTTCGGGGTCGGAGACTATCTGACCGTCGACGGGATCAAGCGCGTCGCGGGCGAGGTCGATGGCTATTACCAGCGTCATCCCGTCCAGGTCGTCGGGCTGTTCTTCCTGACCTATGTTGCGGTGACTGCGGCCTCGCTGCCCGGTGCGGCGGTGATGACGCTTGCGGCGGGCGCGCTGTTCGGCGTGCTGCTCGGAACGGTCGTGGTGTCCTTCGCCTCGACGCTGGGTGCCACGCTGGCGTTTCTTGCCTCGCGCTACGTCCTGCGCGACGCGATCGAAACGCGCTTCGGCGAACGGCTGCGCACGGTCAATGCCGGGCTCGAACGCGACGGGGCGTTCTACCTTTTCACCATCCGCATGATCCCGCTGTTCCCTTTCTTCGTGGTCAATCTGGTGATGGGACTGACGCGGATCAGGCTGTGGACCTACGCCTGGGTCAGCCAGGTGGGCATGCTGCTGGGGACGATCGTCTATGTGAATGCGGGCACCCAGCTGGCCCAGATCGACAGCCTGGCGGGGATCGCGTCGCCGGCCGTGCTGGTGTCCTTCGCATTGCTCGGAATCGCACCGTGGATCGCCAAGGCGATCATCGGCTGGATCAAGCGGCGCAAGGTCTATTCCGGGTTCGCCCGGCCCAAATCCTTCGACCGCAATCTGGTGGTGATCGGGGCGGGATCGGCCGGGCTGGTGTCCGCGCTGATCGCGGCGACGGTGAAGGCCAAGGTCACGCTGGTCGAAGCGAACAAGATGGGGGGCGATTGCCTCAACACCGGCTGCGTGCCGTCCAAGGCGCTGATCAAGAGCGCCAAGGTTGCCGAGCAGATGCGCCATGCCGATAGATATGGTTTGAAACCGGTCGAACCCGAAGTGCCGTTTCGCGCGACTATCGAACGCGTGATGGGCGCGATCCGGACAATCGAGCCGCATGACAGCGTCGAACGCTACACCGGGCTCGGTGTCGATGTAGTCGAAGGCTACGGCCGGGTGGTCGATCCATGGACCGTCGAAATCGCGCGCAAGGATGGCGGCGTGCAGCGGCTGACCACGCGCGCGATCGTGATCGCCGCGGGTGCCGGTCCGCTGATCCCGTCGATCCCGGGGCTGGAAGCCAGCGGCTATCTGACCAGCGACACGATGTGGGACGCGCTTGCGACAATGGACCGTGCCCCGGCGCGCGTCGCGGTGCTGGGCGGCGGGCCGATCGGGTGCGAACTGTCGCAGGCGCTTGCCCGGCTCGGTTCGCAGGTGACGCAGGTCGAAATGGCCGATCGTGTTCTCGGGCGCGAGGATCCCGACGTGTCGCTCGAGGCGCAGGCGGCGCTCGAAAGCTCGGGAGTGAACGTGCTGACCGCTCACCGCGCGCTGCGGGTCGAGACTGGCAAGCTGATTGCCGAGCATGGTGGCGCGGAAGTCGAGATCGCCTTCGATACGCTGATCGTCGCCGTGGGCCGTGCGGCGCGCCTCTCGGGCTACGGACTGGAGGATATCGGGATCGACACGGCCAAGACCGTGGTGACCGATGAATTCCTCGCGACCAAATTTCCGAACATTTACGCCGCGGGGGATGTCGCCGGTCCGTTCCAATTCACGCATACGGCCAGTCATCAGGCCTGGTTTGCCAGCGTGAATGCCCTGTTCGGCCAACTCAAGCGGTTCAAGGCGGATTACCGCGTGATCCCCGCCGTGACGTTCCTCGATCCCGAAATCGCCCGAGTGGGCTTGAACGAAGCCGAGGCGGAAGCGCTGGGCGTGGCCTACGAGGTCACGCGCTACGAGCTTGGCGGGCTAGACCGCGCTATCGCCGAGAGCGAGACGCAGGGCTTCGTCAAGGTGCTGACCCCGCCGGGCAAGGACACGATTCTCGGCGCGACGATCGTCGGTGCGCATGCCGGCGAACTGCTTGCCGAATACGTCCTAGCGATGAAGCACAAGCTCGGGCTCAACAAGATCCTCGGCACGATCCACTCCTATCCGACGCTGGCGGAAGCGAACAAATTCGCCGCGGGCGAATGGAAGAAGAAGCACAAGCCCGAAACGCTGCTATCGCTGGTGGAAAGGTATCACACCTGGCGTCGTGGCTAGCGCCGGGGCGGGTTCCCGCTGCCAGCTGCGGCGCTCTTGCGCTGCCGACCTTTCGCGAACATGACAGGCGGATGCTGGGCTCGCTGCCGGGCCGCACGGGCTGAGGCCCAACGGGGAAGCGCATGGAGTTTTTCGACCAGTTTCGCGGGCTGCTGGGCATTGCGCTGATGGTGCTGCTCGCCTGGGTCATTTCGGAAGACCGCAGCGCAAGGCCGACATGGCGCTGGATCGCGGGCGCGCTGGCGCTGCAGGCAGGCCTCGCACTGCTGATCGTCCGCGTGCCGTTCGTCTGGGATGCCGTGACGCTGGCCAACGAGGCGGTCGCCGCGATCGAACGCGCAACGCTCGACGGGTCGTCCTACATGTTCGGCTATCTCGGGGGTGCGCCGCTGCCCTTCGACTTGGCGCAGGGCGCGGAGGCGCCGGTGATCATCGCCTTCCAGATTCTCCCGCTGGTCATCGTCTTTTCGGCGCTGGCCGCGCTGCTGTGGCACTGGGGGGTGCTGCGCTGGCTGGTCGATGGCCTGTCCTTCCTGCTGCGGCGCACGCTCAGGGTCAGCGGCGTGGTCGGTCTGTCGGGCGGGGCGAACATGTTTCTCGGCGTGGTGGAAAGCCCGCTGGTGGTGCGCGCCTATTTCGCGCGAATGAGCCGGGCTGACCTGTTCCAAGTGATGGTGCTGGCCATGGCGACGATCAGCGGTGCGATCCTGATCCTCTACGCCACCACCCTGTCGCGCACCGTGCCCGATGCAGTGGGGCACATGATTTCCGCTTCGCTGATATCGCTTCCCGCAGCCCTGCTGATCGCCAAGCTGATGGTGCCCGGCGAAGCGAGCGCGGAAGGCGAGGAGCCCGATGCCCGCAGCCAGGGCCTCAAGTTCGAATCGAGCATCGATGCGATCATCAAGGGGACGATGGACGGCATGCAGCTGTTCCTTGCCGTGATCGCAGTGATCATCGTGGTGTTTGCGCTGGTGTCGCTGGCCGACCAGCTGCTGGCGCTGCTGCCCATGGTCGATGGCGAGCCGCTGAGCCTGAAGCGGACCTTCGGCTGGCTGTTTTCGCCGCTGATGTGGCTGATCGGCGTACCCTGGGCCGAAGCGCAGGCCGCCGGCAGCCTGATGGGCACCAAGGCGATCCTCAACGAATATGTCGCCTATCTCGAGCTTGCCGCACTGCCGTCCAGCACATTCGCGCCGCGCAGCCTGCTGATCGTCACCTATGCGCTGTGCGGGGTCGCGAACCTCGCCAGCATCGGGCTGCTGGTGTCGACCATCGGCACGCTGTGTCCCGAACGGCGCGCCGAAGTCGCGGGACTGGGTGTGCGCAGCTGGATCGCCGGCAATATGGCGACGGCGATGACTGGCGCATGGATCGGGCTGATCACCTGGGTTTGAGCGGATAGGATACGGCCATGTTCGATGCAAAACTGCGCCCGCTGATCGACCCGCCGCTCAACCGGTTGGGCAGCGCGCTGGCGCGGCGGGGGGTGACTGCCAACGCGATCACCTTTCTCGGCCTTGCACTGGGGCTGGCCGGCGCGGCGGCGATTTCCGGCGGCTACTTCGGCGCCGGATTGGGTCTCATCCTCGCCAACCGCCTGCTCGACGGGCTCGACGGCGCGGTCGCACGGGCGAACGGCCCGACCGTGCTGGGCGGTTATTTCGATATCGTCGCCGATTTCGCCTTCTACGTGTCGGTGCCGCTCGGCTTCGGGCTGGTCGATTCGGCCAACACGCAGGCTGCACTGGTGCTGGTCGCCAGCTTCGTCCTGACCGGCGTCAGCTTCCTCGCCTACGCCGTGATCGCCGCGGAACGCGGCGCGCGGACCGACGCGCATGGCAGGAAGAGCTTCTTTTATTCGACCGGGCTGGCCGAAGGCAGCGAAACAATCGCCGTCTTCATCGCCTTTGCGCTGTTTCCTGCGTGGTTCGTCCCGCTGGCCTACGCATATGCCGCGCTATGCGTGCTGACCGTGTTCCAGCGTAGCGCGCTGGCGATCGTCCAATTCAGCGATTGAGCCGTTCGGCAACGGCATCGCGCAAGGCGGCAATGCGCGCCGCATTCGCACCCAGATCGCTCACGCCCACGCGAGAAACCGAGCGAAAATCGATCGCACCATCGGCAATCCGCACGACCATATCGTCCTTGAAGCCGAACCAGAATGTTTCCGCGACCCCTTCGATCAGGCCGGTTTCGGCATCGGCGGTCACCTGGTCGAACCCCATTTCCTCCATCGCGGATACCACCAGTTCCGAGGCTTCGGCCGGGCTGGTCGAACCCAGCGGCAGCGGCGCGAGATCGGGATAGGCGGCGGCAATAACCTGCGCATGCGACCGATCGGCCAGCGGCGGCTCGGATTCCGACCACATTTCGAGCTCGCCCAGCGGCGTGTCGTAGTCATTCAGCGGATTGGCACCCGCAGCGGCACGTTGATCGAGCACGGTTTGCGAGAAGACAGGCGGGTTGGCGCTATCGGTCGCAATGTCGTGGATCGGCGGGATGTCGGCCGCCTGGCTGCGAATGGCGCCCAGAACGGCAAAGATGCCGACCGGGACCAGCAGCGCGATCAGCGACAGCAGCCAGCCCTTGCGGGGCTTGCGCAGCAGGACGACGATCAGCGAGATCAGACCGATAAGCGCCACGATGCCCAGCAGGATCGGCCCGGCCTTGATCGTCAGGGTAAGCAGGCCGGTCCGCCAATCCCACAGGCCGAACTTGGTCCCCAGCGCGGCGATGGCGAAATACACTGGTAGCGCGAGTGCAAGGGCGAAGGCGAGGCGGCTGTGCCAGGGCGTTTTGATCATGCCGCATCGTAGCGCCAAGTCGCGGCGCTGCAATCATGCTAATCGCTGGATATGCAACAGCACCGCGGCAATGGCGTCATGGAAGGCGCGCGCCGCCGTAGGGCGGGGTCGCGTCAGCCGCCGGTCACGCTCATGTGGCGCGCCAGGGCAGGTTCGCTTTGCGCGGCATCGAAGGCATGGCGCAGCGGCTTGCCCGCGAGCAGGCGTTCGAGCGCCTCGTCGAGCGCGGCGTCGCCACCGGCGCGCACGAGATCGCGCAGGTCGACCTTCTGGTCATGGCCCAGGCAGCCATAGACCGTCCCGGTCGCGGAAATACGGATGCGATTGCACCCGGCGCAGAAATTGTTGCTGAGCGGAGTGATGAGCCCGATCCGCGTGCCCGTCTCTGCGACGTCGAAGTAGCGTGCGGGCCCGCCGGTGCGGTGGAGCGAGGGGACGAGCGTGAAATGGCGCTCGAGTTCCTCGCGCACAGCGTCGAGCGGCAGGTGCGCGGCGGGACGATCGACCGAGACCTCGCCCAGCGGCATGGCTTCGATGAGCGCGAGGTCGAGCCCGCGCGCGCCGCACCATGCAAGCAAGTCGCGCATCTCGTCGTCATTCGTACCGCGCATCGCCACGGCGTTGATGCGCACTGCCAGGCCGGCATCGCGCGCCGCGTCGATGCCGCTAACCACCCGCTCGAACTCGTCGCGGCGGGTGAGCTCGGCAAACCGGTCGCGCCTGAGCGTGTCGAGACTGATGTTTATACGCCGCACGCCGGCATCGAACAGGTCCTGCGCCATTTCGGGCAGGCGCGTCCCATTGGTGGTGAGCGTGAGTTCGTCGAGCCCGTGCGTGCGCAGCCGTGCCAGCCGCTGGACAAGTTCGAGCACACCCTTGCGCACCAGCGGTTCGCCGCCGGTCAGGCGGATCCGGCGGACGCCGCGGACCACCAGATGCCGCGCCAGCGTTTCGATTTCCTCGAATGTGAGAAGGTCGCGGCGCGGGAGGAATTCCATCTCCTCGGCCATGCAATAGGTGCAGCGAAGGTTGCATCGGTCGGTGACCGAGAGGCGGATATAGTCAATCTGACGGCCGTGGGCGTCGCGCATGCGGGCCCCCTACACGAGGCGGGGCGAGGCCCAAACCGAAATCGGGCGTCGTGCCGGCAGGCGGTCAGCCCGCGTTGCGCAAGCGGCCGAACAGCGCGGGCAGGGGTTCGGAAGAAAGCGCCCGCTCCATGGTCCGGGCAAGCGTGGTCGATACGGTGATCTTCGAAACATGCGCGCGATCGTCGCTGAGGCCGACCGCGATCTCGTAAGTGCCTGCTTCGATCACGAAGCTGCCATCGGATCTGAAATGGCCCAGCTGGTTGCCGCCGACTTCGAACAGCAGGCTCCGCGTTTCGCCTGCCAGCAGCGAGACGCGCTGGAAGTCGGCCAACCTGCGCGCCTGCGCTCCGTTCTGTCCCGGGCTGCGCACATAGAGCTGGACCGTCTCGGTGCCTTCGCGCTTGCCGACATTGTACAGCGTGGCGCTGACGATAATCCGGTCGTGGCTCAGTTCGACGGCGGTTTCGCCGAGGCCGAAATCGGAATAGCCCAGCCCGTGTCCCAAGGTGAAACCCGCTTGCCCCTTCTCCGTCAGCGGCAGTGGCAGGCGGCCCCGTGGCGCGAATTCGCCGGTCAGCACTTCGGCCAGCGCATGGCCCGACATGGTGCCGAGTTGCCCGGCATGCAGCACGCAAGGCAGCTTGGTCCCGCGCGCGTCGGGGTCGAGCGGCTGCGAGCCGAGGCTGATCAGGACGATGTTCGGATTGACCGCATGGAGCGAATCAAGGAGCGTTTGTTCCGCTTCTCCCACACGCTCGCAGTCGCCGAGCGTGACGATCACCGTGCCCACCCGCCGCGCGGCATTGCAGGCCATGCCGATTGCCATGTGATCGGCGTCGAGCAGTCCGGCGGGTCTGGCATCGGCGCGGACCGCCAGGCCGGGGACGAAACTGTGCGCGAGGCCCAGTGCGTCGAACCCGTCGAGCAGGTTGGCGGCGTCGCCCTCCGCTCCGCCAGTCGGAAGCGCCCGGTCGGTTGCGGCATGCCCGACAACGAGGATTTCGCCCGACGCGATATCGAGCGGCAACAGCGCGGGATCGTTGCGCAGCAGGACGATCGCGTGGCGCGCAGTGTCCAGCGCGACGGTTCGCGCGTGATCCGCCGACCAGTCTGTGGCGGGGGCGATATCGCGCAGATCGGCGCGGAACAGGCCCAGATCGTATTTCGCGCCGAGTACCTTGCGCACCGCGTCGTCGAGCTGGCGCATGCCGACCCGCCCGTCGCCCACCGCTTTCACGATGCTGTCCACTGCCAGCATTTGGTAAGGCGTTTCACCGGCCTCCTGTCCCGCAGACCGGCCGATCGCGACCCATTCGGCCAGGTCGATCCCGTCGAAGCTGGCGGGGCCGCCGATCGGCAGGTCGCCATCCGCAGTCTCCCCGCGGTCACGCACCCCCTGCGCGAGTAGACCCAGCGCGATGCTCGCCGGGGGCGATTCGCGCAGCACGCCGGCCACCAGCCGGAGCTTGTCGGTCAGTATGTCGGGATCGCGCCGCTCGATCCAGCCAGGCGCGTCGGTGCGCAGGCAAGCCAGCACGCCGTCGCCATCCTGCCCCTCGAATTGCAGGCCGCGCACGGTGGCCGCGGCCAGGGCGCGCGCCAGATGTACTGAAGTGCCCCAGCTTTCAGCCAGTTCCTCCGTTTCGGTATCGCTCGTCAGGACGACCTGGGGCCCCATGAGCCAGTTCATCCCGTGCGCTCGCGCTTCCCCCGCCAGGATCTGGGCAGCGCTTTCCACAATGTGCGGCGACCATGTCGCGGCCAGTGCAAGCGGGGCGGGCATGGTGACCGAGGTGCCGCGGCCGGGAACATTGGCCATCAGCAGCGGAATGCCGAGCCGCGTTTCCTCGACGGCCAGGCGTTGCAAGGCGGCCAGCTGGTCTGCGGCGCCCGAACCGAGAAGCCCGCCTACACGGCCCTGCAACATTTCTGCGCGCAGCGGGGCACCTTCGCTATCGCCGCCGGCTTCCGGAATGGGCAACAGGAGAAGCTGCCCGGCCTTCTCCGCCACTGACATGATGGCGAGCAGGTCTTCGACGAAACGCTCGCGTTCGGCGGCGTGATCGGGCGGATGGCGGACCATTTGGGCGGTAGCGTGGCCCTTAGAGGTAAACATCCGGTGTGGATGCACCGATTGGTCAGGGGCTGTTGCCGAACTGCACCGCAAGGCGGATTTACAGATATAAAAATATCTTTATATCCTCTTCGTAATGCGAACCGAACACCTCTTCCGCGCCCTTGCCGATCCGACCCGGCTCAGGATCATGCGCCTGCTTGGCTCGATGGAGCTCGCAGTGGGTGAAGTCGCGCAGGTGCTGGGGCAAAGCCAACCGCGCGTGTCGCGGCACATCGGCATCCTGTGCGACGCGGGTCTGGCCGAACGACGGCGCGAAGGCAGCTGGGTATTCCTGCGCGCCTGCGCCGATTCGAGCGAGGCGCCGCCGTTTTGCGCGGCTATCGGCGATCTGCTGGTCGATGCGGAGGCTGCCGACGCCGCCTTTGCGGAACAGTGCGAACAGGACCGGCGCAAGCTGGCCGCGATCCGCCAGCACCGGGAAAGCGAGGCACAGGCCTATTTCTCGGCGCATGCGGACGATTGGGACGAATTGCGCCGGCTGCATTCCTCGGACGAGGCCGTGGAGGCCGAACTGGCGCGTGCGCTGGGGCCCGAACCGCTCGGGCGCCTGCTCGATATCGGCACCGGCACGGGGCGCATGGCCGAACTGTTTGCCGAGCGGGCAGAGCGGATCGTTGCACTCGACAAGAGCCTGGCGATGCTGCGGGTCGCACGCGCCAAGCTGCAGCACCTCCCGACCGAGCGAGTGGAACTGGTGCAGGGCGATTTCGGGGCTCTGCCGTTTGCCGCGGCGAGTTTCGACAGCGTGCTGTTCCACCAGGTGCTGCATTTCGCGCAAATGCCCGGTGCCGCGCTGGCGGAAGCCGCCCGCGTGCTGCGTCCGGGCGGGCGTATCGCAATCGTCGATTTCGCGGCGCACCAGCGCGAGGAACTGCGCAATCGCCATGCGCATGCCCGGCTGGGGTTCGACGATGCACAGATGATGGGCCTGCTCAGCGATGCCGGGTTCGACCCGGCCGCGCCGACGGCACTGGAAGATGGAGAACTGGTGGTGAAGATCTGGATCGCGCCGCGGCGCGTCGATGACCGGAAGGCGGCATCATGAGCCCGACGATGGACCAGATGCGCGAAGCGCAGCGCGCACTCGAAGCGCCGCTGTTTTCAGGGCTCCCGGGCGATATCGACGTCAGCTTCGAATTCTTCCCGCCCAAGAATGCGGCCATGAACGAGACGCTGTGGCAAAGCGTCGAGACGCTGGCCCCGCTCGGGCCGCGTTTTGCCAGCGTCACATATGGCGCGGGCGGGTCGACCCGCGAGCGGACGCACCAGCAGGTCGTCCGCATCCAGAACGAAGCGCGCATTCCTGCTGCCGCGCACCTGACCTGCGTCGAGGCGACCCGCGAAGAGGTCGACGAGGTGGCGCGCCATTACTGGGATGAGGGCATCCGCCATATCGTGGCCCTGCGCGGCGACGCGCCCGACGGGCAATCGCAATATGCGCCGCATCCGGGCGGCTATGCCAACGCAGTCGAGCTGATCGCGGGACTGAAGAAGGTAGCCGATTTCGAGATATCGGTCGCCGCCTATCCCGAGGTCCATCCCGATTCGCCCGATCGCCAGGCCGATCTCGACAATCTCAAGGCCAAGTTCGACGCCGGGGCGACCCGGGCGATCACGCAGTTCTTCTTCGATCCGCAATGTTTCTTCGACTTTCGCGACCGGGCCGCAGCGGCGGGAATTGACGGCGAGATCGTGCCCGGGATCATGCCCGTGCTCAGCTTCGCGGCGGTGCGCCGGATGTCGGGGCTGTGCGGCACAGCCATCCCGCCGTGGATGGAGGGTCTGTTCGACGGGCTCGACGATCGCCCCGCCGCGCGTCAGCTCGTCAGCGCGACCATCGCGGCCGAACTGTGTCGCCGGCTATATGCGGGCGGGGTAAGGCAATTCCATTTCTACACTCTCAACCGCGCCGAACTGAGCTATGCAATCTGCCATATGCTCGGGCTGCGCGCGAAGGCAGGCCGATGACCAAGCGCGAAGAATTCGAAGCCGCCGCAGCCCAGCGGATCCTGATCAAGGACGGCCCCTACGGTACCGCGATCCAGCAGGCCGGGCTAACGCCCGAAGACTATGCCGCGGGCACCGATCTCGCGCAGGAGCAGAAGGGCAATAACGACCTCGTCAATCTGACGCAGCCGCAGGTGATCCGCCGGATCTGTGACAGCTATATCGATGCGGGCGCGCATATCCTCGCCAGCAACACCTTCAACGCCAATCGCATCAGCCAAGCCGATTACGGCGCCGAACACCTGGTCCATGAGATCAATGTCGCCGCGGCGCGGATCATCCGTGAAGCGGTCGATGCGCGGAACGACGGCATTCCGCGGTTCGTCGCGGGCGCTGTCGGGCCGACCAACAAGACGCTGTCGCTTTCGCCCGATGTCGAAGACCCAGGGTTTCGCGAAGTGACATTCGACGAAATCGTCGCCGTCTATGTCGAACAATGCCGCGCGCTTGTCGCTGGCGGGGCCGATTTCATCCTCGTCGAGACGGTGTTCGACACGCTCAACTGCAAGGCCGCTATCATGGCGGTGAAGCAGCTGGCACGCGAACTTGACCGCGACATACCGCTGATGATCTCGCTGACGCTGACCGACCTTTCGGGCCGCAATTTGTCGGGCCATACGGTGGAAGCGTTCTGGTACACCGTGCGCCATGCCAGGCCGCTGACGATCGGCCTCAACTGCAGCTTCGGTGCCGAACAGCTGCGTCCGCATGTGCAATTGCTGTCCGATATCGCCGATACTTGGCTGATGGCCTATCCCAATGCCGGCCTGCCCAACGATCTCGGCGAGTATGACGAACAGCCGGAAACGACTGCGTCGCTGACGCAGGTCTGGGCGCAGAATGGCCGGATCAATGCGCTGGGCGGCTGCTGCGGCTCGACGCCCGCGCATATCGCCGCGATGGCCAAGGCGGTCGAAAACTGCGCGCCGCGCGTGCTGCCCAAGCCTGACCCGGACATGCATCTGGCGGGGCTCGAACCGTTCACGATCGCGGCATGAGCGGCGGGGGCCTCCATGGGGCGGTAATCCGCGAGGCGGGGGCAGCGGACGTGCGCGCGCTCGCGCTGGTGTCGGATGCCACTTTCCTCGAGACCTTCGCCGGGATGATCAGCGGCGAGGCGCTCGTCGCGCATTGCGCGGCCAAGCATGCACCCGATCATTTAGCCGGGCTGCTGGCTGCTGGTGCCCGTGCCTGGCTTGCCGAAATCGACCGGGCGCCGATCGGCTACGCGCTGCTCACCCGGCCCGAACTCGATGCCGCGCAGGACGGCGATATCGA
>Ga0070752_1000858_pt1 | contig 22912 bp, 16 predicted proteins | sample VirMetDEL_Aug_30_FD_77440 | JGI IMG/M metagenome (GOLD analysis project Ga0070752, IMG submission 77440) | Aqueous microbial communities from the Delaware River and Bay under freshwater to marine salinity gradient to study organic matter... | ecosystem: Environmental > Aquatic > Marine > Coastal...
ATAGACCATTGTGTAGCCGATGGCGATCAGGCCATAGACCGACCCGAGGGTCAGGCCGTTGACCAGTTGCTGCAGGAAAATACCATCCATAACGCAATCTCACGCGGTGAGCACCTGCACACCGGTAGGTGTGCGGCGCTTCTGGAGGAAAAGACAGATCTCAATCACAACCCAGTCCCCCTGTGGAAGGGGGCTTGGCCCCGATTGCGGAGGGTCAGCTATACATCGGGTGGCTGATACACCGTCATCGGGGGCAAGCCCCCTCCCACATTAGGTCTGTGGTACTCAGCCTTACTTCTGCTTTTCCAGCTGGTGGTATTTGCCGTCTTTGTCCCACTGGTAAACCACGTAGTCGGAGACTTTCAGGTCGCCCTTGCCATCCCAGGCTTTTTCACCCATCACGGTTTTTACCGGGTGAGCCTTGAGCCACTTGGCGGCGTCTTCACCCTTGTTGGACTTGGCACCGTTGAAGCCGGCAGCCAGGGCCTGGACCGACGCGTAGGCATACAGCGTGTAGCCTTCTGGCTCGGTGCCGTTTTTACGGAACTCTTCAACCACCGTCTTGCTGTCCGGCAGCAGACGCGGGTCGGCGCCGAAGGTCATGTACACGCCATCCACATATTGCTTGCCACCGGCGGTCGCCACCAGTTCGTCGGTCACGATGCCGTCGTCGGACATGAATTTCACGTCCTTGAGGCCTGCTTCACGAATCTGGCGAACCAGCGGACCGGCTTCCGGGTGCAGGCCGCCGAAGTACACGACGTCAGCGCCCAGGGAGCGGATTTTGGTGACCAGGGCACTGAAGTCTTTCTCGCCCCGGGTCAGGCCTTCTTCCAGCACCGGTTTCACGCCGCGCTTGGTCAACTGGGCAGCGGTAGCATCGGCTAGGCCTTTGCCGTAGGTGTCCTTGTCGTTGATGACCGCGACTTTCTTGCCCTTGAGCACGTCGACGATGTAGTCGCCGGCCACGATGCCTTGCTGGTCGTCACGCCCGCACATACGGAACATGGCGCCCAGGCCGCGTTCGGTGACCTGCGGGTTGGTCGAGCCTGGGGTGATGGCGATGATGCCGGCTTCGTCGTAGACCTCGGACGCCGGGATGGTGTTGGACGAGCAGAAGTGCCCGACCACGCCGATCACTTTGTCCTGGTCGGCCAGGCGGTTGGCCACGGCCACGGCCTGCTTGGGTTCACAGGCATCGTCACCGGCGACCAGCTTGATCTGCTCACCGTTGATGCCGCCAGCCTTGTTGATGACATCGGCTGCCGCCTGGGCGCCCTTCATGTACTGCTCACCGAAAGCGGCGTTGGCGCCCGTCATCGGCCCCGCTACGCCAATCTTCACATCAGCTTGAACAAACGTAGAAACACCCAGCGCCGCTGCAACGGCGAGGGCCAGAAAACCTTTCTTGTAAAACGTCTGGGACATGAGTGGTGCTCCGAGGTTTTTGTTTATTGGCACTAAGTATTCACTGCAAACCTTCAACCAAAACTTTCACTGAAAGCCCAGAGCAAGCCGCGTGCCATTACGTTTTTATTCTTCAAAAAGACACGGTGTCATTGTTATTGCAGGTGTTTCGGCTCCGTTCGTCGGGACGTGCAACCCTCTAACTTCAATAGGTGCAACCCATAGATCAAAAAAGTACAACCTTCATGGGTCGCACCTGCAACCAGACCGCCAAACGACACTTCCTACAGCTGTAACAATGCACGTAACGGAACTGCACATTTACAGTGCGTGATTGCTACAACTTGCACCAATACAGATTAGTCGTCGGCGAAGAACGTGCCGGCTTCTGAAGGCTATTTCGCTGATCAGATCACGATCCGCAAGCATTGGCCGGCGTGATACAGCGAGAATCCGGCTTCATACAGGCAACTGCGCAGGCCCACCCCGGCCAGCGGTTGCATCGGCGCGAACGGAATCGGCAGGGCCTGGGGATTCTGGTGACACAAGTAGTCGGCAAAGGCCTTGCCGACCACGCTGCCGGTGGTCACGCCGCGGCCGTTGTAGCCGGTCACGGCCACCAGGCCGGGCGCGGGTTCGAACAAGCGCATCAAGTGGTCCGGGGTGAACGCGATGCAGCCGGTCCAGGTGCATTCCCACTGCACCGATTTGAGGTACGGGAAGTAGTGCTGCTGCACCCGATCGGCCCACGCCTTGAGAAACCACGTCGGTTTCTGGTTGCCGTTGCCCAGACTGCCGAGCAACAGGCGGCCATCGGCGTCGCGGCGGATGCTGCTGAGCACCTGGCGCGTGTCCCACGAACCCTGGCCACCGGGAAGGATTCGCTGGGCCGCGTCGTCGGTCAGCGGCGCGGAGGCGACCTGGTAGTAATAGCCTGGGAAGAAATTGCGCCGCAGTTCGGTCCATTCGCCTTCGGTGTAGGCATTCGAGGCGATCACCACTTGTGCAGCCTGCACCGCACCGTTCGCGGTCTGCACCGACCACTCCGCACCTTGGCGTTCCAGGCGCGCAACCGGGGAATGGTCGAAAAGCTGCCCGCCCAACCCCACGGCCGCATTGGCCAGGCCGCTGGTGTAGGCCATCGGGTTCAAGGTGCCGGCACGTCTATCCAGCAGTGCAGCGGAGATCTTTTGAGTGCCGGTGGCTTGCTCGCAGGCTGAACCGGTGAGCAGTTCGACCGGCGCGCCGCGGCGCTTCCATTGTTCTTCACGACTGCGCAAATCCGCTTCGCCCCGGGCGTTGTGCGCCATGTGCAAAGTGCCCTCGCGGCGCAATTGGCAATCGATGTTGTATTTGTCGACCAGGCTGAACACCAGCGACGGCGCCGCGCCCAGCATGCGGTTGAGCTGGCTGCCCACCGCCTCGCCGAAACCGGCTTCGATCTCGTCCGGCGGAATCCACAAGCCGGCGTTGACCAGCCCGACATTGCGCCCCGAGCCGCCATGGCCGGTGCGATGGGCTTCCAGCACGGCGACAGTCTTGCCTTGTTCCAGCAAGTGAATGGCCGCCGACAAACCGGTAATCCCGGCGCCGATCACGCACACATCCACCTTCACTTCGCCCTTGAGCGCAGCGCGATCCGGCCGGCCAGGGGTGAGTTGTTCCCACAAACATGTTTCGCGTAGTGCCATTGCCAGACTCCGATGAGACCTAACAAACATCTATTCCGAACTGCATATAGCTCAACTGTGGGAGGGGGCTTGCTCCCGATGGCAGTGGATCAGCTGGACATCTGTTGACTGACACACCGCCATCGGGGGCAAGCCCCCTCCCACATTTTGACCGCACTTCGACTTAAGGTAATCAGTCGAAGGTAATGCCCTGGGCCAGCGGCAGTTCCAGCGAGTAGTTCACGGTATTGGTCTGGCGACGCATGTACCCGCGCCACGCATCCGAGCCCGACTCACGCCCGCCGCCCGTCTCTTTCTCACCGCCAAACGCGCCGCCGATTTCCGCGCCGCTCGGGCCGATGTTGACGTTGGCAATGCCGCAGTCGCTGCCGACCGCCGACATGAACTGCTCGGCCTCGCGCACATCGGTGGTGAAGATGCATGACGACAGGCCTTGCGGCACGGCGTTGTTCAGGCGCAGGGCTTCGGCGAAGTCGCTGTAGCCGACCACGTACAGGATCGGCGCGAAGGTCTCAGTGCAGACCACGTCGCTTTGCTCCGGCATTTCCACAATCGCCGGCGACACGTAGTAGGCATTCGGGAATTTGTCTTCCAGTTGGCGCTTGCCGCCGAACACCTTGCCGCCTTCGCTCAGGGCCTGCTCCAGCGCATCCTGCATCGCGTCGAAGCCGTGCTTGTCGATCAGCGGGCCGATCAGGTTGCCTTCCAGCGGGTGGCCGATGCGTACCTTGGAATAGGCGGCCTTGAGGCGCGTGACGATTTCTTCCTTGACCGACTCATGGGCGATCAGCCGGCGCAGCGTGGTGCAACGCTGCCCGGCGGTGCCGACGGCGCTGAACAGGATGGCGCGCACCGCCATGTCCAGGTCGGCGCTTGGGCCGAGGATCATCGCGTTGTTGCCGCCCAGCTCGAGGATGCTGCGGGCAAAGCGCGCGGCGACTTTCGGCGCCACTTCACGGCCCATGCGCGTACTGCCGGTGGCGCTGATCAGTGCGACCCGCGGGTCATCCACCAACGCGGCACCGGCATCGCGGCCACCGATGATCACCTGGCTCAGGTATTGCGGCGCATCGTTGAATTTTTTCAGCACGCGCTCGAACAGCGCCTGGCAGGCCAGGGCGGTGAGCGGGGTCTTTTCCGACGGCTTCCAGATCACGGCGTTGCCGCACACCAGGGCCAGGGTGGTGTTCCACGCCCACACGGCCACCGGGAAGTTGAACGCGCTGATCACACCGACCACGCCCAGCGGGTGCCAGGTTTCACGCATGTGGTGGCCCGGGCGCTCGGAGGCGATGGTCAAGCCATACAACTGGCGCGACAGGCCGACGGCGAAGTCGCAGATGTCGATCATTTCCTGCACTTCACCCAGGCCTTCCTGAGTGATCTTGCCGGCTTCCCAGGAGACCAACTCGCCCAGGTCTGTCTTGTATTCGCGCAACACGTCGCCGAACTGGCGCACCAACTCGCCGCGACGCGGTGCCGGCACCTTGCGCCAGGCCTCGAATGCATGCTCGGCGCGACTGACCTGTTGCTCCACCTCGGCGGCGCCTTCCCAGTTCACACTGCCGATACGGCTGCCATCGATCGGCGAATGCACGGGTTGTTTCCCCGCTTGGTACAGCGCCGGGTTTACCCCGAGACGATCAAGCAATGCAGCAACCATGGGTCACTCCTTCAATCTATACAGAAAAAATTGCGCCGCGGCCCGCACGGCGATCCAGGGCTTATTTGTAGCTGGCCCAAGACTTGCCAACAAACGACGATTAGGCGAGATATCATTCCGTTTATTCATGCAAAGCATAAAAAGAGGCATGCCGTGCTGAACAAAAGACATTTGCCCTCGATCACTGCCCTGCAGTGTTTCGAAGCCGCCACCCGCCACCTGAGCTTCACCCGCGCCGCCGAGGAGCTGAACCTCACGCAAAGCGCGGTGAGCAAACAGGTCGCGCAACTGGAAGAACTGCTGCAGCACCTGCTGTTCCGCCGGGTACGCCGACGCTTGCAGATGACCCCGGCGGGCGATTTGTATTTGGTGGAAGTGCGCAAAATCCTCACCCAGGTGGAGATGTCCACCCATTACCTGCGCTCCTACGGTGGCGAGACCGAAGTATTACGCGTGTCTACGCCCTACACCTTCGGCGCACGCTGGCTGGTGCCGCGCCTCAAGGGCTGGCGCTTGCGTCATCCGCAAATCCACCTGGACCTGTGCAACGAACAGGAACCGGACGAGCTGCTGCAAGGCAAGGCCGACATGGCGTTCTACTTCGGCCAAGGCTCACGCCCCGGCACCGAGAGCCTGAAACTGTTCAGTGAAGAACTGATCCCGGTGTGCGCCCCGGAAAGCCTGCCCGCGCAGCCGTTCACCGACCCCACGCAACTGAGCAACCTGGTCCTGCTGCAAAACGCCTCGCGCCCCCAGGGCTGGCATGACTGGTTCGCCGACCAGGGGTTTCACACCGAGCACAGCTATCACGGGCCGCGTTTCGACACGTTCTATATGTGCATTCGGGCGGCGCAGGTGGGCTGTGGCGTGGCGTTGCTACCGCGCTTCCTGGTGGAGGAGGAACTGGCCGACGGCAAGCTGGTGATCCCTTGGCAGCATGCAATGCCGAGCCAGGATGCGTATTACCTGGCGTACCCCGAGCATTCGGCGGAGGTGCCCAAGGTGCGGGAGTTTGTGAAGTGGATGATGGAGCAAGTGTGAACCTGTGTTGTCTGCACAACCGCTATCGGGAGCAAGCCCCCTCCCACATTTGAAATGCATTCCAACCTGTGGGAGGGGGCTTGCCCCCGATAGGGCCAGTGGCCTCACTGAAAAAATCACTGGCAAAACCCCACAGGTCTATGCGCCACTAGCCCCCTTCCTTTCTTGTGCGTAAAGGCCGGCGCCCATCGCCGTCCTGTCTGGAGATTCCCGTTATGAGCGAGAGTGTGTTTGCCGATCGCATCGTGCAGAACCTGCTCGACACCGACTTCTACAAGCTGACCATGATGCAGGCGGTGCTGCACAACTACCCCAATGTGGAAGTTGAATGGGAGTTTCGTTGCCGCAACAGTGAAGACCTGCGCCCGTACCTGGCGGAGATCCGTTACCAGTTCGAGCGCCTCGCCGAGTTGAGCCTGAGCGCGGACCAACTGAGTTTCCTGGAGCGCATCAGCTTCATGAAGCCGGATTTTTTGCGCTTTCTCGGCTTGTTCCGCTTCAACCTGCGCTATGTCCACACCGGCATCGAAAACGGCGAGCTGTTTATCCGCCTGCGCGGGCCGTGGCTGCATGTGATCCTGTTTGAAGTGCCGATGCTCGCCATCATCAGCGAAGTGCGCAACCGCTATCGCTACCAGACCGTGGTCCTCGAACAGGCCCGCGAGCAGTTGTACCGCAAGTTCGACTGGCTGATCGCAAACGCCAGCAGCGACGAGCTCGCCGAGCTGCAGGTGGCGGACTTCGGCACTCGCCGACGCTTCTCCTACCGCGTGCAGGAAGAAGTGGTGAGCGTGCTCAAGCACGACTTCCCCGGCCGGTTTGTCGGCACCAGCAACGTCCACCTGGCTCGCGAGTTCGATATGAAACCGCTGGGCACCATGGCCCATGAATGGATCATGGCCCACCAGCAACTCGGCCCGCGCCTGATCGACAGCCAGATCGCCGCCCTCGACTGCTGGGTCCGCGAATACCGCGGCCTGCTGGGTATCGCCCTGACCGATTGCATCACCACCGACGCCTTCCTCAGCGACTTCGACTTGTACTTCGCCAAGCTGTTCGACGGCCTGCGCCACGATTCCGGTGACCCGGTGCTGTGGGCGGAAAAAGCCATCGCCCACTATCACAAGCTGGGCATCGAGCCGATGAGCAAGACCCTGGTGTTCTCCGACAGCCTGTCGCTGCCCAAGGCCCTGGAGATATTCCGGGCGCTGCGCGGTCGGATCAATGTGAGCTTTGGCATCGGCACCAACCTGACCTGCGATATTCCAGGTGTGGAACCGATGAGCATTGTGCTTAAAATGACGGCCTGCAATGGCCAGCCCGTCGCGAAGATCTCCGATGAAGCGGGCAAGACCCACTGCACGGACCCGAATTTCGTCGCCTATTTGCGACACGTTTTCAAAGTACCTGCCCTTTCCAGCAAGGAGTGAATCATGCAAGCCGTACAGCGTGAGATTGCGCAGCAGCTCAAGGTTCAAGCGCCGTTCAAAGACCAGGCCGCCCTTGAGGCCGAAATCGCCCGGCGCGTGACCTTTATCCAGGACTGCCTGCGCAATTCAGGGCTCAAGACATTGGTGTTGGGCATCAGCGGTGGCGTCGACTCCCTGACCGCAGGCCTGCTCGCCCAACGCGCCACGCAGGAGCTGCGCTCCAGCACCGGCGACGAGGCCTATCGTTTTATCGCGGTGCGCCTGCCCTACGAAACCCAGTTCGATGAAATCGACGCCCAGGCCGCGGTGGACTTTATCGAGCCGGATGAGCGCCACACCGTAAACATCGGCCCAGCGGTGAAATCCCTGGCCAATGAAGTGGCGGCATTTGAAGGCAAGGCGGCGGTGTCCCGCGATTTCGTGCTGGGCAACACCAAGGCGCGCATGCGGATGGTCGCGCAGTACACCATCGCCGGCGCGGCCAGCGGCCTGGTGATCGGCACCGACCATGCGGCGGAAGCGGTGATGGGCTTTTTCACCAAGTTCGGTGATGGCGCCTGCGATCTGGCACCGTTGAGCGGGCTGGTGAAGAACCAGGTGCGATCGATTGCGCGGCACTTCGGTGCGCCGGAGTCGCTGGTGGAGAAAATCCCGACCGCCGACCTGGAAGACCTCTCGCCGGGTAAGCCGGACGAGGCGTCACATGGCGTGACCTATGCCGAGATCGATGCGTTCCTGCACGGCGAGCCGGTGCGGGAAGAAGCGTTCAGGATCATTTGCGAGACGTATCGCAAGACCGAGCACAAGCGGGTCATGCCGTTTGCGCCGTGAGGTGAACCAGATAGTGTTGTGTTGATTGTGAGGTAGCCATCGGGGGCAAGCCCCCTCCCACAGTTGACCGAGTTCCCATATGAGAATGCGGTCGAATGTGGGAGGGGGCTTGCCCCCGATGAACGATAATGCGGTCTTACTTGACGACCACAGTACCTTTCATCATCGAGATGTGGCCTGGGAACGAGCAGAAGAACGCATAGTCAGTGCCCGCTTTCAGCTTGGACACATCAAAGGTCACCGCGTCTTTCTCGCCAGCGCCAATGACTTTGGTGTGAGCGATGATGCGCTCGTCGCCGTCTTTCAGGTAGTTCTTGTCGAGGCCGGCAGCCATGCCATCGGTCGCGACCGCTTGCGTGTCGGCTGCGCTGGTCAGCACCCAGTTATGGCCCATGACGTTTTTCGGCAAGCTGCCGGAGTGAGTCAACTCGACGGTGAACGTCTTGCAGCTCTTGTCGATCACGATTTCCTTGGTGTTGTAGGACATCTGGTCGGTAGAGTCGACGGTGACCTTGCACTCTGCAGCAAGCAACTGGCCACTTGCCAGAGTCAGCAGGGAAACAGCAACGAGTTTGGCAAACATGTGATTCTCCAAGGCAGGGTTTAAACAACGCATAGTGCGACAAGGGTGCCCGAGGCAGGCAGAAAGTCTTATGACCTGAATCAACAAATTGTATACAACTTTAGGCTATCAGACTTATCGATACAATCAACCAGCCAAAGTGCCACGCCCCGCCTATGATCGGTCCATCACCCACTGGAGTCCGGACCATGCACCTCAATCATCTGTTCAGCGGTCTGTTGGCCGCATACGCCTGCGGTAAGTGAAGGCCAAGCGCGCCGCTAAGCTGCTACCATAGCGACCCAAGGCAGCTGCGCGCCGCCCACCCTCACCTTCGACCCTAGAGGATCGCCCATGGCCAAACCTAATTACTCCTTCGCCAAACGTCAAAGAGACTTGGCCAAGGAACAGAAGAAAGAGGAAAAGCTGCAACGCAAGAAAGCCGCTGCAGACGAAGAGACCGGCGCACTGAACCCGGATGCGGAAGGCGAAGTGGCAACCGACGACACCGAGACACCGAAAGACCCGGCCGAGTAAGCATCACTGTAGGAGCGAGCGTGCTCGCGAAGTGCGTTAACGATAACGCGGGGTGCCTGGTTCAACGCGGCGCCCTCGGTTTTTTCGCGAGCAAGCTCGCTCCTACAAGAGCGGCATCACCGTCACCCGCACTTCCGGGTCATGGCTGCCTCCCCCCAGAATCACCCCACGCAACGGCGAAACATCGGAGAAATCCCGGCCCCAGGCCAGGGTGATGTGTTCCAGTGCTGGCTGCACATTGTTGGTCGGATCAAAATCCACCCAGCCCGACATCGGGCAGTACACCGAAATCCACGCATGGGACGCATCGGCGCCGATCAGCCGTGGCTGGCCGGGCGGCGGCTGGGTCAGCAGGTAGCCGCTGATATAGCGCGCCGCCAGGCCCCGTGAGCGCAGGCAGGCGAGCATCAGGTGAGCGAAGTCCTGGCACACCCCGCGACGGCGCTCCAGCACCTCCACCAGCGGCGTGGCGACTTGGGTGGCTTCGGCATCGAAGGTGAATTCGCCGAAGATTTTTTCCATCAGGGCCTGAGCGCCCAGCAACAGCGGACGCCCGGGCGGGAAACAGCTTTCGGAGAACTCGACGAAGGTTTTCTTCAGATGCACGTAGGGCGATTCGAAGCGAAAGCGACAGGCTTCGATCAACGCCGGTGACAGCGGTTGGCTGCTGTAGGTCAGGCTGTCGCGAGTCTGGTCCCAGGCCGGCGACTGTTGGAAATCCAGCAGCGGCCGCGCCAGCACTTCCACGGTCAGCCCGGCATTCACCAACAATTCATCATGGGGCCGCTCGAACGCCAGGCGGGTGATCGGGTTGCCGAACACGTCCAGCTCATCGCGGCGCGAGGACGGCAACGGGCTGATATCCAGTTGCTGCGAGGTGCAGCGCTGCCAGGCACATGGCCGTGGCCACAGATGCGCCAACTGCTGGGCCAGGGACACCGGGCTGTCGTAGTGGTAATGGGTATCGTGAAAAATCTGATAGCGCGCACTCATCACACCGACACCGTTTGTTGGCTGACATCATCCACATGGGCAAAATGGCGCAAGGCCAGGCGATCCGACACTTGCCCGCTCTCATCGGCGACCGCTTGCAGCAGGTCGGCCAGGCCGTCCAGCGCGGCACGCACGCTGGCCTCGCCAAACAGCGGGTTCTCCAGGCAACCCAGGTCGAACCGCGCGAGGCGCTCGACCAACGGCGCCAGACCGGTTTCCCGGGGCACCGCGAAATCATCGTTGAGACGACGCAAGGTGCGGCTCACCAGCTTCAACTGGAACAACACGGCGTGGGGGTTCTGCTCATCCAGCAGCAACAGGTCGAGTACCGGAATCAGTTGCGGCACCGCCAGGTAGCGCGAGCGGTAGGTGATGCTGCTGTTGCCCAGTTCCAGCAACCATTCCAGCCCGGCCTGATCGAACACCGCCACGCCGCGCAGGAACGCCGCGAGGCTGCTGCTGAGAAACTGCAGGCGCTCGATGCGCCGGCCCATCATCAGAAAGCGCCAGCCTTCGTCGCGGGTCATGTCGTCCAGGGCAAACCCGGACAGCGCCGCCAGGGACATCACCAGGCGGTTGAGGAAGTCCAGCAACTCGCCAAAGTCGGGGCTTTCGCTCTCCAGTTCCAGCGCTTCGCGTTGCAGCTCCACCAGGGCCTGCCAGTTCTCTCGGGACAACTTGCCGCGCACCTGGGACGCCGCCCACTGCAAGCGCTGCAGGTTGGCGCGCAGGCTCGACGGCCAGTCGTCGCCAAGCAAGGCCGCGAGCAGGCGTTCGGGCAACTCGCCCTCCTCCGGCAACAGGCGCAGGTTTTCGCCCAGTTCGACCGCCGCTTGCAACGCCAGCGGATCGTCGCCGTCGACATAGCGCGCCAACACGATGCGCAGCCAGCGCGCGCTGTTATCGCAGCGTTCACAGTAACGGCCAAACCAAAACAGGTTTTCCACCACCCGCGACGGCAGATAAGGGTCGCGGCGCACCAGGTCATGGGCGCCGATCGGCCGCTGCGCGCGCCACTGCTCGCCGCCGGCGGCGCGTTCGCCGAGCACCCAGGTGTCCTTGCTCGCGCCGCCGCGTTGCATCGACACCACCTCGGCATCGGCCTCGGCAGCCACGCGGGTCAGGCCGCCGGGCAATACCCGGTAACCGTCGGCGCTGGCCACGGCGTAGACGCGCATGCCGATGGCGCGGTGTTGCAGGTGGTCTTCGACGGTGTGCCACACCGGCGCCTGGGACAGCTGCGCCAGCTCCTGGGCGACATACGCGTAAGGCCGCGCGCGCATGCGCTCGGCCAGGGCCTCGCGTTGTGCGTCGTTCAAGTCACGGCCGAAGACCGGGTTGAAGCTCTGTGACGGAAATGCCGGTTTGATCAGCAGCTCGGGCAGTTTCTCCAGCGCTTCGGCAAGCACCGGCGCTTCGCCGCACCACCACGTCGCAATGGACGGCAGGAGCAGTTCTTCGCCAAACAAAAATTCGTTGATCTTCGGCAGAAAGCCCAGCAGGCCGGGGGATTCCAGTACACCGCTGCCCAGGGCATTGGCCACCAGCACGTTGCCTTGGCGCGCGGCGTCGAGCAGGCCGGGCACGCCGAGGGCCGAGTCGGTGCGCAGTTCGAGGGGGTCGCAGAAGTCGTCGTCAAGGCGGCGCATGATCGCGTGTACCCGACGCAGGCCACTGAGGGTTTTCAGGAACACCGTGCTGTCGCGCACCGTGAGGTCGCCGCCTTCCACCAGCGGGTAGCCGAGCTGACGGGCGAGGTACAGGTGTTCGAAATAGCTTTCGTTGAAACGCCCAGGCGTGAGCAGCACGATCAACGGCGGCTGACTATCGCTGGGCGCCTGGCGCGCCAGGGTTTCCTGCAGGGTGCGAAAGAAACCGGTGAGGTGCTGCACCTGCAGGTCGCGGTACAGATCCGGAAAGGCGCGGGACACGATGGTGCGGTTTTCCAGCGCATAACCGGCGCCCGAAGGGGCCTGGGTGCGGTCGGCAGTAACCCACCAGCGGCCATCCGGGGTGCGCGCCAGATCGACGGCGTACAGGTGCAGGAACGTACCGTCGGGCGGCTGGATGCCCTGGCACGGCCACAGAAAATTGTTATGCCCGAACACCAGTTCGGCCGGCAGCAGGCCTTCCTTGATCAAGCGTTGCGGGCCGTAGAGGTCCGCCAGTACCGCGTTGAGCAGCCGCGCACGCTGGGCGATGCCGGCCGACAGGTGCTGCCATTCATCGGCCGCCAGCACATGGGGCAGCAGGTCCAGTTCCCACGGGCGATCAGCGCCCTTGGGGTCGGCGTAGACGTTGTAGGTCACGCCGTTTTCCTGGATCTGCCGGGTCAGCAACGCCTGGCGCTGGGCCAGTTGCGCGGGGGTGCTGCGTTGCAGATGGTCGAGCAGGCGCCGCCAATGGGCACGCACCGCGCCACTGTCGTCCAGCAGTTCGTGATAAGTGCCCGCGGTCAGCGGGTAACGGTCGAGCAAGTCGGACATGGAACGCTCGGCAGGGGCAAGGGGGCTCAGATTAACCTAACAAACACTGCAAATCCTTTGTGGGAGGGGGCTTGCTCCCGATTGCGGTGGGTCAGTCAACTCATGTATCGGCTGATTTACCGCAATCGGGAGCAAGCTCCCTCCCACATTTTGGCTTGCATTCAGTCATTTTTATTGGGGAAACGTCGCAGATCCAGGGTCATCGGTAATTCATCGTTCACCACTACGGTCGGAACCGGCTGCTTGCCCGGGGTATGACCCAGGCGGAAGAACCGCGCCATGCGCCGGCTCTCGGCTTCATTGGCATTCACCGGCAGGCTGTCGTAGTTACGCCCGCCCGGATGCGCCACATGATACTGGCAACCGCCCAGGGAGCGCTGCATCCAGGTGTCCAGCAGGTCGAACACCAACGGCGCGTGGACCGCGATGGTCGGCTGCAGGCAGTTGGCCGGTTGCCAGGCGCGATACCGCACGCCGGCGACGAACTCGCCGATGCGCCCGGTCGCTTGCAGCGGCACCGGGATGCCATTGCAGGTGAGCAAATAGCGTTGCGGTGGCAGCCCGCTCAACTTCACCTGCAGGCGCTCCAGGGACGAATCCACATAACGCACCGTGCCGCCCACCGCGCCCTCCTCGCCCAGCACATGCCAGGGTTCCAGGGCCTGGCGCAGTTCGAGCTCGATACCGCTGACGGCGTAGTCGCCGACTTTGGGAAAGCGGAATTCCAGGTGCGCGGCAAACCATTCGGCGCGCAACGGGTAGCCGGCGGCGTTGAGTTCGACGATCACGTCGGCAAAATCCTGCTCGATGAAGTGCGGCAACAGGAAACGGTCATGCAGCTCAGTGCCCCAGCGCGCCAGTTTCGGGGGCGCATAGGGTTCGCGCCAGAAGCGCGCTACCAGCGCGCGCAGCAGCAGTTGCTGGGTCAGGCTCATGCGCGCATGGGGCGGCATTTCAAAGGCGCGCAACTCCAGCAGGCCCAGGCGCCCGGTGGCGCCATCGGGCGAGTAGAGCTTATCGATACAGAATTCGGCGCGGTGGGTGTTGCCCGTCACGTCGATCAGCAGATTGCGCAGCAGGCGGTCGACCAACCACGGCGGGCATTCTTCGCCTGGCGCGGGCATTTGCGCGAAGGCGATTTCCAGCTCATACAGCGCATCGTTACGCGCTTCATCGACCCGGGGCGCCTGGGACGTCGGGCCGATGAACAAGCCGGAAAACAGGTAGGACAATGACGGATGGTTGTGCCAGTAGCTGATCAAACTGCGCAGCAGATCGGGACGCCGCAGGAACGGTGAGTCCTTGGGTGTCGCGCCGCCCAGCACGAAGTGGTTACCGCCACCGGTGCCAGTGTGGCGCCCGTCGATCATGAATTTTTCTGTGGTCAGGCGGGTTTGTCGCGCCTCTTCGTAGAGGAATTCGGTGCGTTCCACCAACTCGTCCCAGGTGGCGGACGGCTGCACGTTGACCTCGATCACACCCGGGTCGGGCGTGACCCGGAAGTTGCTCAGACGGTAATCCGCCGGCGGCTCGTAGCCCTCCAGCAGCACCGGGCAGTGCAGCTCTTCGGCGGTGGCTTCGATGGCGGCCACCAGCTCCAGGTAGTCCTCGACGCGCTCCAGCGGTGGCATGAACAGATACAGGCGGCCTTCGCGCGCTTCGGCGCACAGTGCGGTGCGGGTCAGCCAGTCGGCGGACTCGTCGATCTTCGGCAGGCGCTCAACGCTCGGCGCCGCTTCGCCATGGCGTTGCAATTGCGCCGTGCTCGGCAGCTCGGGCAAGTCCTGGTTGGGGTCGGTCGGGTGGACAAACGGGTACTCTGCCGCCGTCACCCAGGGCTGCGAGGCCAGCGGCAGGCGATAACCCAGCGGCGAATCCCCCGGCACCAGTCGGCAGTGATTGTCGCGCAGGTACCAGCGCCCACTCTGCCAGCGGTCATTGGCAGCGGTGCGCGCCAGCGGCAGCACTTGGCCGATGACCTTGTCCAGGCCCTGGCTGAACACTTTGCGCAGACGCTCGCGCTCCAGCTCATCGCTCAGGCGCGGGTCGAGGGCGGTGACGTTTTGCGGCAGCGCGCCTTCGCGCCACAGGTAGTAGAAGTTGTCTTCAAAGGCCGGGAATACAAACCGCGCCGGCAACTTCAGGCGCTCGGCAACACTGCCCAGGAAACGCCCGGCCAGCACGCCGTCGGCGCCGTAGTCCTGTTGCTCATCGGCGATCAGCGCGCTGTTGTGCCAAATCGGCTCGCCATCGCGGCGCCAGTAACAGTTGAGCGACCAGCGCGGCAGTTGCTCGCCGGGGTACCACTTGCCCTGGCCGAAATGCACCAGGCCCTTGGGCGCGTAGTGCTTGCGCATGCGCTGGAACAGCTCGGCCGACAGGCGACGCTTGTCCGGCCCCAGGGCAGCGGTGTTCCACTCGGCGCCGTCGGGGTCGTCGATGGAGACGAAGGTCGGTTCGCCGCCCATGGTCAGGCGCACGTCGTCCGCCAGCAGGTCGCCATCGATCTGCCGCCCCAGGGCCTGGATCGCCAGCCACTGTTCTTCGGTGTAGGGCTTGGTTACCCGTGGCGCTTCCCAGATGCGCTCTACCGACATCTCGTGGGTGAATTCGCACTCGCACGGCTCCACCAGGCCACTGATCGGCGCGGCAGACGATGGATCGGGACTACAGGCCAACGGAATATGGCCTTCACCGGCGAACAACCCGGAGGTGGCATCCAGGCCGATCCAGCCGGCGCCGGGCAAATACACTTCGCACCAGGCGTGCAGGTCGGTGAAGTCCACCTCGGTACCGGACGGGCCATCGAGGGCTTTGACGTCGGCGGTGAGCTGGATCAGATAGCCGGACACAAACCGCGCCGCCAGCCCCAGGTTGCGCAGCAATTGCACCAGCAGCCAAGCCGAATCGCGGCACGAGCCGGAGGCATTTTCCAGGGTGAATTCCGGGGTCTGCACGCCGGGTTCCATGCGGATCAGGTAACCGATATCGGCGGCCAGGCGTTGGTTGAGGCCCACCAGGAAATCCACGGCCGGCAGCGGCGTGCGGTCGATACCCGCCAGGTAAGCGGCGAACCTCGGCGTCAGCGGCAAGGTTTCCAGGTACGGCGCCAGCTCGCGCTGCTCGTCGGCGGCGTAGCGAAACGGGATTTTTTCCGCGTAGGGCTCAAGGAAAAAATCGAACGGGTTGAACACCGCCATCTCGGCGACCAGGTCGACTTCGATACGCAGTTCGTCAGTCTTTTCCGGGAACACCAGGCGCGCCAGGTAATTACCCTGAGGGTCCTGCTGCCAATTGATGAAATGCTGCTCGGGCAGCACTTTCAGTGCGTAGGACAAAATCCGCGTGCGGCTATGGGCCGCCGGGCGCAAACGCACGATCTGTGGGCCGAGTTCGACAGCGCGGTCGTAGCGGTAATGCGTAACGTGGTGCAACGCGACATGAATCGACACGGCGGCCTCCTGCAAGCCAGGGCATGGACACAACGCGCGCAAGACTTATGCCAGAGCGGCAGTCATTGCGCTTTATCGTAAGACCCGGTGCAGTACAGCACCAAAACGGCGCCAACGTTGGTGCAATGGTGCAAGAGCTGCACATATATGTGGCGGGGAGTGGGTGGGGCGGTATCGGTTTTGGGGGCGGGGTGGGGAATTACCTCGATTTCTTTATTCTGATTATTGCGCGCTCGTGTTTGCGCCGCTTTTCAATGGCCACCCTTACCTTCCCGCGCATATGGCGAAGTTCTACGCATTTGGCACGCAGTTCCCGGTGGCGTTTGCTGCGAAGCAGCAGCAGGCCGAGTACCGGCCAAAAGAAGCATTCCGCGTAAATGAATGGGTTCGGTGAAAAATGAAAACCTGGTACAGCGACCAACAGGCAGGCGATGAAAAGGCCATACATGCCCCAGACCCACTTAGGTCGCCCGTAGGCAATCATGAAATTGCAGTGGGTGATAAACCAGGCCAAGAGCACGCATGCACTTTCAGCAGCAACGTTCGATAACGATGGTAAATAATAGTTTTCCACCAGCACAACAACAGAAGAACTGCCGAAGATGCCCGCTAAAATTACGCCGATAAACACGGGAAAGTAGCGCAAAAGAAAAGGGCGCACCGGTATGAGATGTTTCCGTCCGAGAAGTCTCACTCTGATATATCCTCATACAGCCCAACCGCGACGATCCGGATGTTCCCGAACAGTAAGTTGTCGGGAATGAGGCAACGCTCCCAATTAATCAAAGCAAAATCACCTTTTTTGTAGCCTGTCAGCAATTTTCTGTATCCGTTTTCGCCTAAAACGAAGTTCAACAAGCTTCCCACGCATCTCACGATGACGCTTGCTGTTGAGAATCAGCAGACCAAGCAATGGCCAAAACAAACTTTCGGCATAGATGAACAGATGAGGGGAATAACGAATGGCCGGAAGAGCGGTAACCAGGCAGGTTCCAAAATAGACAACCATGACCCACACCCAGTCTCGTCGCCCACGGACAATCATAATGTTGCTAAGACTCAAGGCGCATGCCAGAACGACACATGCCCACCACGCTACTTGTGCCGAAATAGCTAAAGAAATGGCTTTGAGATAGTAATTTTGCACTACCACCACTACGGAAGATCCAGCAAAAATGCTTGAAAAAATCCCCCCGAGAAACACGGGTAAATAACGCTTGAGAAAAGGGCGAAGGGGCAGCAGCAATATCACTCGGTCATCTCCTCATAAATTCCGACCGCGACAGTGCGAATATTCCCAGACATCGAACTGCTAGCAACCCCTAAGGCAGCACCTAGAGCGTCTTGAATCTGCAAAACGGTGCCCTGTTTTACTTCTGCGGGCGTAAAACGCTTTGGCATTTTTCCAGCGAGTTGCTTCAACCTGATCATTTTCCGGGTCATTTCCGGGTGCCGAATACTCAACAACTCCTGGGTCAACTTTGCTCGCTCTTGACGACTCAGTCCTTTCAACACCTGCGGCAAAGTTTTTCCGGTAGATTTTCTTGTCGCATTAACCAGTCGTATAGTTGCCAGTGCCGAGACACTAGCGCCCAGTAGCGAAACAGCGTCCAAACCAATCGTCACAGCCTGATACCATGGCTCGCTATCCAGAGCATCGTTAAGAGCCGGGTCAATAATTTCGTTGCGAGTCCTCTGGCCGCCAACTAAGCACTGAATTGAACTGGCTGTTGCTGATGTAAAGCTTATCGCAGCTACCACCCCAGTAACCCCAAAGCTGAACGGACTGAGCGCCGATCCACTCAGTACCACTGATCCAACTGATCACCGCAGAAGTACACGCCAAAGCTGTATTCACCGCCTCAAACGCCACCTGCGACTCTCGCGGTTCATTCGCCAGTTGCCGAGCGAACTCCACCCGCCCGACATAGCTGGGCGCCTCGCGCAAAATCACATTCTTCGGCGCGATACTGCAAATCGGCTGAAATTCACGCAGCACAACCATCCGTAGCTGCGCGTCGATGTACACCACGCCGGCACCGACGATGGCCGGATCAGCATCAATCGCCGCAAATAACTTGCGCAGATCAATACTGCTTTCCAGCCGCTGCCGCGTCATGTAATTGAGACTGAGGAAACTGTCTCTGAATACGCTGGAAGTCATCCCTTTATTCCTGAGGTTCACAAGAGCGCAGAGGGTAAAGACTGCCTATCCCCGAAAAATGTCAGAAGCTTCGCTTTATCCGGACAGGCACTTCCTGATCGTGATGCCGCACCTTGTAAGCCATATCCCGAATAAGAAAAAGTACGCCCCGCGCCACTACCGGCGCACACCAAAACAGGGAGTGACAATGGCAACTGATATGTTTTTGAAGCTGGGGGACATCAAGGGCGAGTCCAAAGACCAGGCCCATCGCGACGAAATCGAGATCAGCCGATGGGGCTGGGGCATGTCCCAGACCGGTTCGATGCATACCGGCAGCGGCGGCGGTGCCGGCAAGGTCAATATTGAAAACCTGTCTGTCTCCAAGGTCATGGACAAGTCTTCACCCAACCTGATGATGGCCTGCTCCACCGGCAAGCATTACCCGGAGGCACGGTTGGTGGTGCGCAAGGCCGGTGGCAGCAATGCCGTGGAGTATCTGGTGATCACGCTGAAGGAAGTGATGGTCACGTCTTACCAAACCGACGCGGTGACCAGCAGCGATGTGCTGACTGAGGTGATAGCCCTGAACTTCGCCACGGTCGAAGTCAGCTACCAGCCGCAGAAATCCGACGGCGGCAAGGACGGCGGCGCCGTCAAATACGGCTGGAACATTCGCCAGAACGTCAAAATCTGAAACCACGTGCCGAGGCTACAGCACCGCCTTGGCCGCCTCCCGCAACCGCCGCACTTCAACCAACTTCTTGACCATCGACCGATAGCCCTTGCTGTTGATCAGCAACAACCCCAGCAATGGCCAGAACAGGCTTTCACTGTAGATAAACCAGTGCGGCCGATAGAGCAGTGTCGGCAGCACGACCAACAGGCACACCGCAAAAAACGCCACCATCGCCCACACGGCCCAGGCTCGGCCGCGCACCACCAGGAAGTTGCTGTTGGCCACGAACAGTGCGGCGGCTATCACCACGAACCAGGACACAGTGGCATTGGTTGCCATGGGCACGTCGGAAAAATAGGTGCTGGCCGCCAGGGAAATCGCCGCCGAACCGCCGAGGCAACCAGCGAGAATCACGCCGATGAATGCGGGAAAATGCTCCAGCAAAAACGGTTTAAGCGAAGGAACACCACCCATCACTCGGCCTCTTCGTACAAGCCAATCGCGAAGGTCTTGGCCTGTTTGTAGTTATCCGAACGCTTCAAGCCCCAGACGCTCAGCCCCGCACTGAAGGCATCGCCCAATTGGACATAGGTGGCGTGCTTGAGCTGGGTCGGCGTAAAGCGTTTGGGCAACTCGCCGCTCAGTTGCAGCAGCTTGCGCATCTTGTTCGACATTTGCGGGTCGGCCACTTTCAGCAGCTCTTTGGTGAGTTTCTCCCGCTCCTGCCCGTTCAGGCCTTTGAGCACCTGACGCAGGCTTTTACCCGTGGCCGCACGAGTGACGTTGACCAGCTTGACTGTCGTCAGCGCCGAGGCGCCCACGCCAACCAAGGCGGCACCGTCGAGGACTTTGGTCGCCGTCTGGTACCACTCTTCGTTATCCAGGTAATCATTCATCGACGGGTTGACGATTTCGTTGCGCGTGCGGAACCCACCGACCAGGCACGACACGGTGCTCGCCGAGGCGGCGGTATAGCCGATGGCCGTCACGACCGTGCTGGCGCCGGCGGTGAACGGGATAGCGATGGTGCCGCTCAACACCACCAGCCAGCCAATGACCGCGCCGCCGCAGGACAACGTGGTGTTGAAGGCTTCACTCACCAGTCGCGACTCGCGCGGGTTGTTCAGCACTTGGTCGGCGAACTGCGCCGGGGCGATGTATTTCTGCGCCTCGCGCACAATGATGCGCTTGGGTCGAATGCTGCAGATCGGCTTGAACTCGCGCAGAGTCACGACGTTGAAGTCGGCGTCGATATACACCACGCCCGCGCCGACGATGCCGGGGTCGGCGTCGATGATGGCAAACAGCCGAGGCAGGTCGACTTCACTCTCGATGCGCTGGCGCGCCATGAACTGCGAGCGGTTGGAGTCCATGCCGATGTTGAGCAGGGGGTTGCTCATGGGGGTGTTCTTCCTTGAAAAGTTGGGGACTGGACTGACGCCATCGGGGGCAAGCCCCCTCCCACATTTGAAGTGTGAATACATTCAAAATGTGGGAGGGCCGGTGCGACGATTCGGCTTGCTCCCGATAGCGATTTAATGGCCGCCACCTTAACAAACAGACTCCCCACCGGCTAGAAAGCAAAACGCCAGCACGAGGCTGGCGTTTGGCATATTCAGGCAACGATCAACGCGGTACCACCGGCTTGCGGGCTGGCTTGCCGCCCTTGCCCTTGGCCGCATCCGCGCGTTCCTTGGCGGCCTGCTTGTTGCGCGCCATGGCCGCGGCCTTGGCTTGCTCGCGCTTGTCCCACGGGTTGCTGCCGTCGCTGCCACGGGGCGGCAGGCCGGTGTGCTGGGTGAGGATCCTGGTGGTGGTTTCCTTGGCGACCTTGTGGCTGCCGGCCGGCGTCGAGTTCTTGCGACGCGCGCTCTGGTAGCTGTCGGTGGCCGGCTGGTGCAACGGGATCAGTTGATCCTTGCCCGGCCCGATCAGGTCGGCGCGGCCCATGCGGGTCAGTGCTTCGCGCAGCATCGGCCAGCCTTTCGGGTCGTGGTAGCGCAGGAACGCCTTGTGCAGACGGCGCTGTTCTTCGCTCTTGACGATGGTCACCGCGTCGCTCTTGTAGGTGACCTTGCGCAGCGGGTTCTTGCCCGAGTGGTACATCGCAGTGGCGGTGGCCATCGGCGACGGGTAGAACGCCTGCACCTGGTCGGCGCGGAAGCCGTTGCCCTTGAGCCACAGGGCCAGGTTCATCATGTCTTCATCGGTGGTGCCGGGGTGGGCGGCGATGAAGTACGGGATCAGGTACTGCTCCTTGCCCGCTTCCTTGGTGTACTTCTCGAACATGCGCTTGAACTTGTCATAGCTGCCGATGCCCGGTTTCATCATCTGGTTGAGCGGACCTTCCTCGGTGTGTTCCGGGGCGATCTTCAGGTAACCACCGACGTGGTGGGTGACCAGTTCCTTCACATACTCCGGCGACTCAACGGCTAGGTCGTAGCGCAGGCCGGAGGCGATCAGGATCTTCTTCACACCCGGCAACGCACGGGCGCTGCGATACAACTGGATCAGCGACGAGTGGTCGGTGTTCAGGTTCGGGCAGATGCCAGGGAACACGCACGACGGCTTGCGGCACGCGGATTCGATTTCCGGGCTCTTGCAGGCGATGCGGTACATGTTCGCGGTCGGGCCGCCGAGGTCGGAAATCACGCCGGTGAAACCCGGAACCTTGTCGCGGATTTCTTCGATCTCGCGAATGATCGACTCTTCGGAACGGTTCTGGATGATCCGGCCTTCGTGCTCGGTGATCGAGCAGAAGGTACAGCCGCCGAAGCAGCCGCGCATGATGTTCACCGAGAAACGGATCATGTCGTAGGCCGGGATTTTTTCCTTGCCATACGCCGGGTGCGGGACACGTGCGTAAGGCATGCCAAACACGTAGTCCATTTCTTCGGTGGTCATCGGAATGGGCGGCGGGTTGAACCACACGTCCACTTCGCCGTGTTTCTGCACCAGGGCACGGGCGTTGCCTGGGTTGGTTTCCAGGTGCAACACGCGGTTGGCGTGGGCATAAAGCACCGCGTCACCACGGACTTTTTCCACCGATGGCAGGCGGATCACGGTCTTCTCACGGGTCATGCGCGGGCTGGCCAGGATCTGCACGACCTTGGCTTCCTGCGGATCTTCAACCGGCCCCTTTTCCTGCTCGATGGCGCAGGCCTGGGTGTCCTGGGTATTCACGTATGGGTTGATGATCTTGTCGACCTTGCCCGGACGGTCGATACGGGTGGAGTCCACCTCATACCAGCCTTCGGGCGTATCACGGCGAATGAACGCGGTGCCGCGCACATCGGTGATGTCTTCGATCTTGTGGCCCCACGACAGGCGCTGGGCCACTTCGACGATGGCCCGCTCGGCGTTGCCGTACAGCAGGATGTCGGCGGTGGCGTCGATCAGGATCGAATTGCGCACCCGGTCCTGCCAGTAGTCGTAGTGGGCGATGCGGCGCAGGGACGCTTCGATGCCACCGAGCACGATCGGCACGTTCTTGTAGGCTTCCTTGCACCGCTGGCTGTACACCAGGCTCGCGCGGTCCGGGCGTTTGCCGGCCATGCCGCCAGGGGTGTAGGCGTCGTCGGAGCGGATTTTCTTGTCAGCGGTGTAGCGGTTGATCATCGAGTCCATGTTGCCGGCCGCGACGCCGAAGAACAGGTTCGGCTCGCCGAGCTTCATGAAGTCGTCTTTGGACTGCCAGTTCGGCTGGGCAATGATCCCGACGCGGAAGCCCTGGGACTCCAGCAGCCGGCCGATGATCGCCATGCCGAACGACGGATGGTCAACGTAGGCATCACCGGTGACGATGATGATGTCGCAGGAATCCCAGCCAAGCTGATCCATCTCCTCCCTGCTCATCGGCAGGAATGGCGCAGGACCGAAACATTCGGCCCAGTACTTGGGATAGTCAAATAACGGCTTGGCTGTTTGCATGACGGTGACCGGTGTTGAGATGAAAAATCGCGGGCGCGGAATATAGCACAAATTTTGACCAATTCCG
>Ga0070752_1000867_pt1 | contig 22773 bp, 8 predicted proteins | sample VirMetDEL_Aug_30_FD_77440 | JGI IMG/M metagenome (GOLD analysis project Ga0070752, IMG submission 77440) | Aqueous microbial communities from the Delaware River and Bay under freshwater to marine salinity gradient to study organic matter... | ecosystem: Environmental > Aquatic > Marine > Coastal ...
AGTACCTACTCTCGCAGTAGAGACGTCTACGGGCTTTATAAGCCAAGGATCTGAGGAAGACAAGTATCAGAATACTTCTGGTGAAATCAACTTCTTTGGTAACTACCCGCAGCTTGACTACAATCATGAAGGACTCTCTTCGTTTGCTCACGGTGCCACGGTTTCTTCTTGGAAGAATGACGGGAGGGCTGGTGCATCGTACAACATTTCTACAGTCGCAAACACCCCTTCTTGTGTAGACCCAGATTCAGCAGACAGAGGCCTTACCACTAAGTCTGTTTCTTTTGCTGAGAATGAATACATGACGATTCCGTCGTACAGCGTTCGTAATGACTATTTGCTGTACATGGTGTGGACTACTCAGTATACAGATAGCCTGTACAACCATTACTTGCTTCCTATGTATGGAGACGGGGATGGGGAGACTACTGGTCCTGGAGGCGTTTTTCTTGACGATCTACAAATCACAAAAGCAAAGGTCTCTAATGGTTTGATAAGTATTCGCCATGATGGAGATACAAACCCTCCCTCAAGCGTAAAAACCTCAAAACAGATTCCTCAGATAATAATTAGCGGAAACGTTACTGCTTCTGACATTCCTTGTCATGTTCTCGTAATTAGAAGATCTTACGACAACGACGTGTTTGTTTACGATAGGGACGGGGAGGTCGTTGCAACGGTGCCAAACAGCCAGGGAGCGCTTCTCCTTGAAAGATTAGGCACGACAAATGAACTACAAACAAACTCCTTTAATAAGGGCTCTATAGCCAGATTTGGAGTTATTGATTATGACCCAGGCGCGGACTTTGCATCAACACTAGCTAAAGACCTTTTTAATTTATATTATAAACCTTAATTTAATTTACCATGGCTGAAAAAGCTACAAGACGGGCTCCAGGCCGCCCAAAAAGAGCCGAAGATCAAGTGGTAGTAGAAGCTCCTGTTTCTGCACCAGAACCTAAAAAATCTGCGCCTAAGCGCAAGGTTATTCAAAAGCTCCAAGAGGACAGAGATGTTGTGTACACAATACCTAAACTTGGTGGGGTTGCTTACATGCTTAAGCAAAAAGGAATAACCGTGTACGACGAAAGCACGGATTCTGTACGTGCTATGCGCTACTGTCCGAACGAACAATCTATTTGGGTTGATGAGCAGGGGGCGAATGCAAGAAAGGAGGCGGTTGTCTTTAGAGATGGAAGCCTTCTTGTTCCTAAGGAAAAGCCAAACTTGAGAAAGTTTTTGGAGCTTCACCCTGGCAACTTTGAGAATGGCGGTAACATCTTTAAGAAGCTTGACCCGTCAAGAGAGGCTGAAGAAAAGCTTAAGTCTGAGTTTTTGGTTACAGAAGCCGTCACTTTGGTTCGAGACAAAGAAATTCAAGAGCTTTTGCCTGTAGCCATCTACTTTGGCATGAGCGTAAACAGAAAGTCTTCAGACATTCGTTACGACCTTTTGAATCTCGCAAAGAAAAAACCAAAGGAATTTATTGAATCGTTTGATTCTCCTCAGGTTATGTGTAGAACTATGATTGTTCAAGCTGTTGATTATCAGATCTTGAGAGCCAAATCAGACGGGGTTTATTGGTTTGACACCAATAGCCTGATCGTTTCTGTACCAGTTGGACAGGACTCTATTGACGTTATGACAAGGTTCTGTTTGACAGAAAAAGGCGCATCTACTCTAACCTCAATAGAAGAGAGGCTAGACAAAATCTCCTGACAGGAGGCCCTTCGGGGCCTCTTTTTTTTGTTTGTATATTTACAACATGATAAGAATAGGAGTAGTATATAACATTGTAAGGGACCTCTGCAATAAGGATCAGAAGGGTTTCGTTACTCCTGCTGTTTTTAATACACTAGCAGAAGTTGCTCAAATGAATGTCTATAATGAGATGTTCAATGAGTTAAAGTTGGCAAATAGACTGAGAGCTTCAGGCAGCGATGCTGGGAGGGATAAGTCGGCATACAAAATGGTGGAGGAAGACCTTGCTTATTTTATTGAAGAGCTAGATCTAACGCCTAATGATAATGATATACCTCAGAAGCCAAGCAATCTTTCAAGAATCATAAGCATTCACATTGACGGTACAAATACATCTGCAGAGATTATCTATGATTCAGAGAAGGCAAAGAGAGTGTTGAACAGCAACCTTTCTGCACCTACAGAAGATTTTCCAGTAGCGCTTGTTGGTAACAACGTTATTGAGATCTTCCCAGACTCACTTACTGACGATGCGGTTCTTAAGTATTATAGACTCCCAGAAACGCCTTTGTACGTTACAACTCAAATATCGCAAGGATTTGCCATCGAAGACCCTACCGCTTCTGTTGATTTTGAGCTTCCAGGTCACTATCTCAGAGAGCTTGTTGGCGAGATTGTAAGAATGATTGGCGTGAGGCTGAGAGACGATGTTCTAATGCAGTATGGCACTGCCGAAATAACTAACAACTAATGGCATTTGAAGACGTAACATACAGCGGAAAAAGAGATAGCGGAGATAATAGCGAGGCTATGAACTTCGTATCTCTTAGACAGATTATTGACGACTTCATTATCACGATGGACGGTGATGACTATATCAGCAATGCGTCTGATGTAGCCATTAGAAACATAGCTCTTAGAGGTATTAGAGAGTTTGGGTTTGACGTAAGCAGCCGCGTTCGTTCAGTAAAAAGGACTATACAATCAAACAATACGGTTATCCTTCCAGAAGATTATGTAGACCTTGTTAAGATAGGTGTTGTTGATTCTGACGGTGTACTGAGGGTTTTTGGTCAAAACAAGAACCTTAACTACTCTAGGCAGGACGTTACTACATATTCGGACTCAGATAGCGCAGAAGGGCCTCTTGACCTTGCTAGCAATCTAATTCCCAACAGAACAGATTCTAAGACTTCTACTGCTGGAAGCTCTTCTGGAGGTTCTGATTTTGACTTCTACATCTTTGAAAACTATCTGTTTCAGGGTGGCATTGGAAGGATTTATGGGACTGGTGGTGGTCACTTGGCTGGCGAGTACAGAATAAACCTTGACCAAAACCGAATCGAGATCGACACTGAATCTAACTTTGTTGAAGTCGTACTGGAATATATCGCAGACGAAGCTAGATCAACTAACCCAGTTATTCACGTGTATGCTGAAGAAGCCATCCGAAGCTACATGTACTACAAGCTTTGTGAAAGAAAGTCAACGGTACCAGCAAACGAAAAGGCTAGGGCCAGAGCCGAATACTACAACGAACGTAGAAAGGCAAAGGCACGTCTCAGCAACTTCAGTAAAGATGAAGCACTGAAAACTATTCGTAGAAACTACATCCTGGCACCTAAGTACTAATGATAGATAAAATATTCCCTAGGAAGCTGAATCGGTCTAAAGATGCAAGGATTCAGGACAAGACGGAGATGTACAATGCAATTAACATCTCTATTGATGACTTTGACGGAAATTTTGGTGGGGCTGATGGCACTGGAGACGCTGGTGTAATTAAGCCATCGAAGGGGAATGCAGCTGTTCTACAGCCAGGAAACCTTTTGTCTGACTCTCAACATATGAGGGTTTTGGGTAGCGTATCTGATGAAGTAAACAATGAACTTTATTTGTTTGTTTTTTCTACGGTTGCTTCAGAACATGGGGTTTATAAAGTAAACTCTGCCGAAGTGCTAGAGAGAGTTTTTACATCTGAGCACTTTAACTTTCAACAAAATGGCTTTGTAAAAGGTGATATTGTATACCGACAGAACGGAGATGTAATCCTTTACTTTACTGACGGTGTTAATGAGCCTAGAAAGCTTAACATGGGTAAACTGTCTCAAGAGCAACTTGAGGACATTACTGTGGCTGCAGAAATAGATTTTATTACGGCGTGTCCTAAAACGCCAATGCACCCACCTACGTTTAACTTTGTTTCAGATCCAGCTAAACCAGTAAACTTTAGGTCTGTTGAAGGATTTCAGTTTGCTTATCAGTGCCTCTACTCCACTGGAGAAGAGAGTGCAATATCTACATATTCTAATATAGCTGTACCTCCAGTATACCTAACTCAGGGCTCTTTGCCTGACGCTAATCTCGAAGCAAATAACTTAATTAGGGTTTCAATACCTAAGGTTGTAAACGAGATAGAAAACTATACCTCAAACATTGAGAAAATTCGTCTCCTTGTGCGTATAGGTAATAATGGTGGTTTTTTTACGGTGGCCGAAAAAGATGCTGCTGACAACCTGACTTTTGACTTCTACAATGATTCGATTCTTACTGGGGTGCCTGAAGAAGATCAAGACAAGCTCAATGATGCCTTGCCTAGAGCTGCTAGAGGCCAAACCATTGTTAACGACAGACTTATCTATGGCAACTATCAAGAAGGCTATGAAACTCCCACGGTAAAGGCCTCTTTTACTACTGTAAACAATCCGCGTCCAGCAGATTTTGTAGACCTTTCAATAGGTATCATACCTTTGATATCTCCAGCCTTTAAAGAAGATATAGAAACTATAAGTGTAAATTTTGTGCCTGGTGTTGACTTGTCGCAAAATTCATTTGTACCTAGTCAAAACGGATCTCCAAACAAGGTATTTAACAGAAGGTCTTCGTATCAGTTTGATTTGTCGTCTTTACCTTCAGAGCTTCCAGAAGGCGCAATAGCAGAAATTTCTTTCTCTATAACCCCAGAGGGAAATTTTGAATTGTACAACAGTGAAAATTCTTTTCATACATTTAAAAATAATGGCTTTGGGCTTTCTGCATTTAGGCCTGACGAAGAAAGCATATCTACTTCTTGCAAAACATTAGTTGGTAACGCATACAGCACTTGGCCGAGTGGCTCTCCTGCAGTATTTCAAAACAACATTGGTGTACAGCAAAATGGTATATCTTGGGAGAGCACAGACGCTGGCGTTGAAGGATCGGTAAGTGATGTTCGATTTGGCACCTCACCGTCGAATCCTTTTATTATACCTAGTGAGTTTGTAAAGTTCAAGGTAAGATTCAAACTTGAGCAAACAATCTCTGGTGACAACGCAGTCAGAAACACCATATCTGATGTTCTTAAAACATATTTTAGCGATGAAAGCACAGTAGCCCCAGAAGGAGTTACTTTCTTTGTGGATGGTGGTTTGGCTGACGCTATTGAAGGCCAGAACGATACAGTATCTGTAAATCAACTCTTTAATAACCCTGAAGGTTACGGACTAATCCCCGATAACGACCCAAGGGCTAGAACCGTAATTAGTTGTTTTAGTGCGTCTGAGTATTCTGCTTCAGACTCAGTGGCACCTGTTGGTTTTTTTGCCATCAACAAAGCAGATGTTACGTTTGGCTTGAGATTTAGCGAAAAAGTAAACGCTAATGTGGTTGGCGATTATGACCGAGGCCCAATATTTAGCCTTCATGTCAAAGACATTGACAATGTAGAAACCGTGACTATGATCCCAAGGATTACTAGAAGCGGAGCTCGCGGCTGGATTTACTTTACTAAAGAGTTTTTGCAAGACCCACTAAATCAAGACAATGTCAGAAAGATCTGTGTGTTTGACCAACCGACCATTCCAGAGATAACAACATATGAAGAAAACCCACTTGACGAAGGCGTTGAAAAAATAAAGAATGACTTAAACATATTCTTTTTAAATCGTCACTTTTGTCCTATTGCAGGGCCCTATGATCGTCAGTCTACGGTTTATGCCAATGTAAGAAAAATATTACCTACTTCTTTTCTGAATGCCAGTGGCGTCGAAGTTGTAACAAATCCATTGTTTAACAGTCCTGTTAATGCGTTTAGAGGATTTCAAGGTATTGGCGAGCCATATCTAATTGATGATTCGAACGTTCCTTATATTGCTTACCCCTCAGAAGGAAATACAGAGTTAGATAGTGACTTTAGGGTTATACCTGGTACTTCACAATATCCTTCAAGTGCAATTTTTTCTTCTTTTGGGGAGCCAGAATCTGGTTCGGAATCTGGGCTAGATCTAGACCACCCAACAAAAAGAAGGATTATTGGTTATTTGGAGCTCAATGGAGAAAAGCCTATTCGTATTGCAGACCCAAATAGCGATACTACAGACACTGTTTATTCTATAATCGACGGTGAAGCAAACATTAGGAACAGAGATGGTAGATTAAACCCTAGCTTTTGGTATGGTCTTTACTATGGTACGGAGTATGCTGGCAGAAACAACAATCAATTCCTTCTTTCCGAAGGGTCTGACAGCGATGAACCTGTTGGACTAATTCACGGCCAGTTTAATTATAAGTCTTTTGAATCTTCAGAAGCTCAAGCAAAAATCAATGCTTTGATACCCGACATAGAGCTTGGGCCAAAATCGTTTACATTAATTACGGACTCATTGTCTTCGGGGGCTGTTGGTAGATCTTTTAAAAGAAACTGCGATCATAGTTTTGCACTGCTTTACTATGACGAACGTGGCAGGCCAGGAGAACCCGTTCCGCTAGGCTCTCACTTTGTGAGGCAGGTGGCTAACCCAGGTCTTGCAAACATTGTATTAAACATAGATTCAGATTACCCTCCACCAGAATGGGCGCATAGCTATAAGGTGCTGTATGGTGGTAACAACTCTGTATCTGATTTTATTCAATACACTGCTGGCGGGGCCTTTGTGCCTAAAAATTCTGATGTAGAACAAGGTGTTATATACGTCTCTTTAAATTACCTTCAGGAGAATAGTGAAGTGTCTTATTCAAAGGCCTTTGGTGCTGTTAGATATGACGGAGACAAAGATCTTTACACCTTCTCTGAAGGAGACAGGCTTAGAATAATAAGTTATTTTGACGATGCTGATTCAGTTCAATACCCTCAAATAAATAAACCGTTTGAGTTTCAAGTCATTGGCACTGTAACTCTCAATGATGACGCTTTAGAAAACCCTCTAGCTGTTGAAGGAGATGAGGTTCACCCAGCAAAAACTGGTCAGTTTGTTATATTAAAAGACAATCCAGACGCTACTGGTTTTAGCTTCGCAGATGTCGCTGGGTCTAATTCTGACGCAAACGCAACTCAATTAATTTATGACCCAGATAACTTCTGGAATAGACGTTGTGTATTTGAAATTTTTAGCCCTCAAAAAAAGCGAGAAGTAGAAAGCAGGGTTTACTATGAGATAGGAGATACTTATAACGTTGTAAGGGGCCCTTCTGGACCAACAGAAGGAGCTCAAATTGTGCCTCTACACCAAACCACTTCTATACTCCTTGATCAGGGTGACGTGTATTTTAGAAAGATGGCTGTAAACATGCCTGATTTTGATGCTCTTACAGATTCGTTTTTGGGCTTAATAGGCAACGGAACAAATACACCAGACGAACTCACATCCCCAAACTTTAGATCATATCACCTTGAGTCTAAAACGTTTACAGACCTTTTCCCCAGCACCGATGTTCTTCCGTATGGTAAGCCGAGAGTTGCCATTCAAAAAGTACAACCTGTAAGAGACGGAAACTTTGCTGAATCAAGCGGGAGTTCTAATTTTTACTCTAGGAAAAGCTCTATTAAATTCTCTGATAGATCAAGCGCTAACTCGAACATCGTTAGATATACATCTTTCAACGATTCCAAGCTGCCATTTAAAGATCTTCAGATAAACGACGGCGAAATATTCTTTCTTGAAAATTACAACGATAGCATATTCTGTATTCAAAGATTAAAGTGCAGTTCTATTCCTGTTTCAAGAAACATCCTTGCAGACGCTCTCGGCAATGAAAACGTTATTGCTACATCTAAAGTTCTTGGCACAGAAAAGTATTATGCTGGCGCGTTTGGAACTGATGCTCCTGAATCTGTAGCTAAGGCTGGAAGTGCATTGTACTTTGTGTCAGTAAGAAACAAAGAGGTTTACAGATTTAGTCCTTCTTCAGGGATTGAAGTCATATCTGACAAAGGCATGGCGTCGTTCTTTGATGACCTTTTGTCTGGCGCAGAACTTTCTACAGGGGCTAGAATTGTTGGTGGCTATGACCCAGATGCCGATGAGTTTATCTTGAGCGTTTGGGAGTCTGTTATACCCCTCATATCTGAAGGAGTTATACCTTTCTCTAATGAAGTCGAAACACTTCTTGTTCAAGATGTTACTGATTTTGAGGGGGCTATAGAAACAGGTGGTGGTGACGTGGGAGGTGAAATTGACGAACTTACAGACGAAGAAATATTTCAGGCAGGATTTGAAGCTGGTCAAGATAGTGTGTCTGGAATCATACTTAATGCTCAAGACATTATAACCGAACTGACCGAGTCTGTTAGCACAAACACTACAAAGCTTGATGTTTTAACTAAATCTTTATTCCTTCTCTCAAATCTTATAGATGTACTTAATAACTCAAGTTCTGACGACGTTATAAACGTTACATCAAGTATATCTGATTTTATCGACTCGTTTGATGTAGAAGACATTGATCTAATAGAAGGCATTGATTTGGCTTATTCTGCAAACGCGGAATCGCCAAACAACGTAAGCCTTATTCTTGATATGCTTAGTCTCTATGGAGACGCTGGAGAAAATCCTAGCGCTTTTAGACAGCTTATGTCTCAAGCGATAGTTTTGGCTCAAGGCTCCGTCTTGTCTGATGAGGATTTGCAACCACTATACAGCTTTTTGACAGGAAACCCTGATTTCTTAGTAAATGAAGCTTTTGTTTCATCGTCTAATATGAATCGGGCAACAAACCCAGAAGAAGACACAAGGAATCGAGTAGAGGCTATATCACAGATTGCAGAGCACATTAGCGGAATAATACCTTCTACTATACTGTTTGAAGGGTCTGGCGCTGCTGGTTTGAACTTAAATCCAGGAGACCTTCTTGAATGGCTTAAATCTTGGGTTACTATCGGCCTGAGAATTAACGAACAAGTTGGCCCAGGAACCATAGACCTAAGTCCAACAAGCCCACAAGAACTTCTTGATTCAAACACTACGATTACATTTGTTAACGAAAGTTCAGAAACTCTCGGTCAAATAACTTTCGATCAGCTTCTGAACATTTTTAGAAGAGGCTTGATTTCAAAAGACCAAGCCAAGTTGATTTTCACTGGCCTGAAAGGTGATACTTTGCTTCCGCAAGGAGGCACAAAAAACCTTGTATACGTTTTAGATGTTGAAGGAGACCAAACTATCGGAAGCTATGACTTTTTGAAATTCCTTTCAGTTTTTGGTCAGGATTTCGGAAAGGCTACTGATAACTTCCAGCCATTTCAAAATGTGGCGTTTGGAGAAGAGTATACTGCGGCTGGTGGGTTTACTTCAAAAAGTGTTAACTCCGTTGAAAACACTGAAGATTCTGCACCTTTTGCAGATGAAGACTCTGAAATCATAACAGGTTTTACTTAATATATCATGCCTACAACTATAGCATATAGCAACAAAGGGGGCTTCTGGAAAACCACTTATACGTGGTACGCTTCTTTTATGGGGAAAATTGGCAGAAAGTTTTTCAGCTCATCTGTAGATGGGGCAAGTGAAGGAGTCATTGGTATACCTTCAAAACTTATTTGGAAGCACCATTTAGACGACGACACTAAAAGAACAAATTACTACGGAGAAGTAGGGGGTAGCGGCATATCTGTTTCTTTTAACGATAACGTTTCGGCTAACAAAATCTATAAATCAATATCTATTGAGGGTACAAGCAACATAGAAAACAACCCCAATACTTTTATTGTCAACGCAGAAAATAACCCAAACAAACAGTTTAGCATTGGGACAATTAAAGACAAAGGCGGTATTCTTTATGGTCACATTGGACTTTCAAACACGCTGCTTGATGGCAGTAACATAAGGGTTATTGGGAGCTTTAATGTTAATGCTATTTCAGTAGGGGCTCAGGACGAAATCATACTTGATTCTTTTGACTACAACTTTAGGCACAAGAAAGAATCTGTAAAAGGAAACTCTAAATTTTTGTTTCGATCTGATATTACTGAGGCATTTTACAATTTCGATCTTATTCAAGTTCCAATTGCAGAAAATGTATCTTATTCAAATATAGCTGGAGACCCAGTATCTCTGTCTATATTGCCTGACGGAAGCGCTTCTTTTAAAAAGGCAAACGGATCGCAGTTCCTTATACAGGGCCCAACTAGCGTTTTAAATCTTCAACAAATTCAAAGCCCACAAATTAGTACAGTTACCCTAATAGAAGTTACGCCTCAGGAGATCAATGGAGCCCCACCAAGAGGTCAGTATGCACAAGCAGACATCGCGCTAGGAAGCGCCCCATATGAACTATATTCTGTTAGCGTAAACTACGAGCCTACTAATCTAGACCATTCTAAGTGATAATAAGTATATTTGCAATTATGATCGACTTTATATATGACTTACTTTGGGTTGACTACCCAGGATTGCAGAAAGCACTCGATCCAGTAACAATAGCTTTGCTTGTCGGTCAAGGCGTTAAATACGCTGGAGCCGCAAAAGCAGCAAAACAACAAGAAGCGGCTGCATTAGCTCAAGAACAAAAGGGCAAAGACCTCTACGAGCAAATGGTAAAAGATTTTGAGTCTGGCAAGTACGACTTGTCTGTCACTCAAAGTATGAGAGATGCTGCTGAACAGCAGAGAATCTTGGCTGAGCAGGCGGCCGATGCTGCGACTCAAAGGGGCGAGGCTCAACTGCAATCATCTTTAGCTGCGGCTAGATATGGTGACCCAAGAACAGCTGCCCTGATTCCTAAGCAGGCACAACAGATTGAACAAAACATTCAACAGGCCGAACTGCAAGGACTTGCTCAAAAGACTCAGGCTGAACAACAAATTGCAGGGCTGGAGCAAGACATCGCTGCAAAAAACCTTGCTTTGCGCCAAGATCTTGGGGCTATGCAGCTTAAGCGTGGTGCAGCTGGCATGGATGCGGGGGAGCTCGCTAAACAACAAGCACGACAGGCTGCTATAGAGGCTAAGTATGGGGCTTTCGCAGCAATGGCTCAGTCTCCGTTTGCATTTATGATGGAAGAGCAGAAATACGGAACAGACGAAGATGGGGGGAAGCACAAGTTCTCAAACAAACCTGGGGAAGTCTACATGACTGGAGGTGAGTTTGATCACAGCACAAACAAAAAGGCCTTGATTGATGAAGAGACTGGGGAGAAAGAAGCAGAACTTACTGGCGGTGAAGCTGTAGTTGCAGACGGAGACAACATGTTGGTCTTCAATCCTAAGCAGCAAAACACAATAGAAGGGCTTGTAAACAAAGGGGATGCAAAGGGGTTGATGAGGGCTATGAAGAGATTGCTGAAACAATTTAACCAAGACAATGTCTAATCTGTTTGGAGGCACACCGTTGCCAGGTCGTTTTGACAAGGTAGAAAAAACGGATCTTACTGGTGTGACGCAAGTCGCGTCTACTATGAACGTCCGTGATAAAGAGATGGCTCGGCGCTTTGAAAGAGCTGAGGACTTCCGTCGTACAGACATCAATGAGGCTGTAGGTTATGATCTGGCCTCTATAGGTCAGTTTGGTTCTGAGATCTTCAACCAAGAGGCTAACGAGGTTGCTCAGATGATTGCTAGCGGAGAGCTTGACCCTACACAGGCCCGCATGCGTCTTGGTCAGCTTAAGGGCATGTACAATCAGTTTAAGACTCATGCCGATGCAATAGCTGCTGAAGATGAGATTGCTAAACAACTTGCAACAGATCCTCAGGCAAGAGCCGCTAGAAACGCTCAGCTTGGCGTGGGTGAGGAGCTTAGCTTTGGGATTGACGACTATGCGGCTCAACACAATGCCGCTATGAACAACCTGTTTAGGCCAGGGAGCGCTCAGAAAGGCGCCGATGGGCAGTGGACGGCCATCGACCCCAACACGGATCAAAGAGTCCCTATAACGCAGATTACGGGCTTTGCAGACCCAACTCACTTCTACCGCTACGGAACTAAAGCTGTTGATGTTGGCACCCTTGGTGACTGGGCCCAGAACTCAGCTACAGCTTCAGCTATCTCGTTTAAAGATGGGAAGTGGGATGAGACTAGAGCTAGAAATTACTACAGAGACAATGTCTTGACGCAAGACGAAAATGGAAGGACTCGAAGATTGCAGCTTCTTGGGACGCTTGAAGATAGAGGCCTTATTTCTCACCTGACAGACGAACAGAAAAGAAACTTTAGAGATGGGGTGGACCTTGGGTCAGAGACATTTCAAGACATCATTACTAAGGGTGAGACGGAGTTTGTTTCTCGCAGCCAGTTTGAGGGGGTGTACGGGACTGCAGGTAAAAAGGGTAGTGGTTCTGGTAGTGGAAGCGGACAAGACAAAGCAGATTTTGTTGTCGGTGGTTTGAACGTACCAGCCAAAACAACTGGGAAGTTACTCTCTAATCTTGAAAACATAGGGCAATCTGGATACACCTTGAACAGATTTAATACGCCTCCAGTACTTGAGGGGGCTTATGAGATTCCAGGCAAGCCAAATACAGAGAAGATTGAAATTGTCGGGGCTGGTGTCAATGAAAAAGGTGAGCCAGTTGCTTACATCAGAGGGTATCAACGTACTGAAATTGAAGGAGCAATACCAGGGCTTGAGGGGGAAACCGATAGAGTCCCATACTTTAAGGAGATTGCAATCGGCGAGGGTGAGCTTGGGGTTGGATCTGACATTATGAGAGAGCTTCAACAGAATCACCCAAAGATGTACAATCAAGTCCTTCAAGATAAAGATGTCTATGAAGAGAACAAGCTTAGAGGCAGAGGAATTCGTGCTGCGGGGGCTGAAGATGGTGGTGCTGACGAAACAACTCCAGATACAGGTGATGCCGCCGATAGATCTCAGGCTGCACTTGGGGCAAGAGACGCAGCTGTAGATGAATATAAGGGCCTTAGAGACAGAATGGAGACGCTAAAGAAGCAAATGCAAAGTTCAGCAGCTTCGGGTCGTCCAAATTTGGGGCTAGCAGAAAGAATGAAGTCTATTCAAGATAGAATGGATGCAATTGCTGGGGGTGAATTCGGGGAATACATAAACAACATCTTTAATAAGGGTGCTGAAGCTACGCCTGAAGAGGCTAGAAGCGCATCTGAAGCGGCTCTTGCGGCGGCAAGGGAAAGGTCTCAGACAGGCTCAATGACAAGAGAAGAGATTGAAGCCTCAAGAGAGGCTCGTTCTGAGGCGGCTAGAATAGAAAGAGAAAAGAGAAACATAAGACAGCAAGTATCAGATACTCTTTTTGACAACCCAATAGGAAGATTTTTTGGCTATCTGGGCCGTGAAGACAGAGAAAGAGGCTTACCAGATAGTGGTGTGCAGCCAGAGCCAATTGCGGCTAAGGTGCAATTTGGTGGAACTCGTGGCAGTAGAGATGAAGTCCTTCCTCTTTCACCAAGGGGAGGTGTCTCTCCATTAGATGTGCCTACAGTTGCCAGAGGCCTACAACCTGAAAGGCCTGCTGTAAGCGAACTTGCAACTAACTTGGTTGGTGGCGGGTTGGGGTCAAACGATGGGGGGATTGCTTCGTATGAAGGGTACACTCCTTCTATGCAGATTAACGTTCCAGATAGCTTGAACAGTGGTGTTACTATAGCTGGGTTGGATATTGGAAGAGGTGCAGAAGGTGTTGACGGAAAGCTTGCAATCCTAAAAGATTACTTGAGACCAGAAGAATTTAAAGCACTCGAAACATTAAAAGGACTCACAGGTAAAGAAGCACAGGAAGCTCTAAAAAAGTTCCAAGATCAAGGACTGCTGTTGCAAGATGGTTTGGGGTTGACACAAGAAGACCTTAATGAAATTACTGCTAGACAGACCGAAAAAGAGCTTCCAAAAGTATATAAGAAGCTTCCTAAAGACAGGCTAGAAAAACTCCCAATTGAAGTTCAAAGAGCTGTTGTTGGTGTTGACTTTATGACTCCAGGTAAGGTAGCAATAGGACTTGTTTCAAAGGCCGTTGAAAGCAACGCTCCAGAAGACTGGGCGAAAGCAGCCGACGAATACATGAACTACTACTCTTACTTGGGCAGCTCTGACATGAAGTCTGAGTTTAAGAAGTGGGCTAGACAAAACAATAGACAAGATCTTATTGACCAAGTAGACCAGCCAGGAAAAACTCAAGAGTTTAAGGACGCTGTCATTCAGTATAAGCTTGATGCAAAAAGAATCCTTCCAGGTAATCTTAGAAGGGTTGAAGAGGCTGCAAACAACATCATTTCAGCTTACAATCTTGAACCCATCCCTACTTACGCTGAGAGAAGAGAAGGAGGTGCCCCATCTGACGAAGTTGCCGTAAATTAAGGCCTGAAATGAGTGAAGAAAACAACAGACTTACCCTAGGTGAGGTCACTCGTGACGACCTCACAATTCAACCTGATGTACCTCAGGATGATCTTACCAGATATTTTGAAGAAACACCTCTTCCAAACATCATGGAAGACTTCAGAAAGAACGGTACAGAGCCTGACGCAGCGTACCGTATTCTCGCCAAGAGAGGGTATAGCCAAGATCAGGTCGATGAGGAGATGGCTGCTTATTATGAAGAGCAGCGTCAGTTTTCAATTCATGAACAACAAAAAGCAGATGAGAAGCGTAGAGAAGAAGAGACGCGCATTGAAGCTCTATCTGCTCAATCTGAAAGAGCTACTCCTTTATCTCCTGAGCTAGACAAGCAAGTAGAAACATTTGAGTTAGCTACGACTGATGAAGATACTGGTGAAATTACTTCAGCAGCTATTCCTCAGTATGCTAAGATTATGCAGGAGTCTGGAGCTTTGGATGATCCATTGACGCCTATCGCCCTACCTAAAGATATCGACAACGCTATGATGCGTGGTGAAGATGTGGGGCTAAGGTATCAGTCTTACCAAAATGACAAAGATATATATGACCTGTACGCTCAACACGAGCTTGCTGGTGGTTTGTATGAAGCCTTTCAAGATAAGGATGTGGCAAAGTACAACGCCATTGCGAGAGAGCTTACTGAGATGGGTATGTATGCCCCTGAGGTCGAATCACTTGATGAAGATTTATCTGATGTTCAAATGAACATCTTTGGGAATGTTGAAGACAGAAAGAAGGAGCTTATTGAAGAGCGAAATAGAATCAACGCTCAGTTTGGTCTCCCATCTTCATTTAACCCAGACTCTGACGTAGACTTTAGACAAGTTATGCGTGAGTCACTTATTAGGCAAAAATCTGATTTCGATAGCTCTGACTATGCGGGGTACCTGAGAGAAGTAGAGAATTTGTCTAAAGAAATGCTTGATCGAAGCAATGATCTAGACAGTTTTATCTTGGGTGATGACCATGGTGCTGCCATTGAAGGAGTCCTTCAGGGATTGACAAAAAAGTTTGTGGTCCCACTTATTGAAGGGGCAACTGTTGGTTTGCCAAACATGTATTACGATGGCATTGAGGCCCTTGGTATTGGGTCTCCAAATGACGTCAGAAGAGGGAGGGCTAAGATAAAAGCCAAGATGCAAGCCTCAAGAAAGCTTCAAGATGCTATGGCTATGGAGCGCCAAATGAGACTTATGCAAAGAGGTTTGTCTGAAATGGAGGCCACAGCTGGCGTATCTGAGTTGTTTCAATCAACGATCAGCGGGGAGACTTCATTCGGCGCTTTTGCGAATAGACTTTCTTACGAAGTTGCGGAAGGGTTTGGTCAGGCCATTGGATACATGGTTCCTATTGGTAGAGCCGCGACACTTAGGTCTGGTGCTCAGGCTGTGGCTGGCGCTACAGCAAAGGCCGCTGCTGGCAAGGCAGTTCCACGAGGTGTTGGGTTGCTTACTGCAGAACAGGCTGTAGCTGCTAAAGCTATTGACGCTGCCTCCGATGCGGCGAAAGCTTTGTCTAGAGCAAACGCAAGATACCATGCTACATTTGCTGCGCTTGGCGTTAACTCTGCATCCAACTTCTACAAAGATCTATACGATAGAAAGGACTTGACGTTTGCAGAAAAAATGCTTCAGTCTTCTATTGTTGGTGTGGCAGAAGCTACACTTGGTAAGGTTTTTAGTAAAGTTGACGCAGCTTTTGTTAGTGGGGCTAGGAAGACAGCTCAAGCTGCAACTCTGTCTGAGCTGAAGCAGATGTCAAAAGAACAGCTTAAAAACCTTACTAGAGGGGCTGGGCTTAAAAAGGCCGCTAAGGTTGCTGGACGAGGACTTAGCGAAGAATTTGCAGAAGAGTTTGGTGTTGAGTTGGTTGGTCAATCTGTAAGCATAGTTAATGACTTGATTATGGGGAGACAGCCACAAGAAGTAAACTGGCATCAACTTGTCGATGCTGGTCTTGCTGGTATGTTTGGTGCTGGACCTACAAGCGTTATGTCTGGCGTTGGAACATACATGGCCCACCACTCCATGCTCAAGGAAAGAAAGGATCTTGTAGAGGCTATAGGTAATCTCGACGCAGAAATTGCCAATGCAACGACACAGGAAGAAGTAAAGAGACTAAAGACTCAGAGGGACGTGTACTCTTTGATGCTTATGAAGATTGACGGTGACTCAAAGAAGGCCTTTTCTAAAATGTCTCAGGGGGCTAGACGTCAATTGCTCAAGATTCACAGAGACCTCGCATATACTGCAAACAAGCTTAAAGACCCCAACCTTACAAAAGAAGAAAGGGAGCAGCTTCAGAACAGGTACGAGGTTTTGCTTGGGGCTAAGCAGAGACTAGAAAAACAAGAGGATACATTCGAGTCGAGCGTTGATGATAGTGAAGTTACTTTTACTGACGCTGAAGGACAGGAGACGACTGTTACTACGGAGAACGCCACAACAGAAGACAAGCAAAGAGCTGAGACTGCTGAAAAGACTGGTGAGTTTGCACCTGAAAATCAGAAGCAGGAAGAAGAAGAGCTTTCTACGTCTGAAGAAGACTTGGTTGAAAAGCCAGCAGAAGAGGCGCCAGAAGAAGCTCCAGCAGAGGAAGCCCCAGAAGAAGGATTCGATGCAGAAGAGATAGACATATCTCAAGCGTTGGATGTTACTGACCCAGAACAGGTTGGTGAAGAAGGGCGTATGACTGTTGAGCAGGCTATTCAAACGAATGCTCTTATTAGAAGTTACGGGAAGAGGCTCGGAGACAAAGGGGTTAAGATCCTTAGACACAGGTCTCAAGAGTCACTTAAAAGAGCTGGTCAGGTTCAAGACCAAGAAGGTGATATTGGAGGATTTTTTGACGCCGAGACAAACACCATACACCTCGCCCCTGATGCAACAGCAAGAGAGATTCAAGAGGAGTTTGCACATGCTGTGTTCAGAGACATTCTTGGCGAGTACGCTGAGGGTAGAGAAAACTTATTCAACTATCTGAACGAGCTTGCAGAAACAAACAAAGGGGTGGCTGCGGCCATTGCTAAGGCTAGAACTGATTACGCTGATCGCCCTGAGTCTGAGCAACAAGAAGAAGCCATTGTTGAAGTCCTTCTTGGTTATGCTGAGGGTTCTATTGATCTAAACAGACAACAAAGAAACAGAGTCATTGACCTCATCAATGCTATCTACAGCTATGTTGCTGGCACTGAGGTGTCTGAGGATCAGATTCAGAACGACGCTGAGTTCAAAAGGTTTGCTGAAAGCTTTAAGAGAGCCACTAGAGGTGAGGTAGATGTTGAAGTTGCAGCCCCAGCAATCACAAAGACAGAGGCAAAGAAAGGACTTACGCTTGATCAAGCCACAAAAGAAGCTGAAAGAACGGGTAAAAATGTAGAGGTGGATGTCAATCAGATGCCTCTGTTTGAAGACAAAAAAAATGGTAAGAGATACAGAAAGGTAAAAACTACCTCCGAGAAGAATGTTTCTTTGTATGTTGAAGATGGGGAGAAGTTGTACGTTGATGAGGACGGAATTTTAAGAGCTTCTGAATCAGATAAAAATAGCCTTCCTGGCACAGCTATAGGCGACTCTTTGATGGTTCCAGTAAAAGATACTGGTAAGCGTGAGTCTCGCAGAGAGGCTGGTAAAGAGTATACATACCTTAAAGATGCGACGGTATTCTTTGAAGAGGATTCCTTTGCTGTTGCTGGTGAGTCACCAGTTGATGAGAGATACAGGTCTCGCAAGATAGATGTCAAGAACTACAACGACTTTAGGCGCTGGTACAATAGAGTTACTGCTAACGGGACTCGCGCCAACAGAGTCAAAGACATGACGTTCTATGGTGCGGACGGCAAGATGTACAAGATTCGCCCACCAAGACCATACCCAGCTAGTGACCCTCGATCTAAAGAGGCTTCTGCTGAGGGTAAAGACGCAGCGGTGCGTCGTATGTCTAGAAGAGGCGGACCTACTCTAGAACAAATCGTAAAAGAAACCAAGGCTAAGACAGTAAGTGGTAATCGTATAGGCCAGGGGAGAGCGTCAACAGGAAGTGAAAAAACTGGGACATTAAGAGTAAACCCAGGCTCTAATGATGGTAGCCTTGAAATCTCAATAAACGCTTTACGACAAAAGAATCAAAAAGCATACATCAAGAACGCAAAATACTTTGCAAATCTAGATATTGTTAGAGCCGTTAAAAATTTCCCAGATGAGGTGTTTGACGGTGCAGACGCATTGTCTAATTCTGACGAGGTATATGAGATTTTTGTAAATGAAGTAACAGACAACCTGCTATTTCTCTACGATTCTTTTAATGAAGAGCTTAGAGATGTGTCTACTCTGTGGTACGACGGAGCAAACATTATTGCTCAACAACTTGCCGCCGAAAATAACATGACCCTTGAACAGGTTTCATCGGTTATAGCATCTCTTTCTCCTCAAAAAGGATGGTATGAAAATCTTCGCCTAGCTGAGATTGTCATTGACTTTATAAAAAATGTGGCGCCTAATCTGGTTATAAGCAAGGATTTGGTGGACTTTCACAAGGACGGGGGTAAGAGCTGGGCGAAAGATTTAGATCAATACATCGGAAAACCATTTTCAGACATTACAAACGGCAAAGATGCAGCCGCAATACTTTGGGCTTATTCTGTGCTGAATGTGGATACGCGGTATCGCATTACATCTCCGAACGGAACAAAAGGAGAATTCTCTAAAAACAAAGACGGGGCTTTTTCACGGGTGACTTGGAGCTCAAGATCAATTATTAGCAACGCCATTAGGTCTGTGTCTGCCTCAACCCTTGAGGATTTTTCTAATATTCTTGGCAACGAACATAAGATTAGAAACTTTTTTAATAACATTTCTAACCCAGGCTTTGGCTTAGACGCCACAATTGACACTCATGCCGTTGCCGCATCACACCTTAAACCTCTTGCCAGCGCTTCTGGGGAGGTATTACTAAACTTAGGTGGCACTAAAGCGTTTTTGTCAAAAGATGGTAGAGTCCTTACTCTAAAACAAGTTAAAAGACTTGCTGGGACAAAGGACGCTAAGAAGGCAAATGCATTTGCTGAGAAGAACGGGATAAAGGTTCTTAACGTTTCTAAAAGCCAGCCGTTTGGTTTTTCTGGCGCTTATTATGCGTATCTTGACGCCTACAGAAAGGCAGCAGAACAACGAGGGGTTCTTCCAAGAGAAATGCAGAGCGTAACTTGGGAGGCAGTTAGATTGTTGTACACCTCTGAATTCAAGAGGCTGCAAGTCAACCAAGACAGTATTGAAAGTTTACATAAAAAATACACTGATGGAGAACTTACAAAACAAGAACTTAGAAACGCCCTCCTTGAGAGAGCAGACGGAATCGGAGACCCAGACTGGGCTGATGTATTCAGATCCGCTGAAGGAGATGGCCGAGGAGTCGAAGACGCTGGAAGAGTTCCTGGAGAAGGTGGAGGAAGACGAGGACCTGGAGCTAGAGGGAGAGATTCTGGCGTGGTACGTGAACAGGTACTACCAGTACAACCCAGAGGGAAGCGAAGAATAGCAGCCCAAGAGCTAGATGACAGAACTGTCGATCACAGAGTAGAAGAAGAAAACCAAAAGAGAGCATCTAAAAGACAGTCTAGAAGAGGTGCTTCGTTTACTATGTCCGAAGAGACGGGCTTCCAGAAGTGGAAGAACAAGTGGATAAGAAGGCTTCAGGACAAGTACGTTGATATATTCAACATCCAGAGAACCATTGAATCTCAGAGAGGTAAGCTTGAAAGCTCTCAAGATTTTCAGATGGCTGAGGAGCTCATGTACGGCAAGGCCGCAGAAGATCTGGCTAAGCTCGACAAGAAAATAGAAGAGATTACAGCCATGATGAAGGAGGCTGGGGTCAGTGTTGAAGAGCTTTCTGATTACTTGTATGCTTTGCACGCTAAAGAGCGTAACGCTGTAATTGAAAATAGAACTGAAGGCGAGGTAAAGAATGGTAGCGGCATGACCAACGCTGAAGCTGATGCCATAATCAATGCAGCGAACAAGGCCGCGATGGATCCAATTGTCTCTAAGGTAAGAGAGATACAGGCTGACACTCGCAAGACGATGGTCAAGTATGGTCTTGAAACTCAAGAGACTATCGACGCCTTCGAGAGACAGTTCCAGAATTACGTACCTCTCTCTGGTGTAGCAACAGACGAGCTCACTGGAACCCCATACCCGACTGGAGGTGCTGGCATGAATGTATTCGGGCCTACGACCAAAAGAGCAAAGGGTAGAGGAACTAGAGCCGATAATGTTTTGGCTCAGATAGTGGCTCAGAACGCTGGCATTCACATCAAGGCAAGAACAAACGAGGCCTTGAATTCTCTCTACAACCTTGTTGAGAGCAACCCCAACCCAAATGTTTGGAGGGTATTAAATGCAAATCAAGTCCAAAACTCAGAATCACCAAATGTTGTAGCTGTTCGGGTGAACGGAAAGCAGAAGTTCATTTACTTCAAAGACCCAAGTTACGCCGAGACTTTGAGGGGCATGAATCTGCCTCAAACAAACATGTTCATCAGAGTATTGAGAAAACCAGCTCAGTGGTTGAGAAGAGCATTTACAACTTTGAACCCTGAGTTTGTTATCTCTAACTTCTCTCGTGACATTCAGTCTGCTATATTCAATGCAGCTTCAGAGGCTGAAATTGAAGGGGGTATGTTGAATAGCGAGGCCAGTGTTCGTAGAGTGATGAAGCTTGTGCCTCAGACCTTGAGAACGCTTGTCAAGAATTCTGTTCAGAAAGGCGGAGATCCAGCTATTGAAAAGTACTTTGAAGAGTTTAAAGAAGATGGGGGTAAGACTGGCTGGGCATATCAAAAGCCTCTTGACCAGATCTTAAGCGAGCTTGAAGGGGCTACTGAGGAGAAGACAAGAACGCAAGAAATATTTGGTAAGGCAAAGAACTTTACTGACACTATTGAAGGTATTAACGATGCCTTTGAAAACAGCATCAGACTTGCATCTTATATCGCAGCTAGAGAAGCTGGGATACCAAGAGAAAAGGCAGCGCAGGTTGCAAAAAATATAACCGTAAACTTCAACAAACAAGGAGAGTGGGGACCAACTCTTAATGCAGTTTATTTGTTCTTTAACGCATCAGTTCAAGGTACAGCTAGGCTTGGCAGATCGTTGTTGAGCTTGCGCCCTCAGAAAAGACCTGACGGAACAAAGAGAAGCGGTATACAGAGAGTAAACTCTGCTCAATGGATGGCGGCTGGATTGGGTGTGTTTGGTTCTATGCTTACTATGCTTGGGTACGCTATGTCTGACGAAGACGAAGACGGTACTCTTTTCTGGGACAAGATTCCAGACTACGTTAAAGAGCGTAACCTCATCATCATGCGCCCCAATGGAAAGGACTACTTTAAGATTCCTATGCCTTACGGGTTTAACTTCTTTGCAAACTTAGGTACGTCTCTGACAGAATCTGCATACGGAAACAGAGAGGCAGACGAGGCATTTATGTTCTTGTTCAACTCCTTTATGGGTTCATTCTCTCCAGTGTCGTTTGGTCAGTCTGAAGACTTGTTTACATCTGTTGGGAAGGGGGCGGTGCCTACGGTCATGAAGCCTTTCGTTGATGTCATGGTTAATGAAACATACTTTGGTTCACCTGTCACTGGGGAGAACCTGCCGTTTGGGGTTCAAAGACCAGACTCAGAGCTTTCTTTTAGATCTCCAGAAGAAGTAAAGGACTTTTTCAGATGGTTAAACGAAGCTACTGGCGGTAGTGAGTACAAAGAAGGTGGTGTAGACATAAATCCAGACAAGTTCTGGTACATGTTCGAGTACTATATCGGGGGAGCTGGTCAGTTTTTAAACAGGTCTTTGTTTAAGTTCCCTCAACAACTTGGCGCAAAGCTCCTTTCTGATGAAGACATTAAGATAGAGGCTGGCGATGTACCCATGCTTAGAATCCTTTATGGTCAGCCATCTAAGTACTACGATATGGAGAAGTTCAAGGAGAACGAAAAGGAGTTTAGAGCTCTCTATAGGGAAGCAAAAGAGGCACCTCGAAGAGATGATTTGGAAAGATATAAGGGTATAAGCACTAGAATGAACTCTGTTCTTAACAAGGTCAACAAGCAGATGTCATTGCTTAGAAAGGCCGAACGTGAAGCCCGCAAGATTGAAGACTATTCACAGAGAATGGCAAGGATTCAAGAGCTGAAAGACAAGCAGAGATCATTAATCATGCAATGGAACAAGTATTATGAGCAAGCAAGAAACTAAAATCAAAGACACCGCCTTAGGCGGATGGTTGAAGCAGAAGGCACCAGGTATCCTTGACACTGTCGGAGACTTGCTGCCAGATCAGGGTGCGCTTGGGGTTGTAAAGAACATAATTGACAAGCAATACCCTGACTTAGACCCAGAAGAAGTCAAGGCAAAGATTGACGCAGAGATTGCATTCCAGAACAACGTTACGGAGAGATGGAAGGCAGACATGGGTGGAGATGTGAAGCTCGCAAAGATCATCAGACCAG